>WNGP01000662.1_pt1 | contig 32952 bp, 23 predicted proteins | sample 5407671 | NCBI WGS metagenome assembly WNGP01 (sample SAMN13153381, study PRJNA577476) | soil metagenome | isolation source: 40 cm soil or saprolite under Garry oak tree replicate 2 | place: USA:California | collected 2016-06-15 | reverse complement strand
GGCTGGGCGGACAGCGTCGCGGAAGCCACCAGGTCGCCGCCTCCGGTCGCCCCGCCGACGATAAGGTCCTTGCCGTCGGGCAGCCAGCGGGCCCAGGCGATGTCCTCGCCGAGCGCGAGCCGGGGCGCCGGGGCCACTCTTACGGTCCCCGTGGCCAGGTCGGCCAGCGCTACCCGGGCCGCCTGGCCAGGCTCGATCATCGGGAACACGGCCAGCCGGTGGACGGCGAGGCCGGCCCGGGCGAGCGCCTGCCGCTGGCCAAGGACCTCGCGGCGGTGCTTGGCGTGAACAAGAACACCGTCCTGCGCGCGCTGCACCTGCTCCGGGAGGAAGGCCTGCTGGAGTTCCGCCGCGGCCGCGGCATCACCGTGGTCGGCACGCCCCAGCGCGGTGCGGTCCTGGCCCGGGCCCGGGAGCTCGTCGAATTCGCGCGCCTGCACGGCTTCGGGCGCGAGGAGATCATCCAGCTCATCCAGAGCCTGCCCTGACCGCCGCGGCACCCGGTCGCTCAGCCGTAGAACAGCGGCTCCATCACGGTGCGGGCGCGGCGGGCGGCGCGGCGGTAGTCCTGCTCGAGCGCCTGCGCGGCGTCGCCCGGCGGATAGCCCAGCAGCCTGGCCACCGCGGTCAGCTCGGCGTGCCGGGCCGGCAGGGTGTCCCCCGGCCGGCCGCGGACCAGCATGATCGCGTTCCTGATCCGGGCGGCGAGCTCCCACGCCGCGGTCAGCTCGGCGGCGTCGGCGGCGGTCAGCAGGCCGGCCTGCACCGCGGCGGCCATGGCCGCGCCGGTGCGGGTGGTGCGCAGCGCGGGCAGCGCGTGAGCATGCTGCAGCTGCAGCAGCTGCAGCGTCCACTCCACGTCGGACAGGCCGCCCGGTCCCAGCTTGACGTGCAGCGCGCGGTCGGCGCCGCGCGGGATCCGTTCGGCTTCCATCCGCGCCTTGATGCGCCGGATCTCGCGGACGGCCGCCGGGCTGATCCCGTCCAGGGGGTAGCGGAATTCGGCGATCATCCGGGTGAACTTGGCACCGAGGTCCGGGGCGCCCGCGACCGGCTCGGCGCGGACCAGCGCCTGCGCCTCCCACGGCGCGGACCAGCGCCGGTAGTAGGCGCGGTAGGCGGCCAGCGTACGGACCAGCGGGCCCTGGCGGCCCTCCGGCCGCAGGTCGGCGTCGACGATCAGGGCGGGGTCGGGCACCGGGAGCATGAGCAGCCGCCGCAGCTCGGCCGCCACCGCGTGGGCGGCGTCCGAAGCCTCCCGCTCCGGCCGGCCCGGCAGCGGGTCGTGCACGAACAGCACGTCGGCGTCGCTGCCGTACCCCACCTCGTGTCCGCCGAAGCGACCCATCGCGATCACCGCGAACCTGGTCGGCAGCGGGCGGCGCAGCTCAGCCGATACCTTGCGCATGGCCACCGCCAGCGCGGCCTCGATCGACGCCCGGGTGATGTCGGTAAGCGCCTCCCCGGTGGCGGCCAGCCCGCCCAGGAGGGCCTGGGGGGACCTGTCCCCCCCAAGGGGGGTTTGGGGGGATGGGTCCCCCCAAAGGGGGGTCCGGGGGGGATGAAATCCCCCCTGGAGCGGGGGGTTCCGGGGGGTCGTCCCCCCGGGGAAACACAGCTCGGCGGCGGCGGTGCGCAGCAGCTCCCGGCGGCGGACCGAACGCACCGCGGTCACCGCGGCCTCGGCATCGTCCTCGTAGCGCTGGGTGGCCGCCATCATCTCGGCGCGCAGCCCGGTCAGGCTCCTGGCCTTCAGCTCGGCGTCGTTACCGAAGATGGCGACCGCCTCGGGCGCGCGCAGCAGCAGGCCGGCCGCGTACCGGCTGGACGCGAGCACGTGGGCCATCCGCTCGGCCGCCTTGGTCTCGTCCCGCAGCAGCCGCAGGTACCAGGGCGACGACCCCAGCTCCTCGCTGACCTGGCGGAACGCCAGCAGGCCCGCGTCGGGTTCCGCGGCGTCGGCGAACCAGCCGAGCAGCACGGGCAGCAGCGTGCGCTGGATCGCCGCGCGCCGGGACACACCTGAGGTCAGCGCGTCGATGTGGTGCAGCGCCCCGGCCGGATCCACGTAGCCGAGCGCCTCGAGCCGGGCCCGGGCCTCGGCCGGCGTCAGCCGGGCCGCGTCGGTGGGCAGCCGGGCCACCGCGTCGAGCAGCGGCCGGTAGAACAGCTTCTCGTGCAGCCGCCTGACCTGGCGGGCGTGGCGGCGCCACTCCTCGTCGAAATCGGCTGCCGGGTCCGAGCGGATCCCGGTGACCGAGGGCTGGAACCACGGCTCGTTCGGGCCGTCGTTGAACCGCATCGCCCGGCCCAGCCTGCGAAGTACGGCGGGATCCTCGGGCAGGGTGTGCGTGCGGCTGAGCCGGCTGAGCTGCAGCAGGTGCTCGGTGCGGCGCAGGAACCGGTAGGCAGCGCCGAGTTCCTCCGCGTCGGCCCGGCCGACGTAACCGCCTGCGGCCAGCGCGGCCAGGGCGGGCAGCGTCGCGGGCGAGCGCAGTGCCTCATCGGTGCGGCCGTGCACGAGCTGCAGCAGCTGGACGGCGAACTCGATGTCGCGCAGCCCGCCGGGTCCGAGCTTGAGCTCGCGCCCGGCCTGCCTGGCGGGCAGCGACTGCTCCACCCGGCGCCGCATGGCCTGCACGTCCTCGACGAAATGCTCCCGGCGGGCCGCCTGCCAGACGAGCGGGCCGAGCGTGTTGGCGTACGCCTCGCCGAGCGTCATGTCGCCCGCCACCGGCCGGGCCTTGAGCAGCGCCTGGAACTCCCAGGTCTTGGCCCAGCGCTCGTAGTAGGCCAGGTGGCTGGCCAGGGTGCGGACCAGCGGCCCGGCCCGGCCTTCCGGGCGGAGGTTCGGGTCGACCGGGAAGATGCTGCCCTCGGGGGTGGACCTCGCGCACACGCCGATCAGCCCGGCCGCGAGCTTGCTGGCGCTGGCGAGCGCGGCGCTCTCGTCCTCGTCCTTGACCGGCTCGGCCACGAAGATGACGTCGACGTCGCTGGCGTAGTTCAGCTCACGGCCGCCGCACTTGCCCATGGCCACCACCGCGAGCCGGCACGGCGCGGCGCCGGGCGCCAGTTCGGACCGGGCCACGGCGAGCGCTGCCTCGAGAACCGCGGCCGCGATGTCGGCCAGTTCCTCGCCCACCACGTCGACGGTCGCGGCCCCGCTCAGGTCGCGCGCGGCGAGGTGCAGCAGCCTGCGCCGGTACGCCGAGGCTAGCGTCGCTGCGGGCTCCGGGCCCACGGCCACCGGGCCATCGGGGTCGTTGGCGTGCGCGCCGACCGCGCGCAGCATCTCGGCGCGCAGTTCGGCGGGTTCCGGGCGGGCGACGGCGCCGCGCAGGATCTCGGCGTCCTCCGGGTGCCGGGCCAGATGATCGGCCAGGCCCGAGCTGACGCCGAGCACCGCGGTCAGCCGTTCGCGGAAGTCCTGCTCGGCGCGGAGCGCGGCCAGCAGGGCGTCCTTGCGGGTGGCGGCGACGCCGAACAGCCGGGCCAGGCCGGTCAGGGCCAGGTCCGGGTCGGCCGCGGCGGCGATCGCGGTCACCAGCGGGTCTGCCCTCAGTTCGGCCGCGGTCGCGCCGACGTCGTTGAGCAGGAGGAGTTCGGCCCGCGCGGCATCCGCGAATCCCATCCGCGCCAGCCACCCTGCCAGCGTGGTCCGCGAACCACTCACCCAGTAAAACTAACGGATACCGGGCCGGACCGCTGCGCCGGGTGAGCGTCCGGTCGCGACCGGATGCGCGGCTCCCCTTGTCATCAGATATCACCAAAATCTATTATAGGAATGAGCGAACGTTCGCTCAAGCTTCGGGAAGCTTCGGGAAGCTTCGGGAACAGGGATGGTCATGCGACTCCCCACGATCAGCCGTGCAGCACTGTCCCGCAGGATCTATCGGGGGCGGCTTGTCCTGGTCATCGCCGCCGCGGTCAGCGCGCTGCTCGGCGGCACGCTGGCGGCGGTCGCGGCGACCGGCCATCCCGCGGCCGCCCGGAGCCCGGGAGGGAACGCTCAGGCCGCTCAGGGCTCAGGACCGTACATTTTCGTTCACGATCCGACGATGGCGCGGGAGGGCGGGACGTATTACCTGTTCTCCACCGGCGACCCGGCGGGCGCCATCGGGAACGGGAACATCCAGATCCGGACCTCGGCCAACCTGCGCGACTGGACCTACGCGGGCACGGTGTTCGCGGCCAAGCCCGCCTGGATCACAAGCGCGCTGGGCAACATCCCCAACCTGTGGGCGCCGGACATCTCGTACTTGGGCGGCCTCTGGCACCTGTACTACGCGGGCTCCAGCTTCGGCTCCAACAACTCGGTGATCGGCCTGGCCACCACGCCCACCCTGGATCCGCGCAGCCCCAGGTACCACTGGACCGACCAGGGCCTGGCGTTCCGGTCGACGTCCGCCGACAACTTCAACGCGATCGACCCGTCGCTGGCGACCGCGGCCGACGGCGGCAAGTGGCTGGCGTTCGGGTCGTTCTGGAGCGGTATCAAGCTCATCCGGCTCGACGCCGATACCGGCAAGCCAGCCGCCTCGCCTACGGTTTACTCGCTGGCGGCCAAGCCCGCCCCGGACGCGGAGGAAGGGGCAGGCATCACCTACCACGACGGGTACTACTACCTGTTCGTCTCGGTCGGGTTCTGCTGCCGCGGCATCAGCAGCACTTACCACATCCAGGTCGGACGGTCCGCGTCGATCACCGGGCCGTATCTAGACGCGGCGGGCACCAGCCTGCTGGACGGCGGCGGGATGGACGTCCAGGGAACCGACGGCGGCATGGTCGGGCCCGGCGGGGAGTTCGTCTTCACCGGCAGCGGGTCCGCCTACCTCGTGTACCACTACTACGACGCCTTCGACAACGGTGCCGCGTGGATCCAGGTCCGGCCGCTGACCTGGGCGGACGGCTGGCCGGTGACCGGCCGGGCGCTGGTCCCCGTGCCCGGCAAGGACGGCCCGCCGGCCAGCTGACCGGGCCGAAGGGGCGCGGCGTTGCCCCTGAGCGAGCCAAAGGGGGCGCGGCGTTGCCTGGACTGTGTTCTTCCCTCAACCCACCCCAGGGGCGAGGGACGAGCGACGAGGGAAGGCGACGCCTCAAAGCGCCCCGGAGGCGAGCAGAATAGGGAGCGTGAGATATCTGTACATCGCGGGGAAGTGGACCGAGGCCGCGGACGACGGCACGTCGCAGACCATCAACCCGTACGACGCGACCCCGCTGGACACCCTGGCCGAGGCGTGCGCCGCCGACGTGGACGCCGCCGTCGCGGCCGCCCGGGCGGCTTTCGACGAGGGCCCGTGGCGCCGGTCCACGGTGACCGAGCGCGCCGCGCTGCTCGGCAAGATCGCCGATCTGCTGCAGCGGGACCGCGAGCAGCTCGCGCACACCGAGAGCCTGGACACCGGCAAGACGCTGAACGAGGCGCGTGCCGACGTGGACGACACCACCGCCGTGTTCCGCTACTACGCCGGGATCGCGGGTGCCCACGCGGGACGGGTGGTCGATCCGGGCCGGCCGCATGTGACCAGCCGGATCACGCACGAGCCGGTCGGCGTCTGCGCGCTCATCGCGCCGTGGAACTACCCGATGCTGCAGATCTCCTGGAAGCTCGCGCCCGCCCTGGCCGCGGGCAACACGACCGTGATTAAGCCCAGCGAGCTGACCCCGCTGTCCACGGTGGCCCTGGTCGGGCTGTTCGAGGAGGCGGACATCCCGCCGGGCGTGCTGAATCTGCTACTCGGCCAGGGCGGCACGGCGGGGCAGGCGCTGGTGGCGCACCCGGCGGTGGACCTGATCTCCTTCACCGGCGGGCTGGCGAGCCGCCACCCCAACATCGTGTTCGACGGCACCGACTTCGACACGGTGGTGGACAACGCGCTGACCGCGGCGTTCCTGCATTCCGGGCAGGTGTGCTCGGCCGGGGCGCGGCTTATCGTACAGGACTCGCTGCATGACAGCTTCGTCGCCGAGCTGGCCGCCCGGGCCGATCGGATCCGGCTCGGCAGCGGCCTGGACCCGGAGACCGAATGCGGCCCGCTGATCTCCGCGGCGCACCGCGCGAAGGTGGAGCGGTACATCGCGCTGGGGCTGTCCGAGGGAGCGGAGCTGCTGGCCGGGGGTAAGCGGCCTGACTCGGCGGATCTGGCGAAGGGTTTCTTCTTGCGGCCGACGGTGTTCGCCGGGTGCCACCGGGAGATGGCGGTGGTGCAGGACGAGGTGTTCGGGCCGGTGGTGACGGTCGAGCGGTTCAGCACGGAGGAAGAAGCGATCCGGCTCGGCAACGACACCAGCTACGGCCTCGCGGGCGCGGTGTGGACCTCGGACGCGGGACAGGCCGAACGGGTGGCCGGCGCGCTGCGCCACGGCACGGTGTGGATCAACGACTACCACCCCTACCTGCCGCAGGCCGAGTGGGGCGGTTTCGGCAAGTCGGGCATCGGGCGGGAGCTCGGCCCCTCCGGCCTGGACGAGTACCAGGAGAAGAAGCACGTCTACCACAACACCAGTCCGGCGCCCGCGCACTGGTTTTCCGGGTAAGGCGGTTCTGCGCGGGGTAGGACAATCTCGGTCCGAACGGCCGTGGCTCCCGCCCCGGCTCAGCCTGGCGGGCGGTCTGACCTGGCGCCTGGCGGACTTACGGGAGGCGGGGTCGGGACTTTCTGCCCTGGCTCAGAGGTTGGCCTGGAGGGGAAATTGTCTCTTCCTGGGACGTGCCAACTGGGCAAACTTCAAGTAAGGTTTGCCTAGCCTTACCTCTCTTCCCCGGTTGGAGGCCCGCGGATGCTCGCCACGCTCGTCATCTTCCTGCGCGAGGGTGTGGAAGCCAGCATGATCATCGCGATCCTGCTGGCCTACCTGAACCGCATCGGGCGGCGCGAGTACTTCCGTGACGTTTTCCTCGGGGTGGGGGCCGCGCTGGTGCTGGCGACCGCGGGCGGGGCCGTGGCCTACTACACCATCCGCAGCTACGACGGCTCGCGCGCGCAGACGATCTTCGAGACCGTTACCTACCTGATCGCGGCGACCGTGCTGACCTACATGACGTTCTGGATGCGCAGGCACGCCCGGACGCTGTCGAAGGAACTGCGAGCCCGCACGGACGCGGCGCTGGATGGCCGGGCCAGGTGGGGGCTCGGGCTGCTGGCCTTCCAGGCCGTCGGCCGCGAGGGGCTCGAGACGGTGGTCTTCACGCTGGCCATCATCTTCTCCACGTCGACGGCGGGCGCGCTCAGCGGAGCGGTGGTCGGGCTGGCCGGCGGGCTGGGCATCGCGTTCGTGATCTACCGGCTCGGGCACAAGCTGAACCTGGCCCGGTTCTTCACGGTCATCGGCGTGCTGCTGATGGTCTTCGCCGCGGGCCTGCTGGCCGATGCGGTGCAGAACATGCAGGAGCTCGGCTGGCTGCCGCTGCTCAACGTGCCGATGTGGCACTCGGACAGCCTGCTGTCGCAGGACAGCGCGTTCGGCGACGTGCTGCACAGCTTCTTCGGCTACAGCGACGCCCCCACGCCGCTGCAACTGCTGATCTACGTCGGCTACCTGGCCATCGTCATCGTCGTCTACCTCGGCATCCGCGGCAGGCTCGGGGCGCGCGCCGGACGCCCCCACGTCACCGCCTAGGACCCCTCGCTCCGCAGCCCATTCCACCGCCGGCCGTGTGATAGGCATGGGACCATGGCCGAACTCATCCCCCGCCAAGTGCTCTTCGGCAACCCGGAGCGCGTCAGTCCGCATATCTCGCCCGACGGCAGCCAGCTGGCCTGGATCGCACCTCGCGACGGGGTGCTCAACGTGTGGGTCGCGCCGATCTCGTCCTCGGGCGTCGACTGGGCGGCCGCGACGGTGGTCACCGACGACACCGACCGGGGCGTCCGGGTGTTCGCCTGGGCGTGGGACGGCAGGCACCTGCTGTACCTGCAGGACACCGGCGGCGACGAGAACTGGCGGCTCTACGACATCGACCTGCAGACGATGGCCAGGCGTGACCTGACTCCGTTCGACGGCATCCAGGCGCGGATCATCGCTACCCGCAAGAGCCACCGGGACGAGGTGCTGGTCGGGGTCAACCGCGACAATCCGCAGTTGCACGACGTCTACCGGCTCTCGCTGACGTCCGGTGAGCTGGTCAAGCTGATCGAGAACCCGGGGTACGCCGGCTGGATCGCGGACGAGGACATGGTGGTCCGCGGTGCGATCTCCCCGCTGCCCGACGGCGGATTCGACCTGCTCGTCCGCGCCGGCGCGGACGACGCCTGGCGGACGCTGCTCACCATCCCCGCCGACGACGTCGCGGCCAGCGACGTGCTGGCGTTCAGCGGCGACGGCCGGTCATTGCTGGCCATCAGCTCGATCGGCACGGACACGGGCCGACTCAGCCGGGTCGACCTCGCCACCGGCGAGGCCCAGGTGCTGCTCGAAGACCCCGAGGCGGACGTGGCTGGCGCGATGCTCCATCCCGACACGAGGGATCCGCAGATCGTCGAGGTGCTGAAGGACCGCACCGAATACCACGTGCTCGACCCGTCGGTCGAGCCCGATTTCAAGGCGATCCGGGCGCTGCACCCCGGTGACCCGCAGCCGGTCGGCCGGGACGAAGCCGACGCGACCTGGCTGGTCGCGTTCACGGACGACGCCGGGCCGGTGCTGTACTACGCCTACGACCGGGGCAGCCGCACCGGCAGCTTCCTGTTCTCCAGCCGTCCCGAGCTTTCCCGGTACGACCTGGCCCGGATGGAGCCGTTCTCGTTCAAGGCCCGGGACGGGCTGACGATCCACGGGTACGTCACCTTCCCGCCGGGTGGCGGCCGGTCTGGCCTGCCGACGGTGCTCAACGTGCATGGCGGGCCGCAGACGCGTGACGTCTGGGGCTGGGATCCCGAGGCCCAGTGGCTGGCCAACCGGGGCTACCTGAGCATCCAGGTGAACTACCGCGGCTCGACCGGCTACGGCAAGTCGTTCGTGGCGGCCGGCGACCGCGAGTGGGGCGCCAAGATGCACGACGACCTGCTCGACGCGGTCCAGTACGCCGTCGAGGCGGGCTGGGCCGATCCGGCCAAGGTCGCGATCTACGGCGGTTCCTACGGCGGCTACGCGGCCCTGGCGGGCGCGGCGTTCACCCCGGACGTGTTCTGCTGCGCGGTGGACATCGTCGGCCCGTCCAACTTGCAGACGCTGCTCGAGACGATCCCGCCGTACTGGAAGCCGATGGCGGCGGCCTTGTACAAGCGGGTCGGCAACCCGGAGACGGACAAGGAGTTCCTGTGGTCCCGCTCGCCGCTGTCCCGGGCCCGTGACATCCGTATCCCGCTGCTGATCGCCCAGGGTGCCAACGACCCGCGGGTCAAGCAGGCCGAGTCGGAGCAGATCGTCGCCGCGCTCGCCGACGCCGGGATCTCCTGCGAGTACATGCTGTTCCCGGACGAGGGCCACGGCTTCGCCAAGCCGGAGAACCGGCTGAAGTTCTATGCCGCGGCCGAGCGCTTCCTGGCCAGGTACCTGGGCGGCCGTTTCCAGGAATAAGACGCGGGATCGCGGCGGGCCGTTCAGCCCGCCGCGATCGGGTAGCGCTGCGGTGCCGCGGGAAGCACCAGGTCGGACCGGCGCCGCGCGCTGAGCAGTTCGCCCGCGCCGGGCCCGACCGCGAACAGCAGGTCCACGACCGACAGGTCCGGCCGGAACGGCTCGAACTGCTGACGGTAGCGCGGCTCGCTGAACTGCTGGGTTTCGACGTCGATCCCGGCTGCTGCCACCCGGGTCCAGTCGATGTACCGGCGTGCCGTCCCATAGGTGCTGGTGAGGTGGACGTTTCCGGCCACCGCCCGGGTGAGCTGAATGATGCGCTCGGTGTTGTCGCCGCTGTGGTCGAACCAGGTCGCCCGGGCCACCCGGACCGTCCCGCCGACGTAGTCGAGCAGCGCGCGCAGCAGGTGCAGATTGAAGTCGACCAGCAGGCGGTCGTCGCCGGCGTACACGCTCCCCAGGACCGCCATCACCTCGCGGAAGTACCGGGCGCCCCGGTAGTGCTCGGTCAGCAACCGCAGATGGGCGGCCCGCCAGGCGCGGTCCTCGACGAGTTCCACCGCAGACAGCGGCTGGCGGCCGCGACCGCGGGTCAGGACAGGCACCGACAGCCACAGCGGGCCGTCCCGGCCGGTGATCAGCTGCCGGGAGTGGAACTCGCTGCGGGTGTACTGCACGCTGTCGTAGGCGATGTAGACGTCGCTGGCCAGTACCTTGTCGAACAGCTTGGTCCAGGGCAGGAAATTCGGCTGGTGGACGCTGACGCGGGTCACGCGTCTTCGCTCGACGTCGCTCACCACGCCAGCCGCAGGGCCTGGAAGGCCTCAGCCGCCGCGATCGATACCTGGCCGCCGTGTAGCGCGGCGACCGTGTGCGCGCCCTCCGGGCTGGCGTGAAACGGCGCCGGACGCGACTGGGACGAGTACCGCCGCATGGCCTCGACCTTGGTGTCCAGGTAGCCGGAGATGTCGACGAACACGTTGGGCACGAACCACTCGTCGGGCACGGCCCAGAACGCCGTGGTGTTGTCGTAGACCAAGACGTAGGGCACCAGGTGCCGCGCTCCGGCCGGCGCGGGCCGGGTGGCGGCCACGCAGGCCCGGAACGTCGCGACGTGGTCCTGATTGAAGCTGCGGGCCGGGAGCAGCACCATCGACGGCCGCAGTTTCTCCAGCGACAGCGATGCGAGGTATTCAATCCGCTCGATCAGATCGCGCTGCGGCACCGTGTCGAGCCGTTCGTGCGACGCGTCGTCGTCGAACAGCACCTCGTAGCCGTCCACCTCGAGGAACTTCATCACCTCTTCGAATTCGGCCCGCCGTTCGGCGCCAGATACGAAGCGGAGTCCCTGCCCCTCAGGACCCCGGCCATGCTGGGCGATCCCGCCCGCCGAGACGATCATGACGTAAGCCTGACCGCCGAGCGCCTTCACCCGCGCGATCGTCCCGGCGCAGCCGATGGTCTCGTCGTCTGGATGCGGCGCGACCACGAGCACGCGCTGCCGCCGCAAAAAGGCGTCGCCCAGAGTCTCCACGATTCCTCCCCCAGCCTAGGTACGGGCCACGCCGCTCAAGATCACCCGGCCAAGCTGGCTGGCACGGCCCGGGCTCTGGGCGGTGATCTCCACGGTGCGAAACTGTCGTGGGTTCGCGGCACTCCACATCGACACGCTGGCCGACCCCGAGCGCCCGGTGCTGAACGTGCCCGCGCTGATCAGGACGAGATGCCCCGGCTTGTTCCCGGCGCCGGCGAACCAGCACTCATAGAACTCGCCCGCGGCGAGCGCCTTGAGACGATGCACGCTGAGCTGGATCGACCACCCGCCGGGCATGCGCTGGGCCGTTGCCTGCCCGCTCGCCGCCGTGCCCGGCGCCGAGTGCAGCGGGATGACGACCGGGGCCTCGGTGCCGTCGACGACGGGGGATTCGGCCGAGGTACTGCCGCTGAAGCCCGGCAGGAAAGCGATGGCGGTCACGAGGACGGCGACTGCCGCGCCCGCACCGGCGTACCGGCCCACGCGGCGACGCCGGGGGGGCGGCTGAGTGACCGTGGCCGCAGCCGGGTCGTGGGCCTGCGCCGCGGCCAGCGTGGCGGCCACGGCGGCCGGGTTGACCTTGACCGCGACGGGCTCGCGGCCCTCGGCCATCGGCACGGGCCGGGGACGGCGCGTGCCGGGCGATGCCCAGTAGTAGCCGGCCAGCTGGGGAGGGGCGAGCGGGATCTGGGCCGCTGACCCGGGCAGTGCCGGCCGGGCCGCGGCCGGGGAGGCCCCGGTAATCCGGGGCAGGTTCGTCTCCGTCCGGTCCCCGGCGGCCGCGTCCAGCACACTAGTGATGGTGCGATCTTCGAGACCCGGCGGCGGCTCGGCGGCAGGCGGCAGGTGCCGGAGTATCCGGCCGACATGGCCGAACTCGGCCACGGCCACCTGACAGTGTCCGCAGCCGTTCACGTGCTGCTGAAACTCCTCGGACTCGGCAGCCCCCACAGTGCCCAGCACCCAGTCGGCGGCTTCGGGGTGGGCGAGATCGACTTGGCCTTCAGCCGGCATCGCCACCTCGCTCGCCCAGCACGGAGCGCAACGCCTGCATGCCGTGGAACGTCCGCGTCTTGACGGTATCGACAGGTACCTCGAGCCGCTCGGCGATCTCCGATTGGGTGAGACCCTCGTCGAGGGCCAGGCGCAGCACTTCGGCGTGAGGCGAACTGAGCTTGCCGAGGGCCTCGCGGACGGTAAGAGAATCGAGGATCTGATCGACGCTGTCGGGCAGCGGCGGCAACCGGGAATCCCCGGCTGGCCGCGCCATGCCGACCGGCTGGTGCTCGCGGATGTCGACGGCGACGGAGCGCGCGATCGCGAACAAGAAGGCGCCTGGGCTGTCCCGCCTGGCGTCGTAACGTCCGGCGCTCCGCCAGAGCCGCTGGAAGATCTCCTGCACCATTTCGTCGGCTAGTCTTTCGTCGCCGAGCATGTGGACCCCGAAGCGGTACACGTTCTTTTCGTAGCGGCGGTACAGCTCCCTCATCGGCTCTTCGATGGTCCCGTCCGCGATCTGGGTGATCAGCTGCTCCTCTTGCGCGGCGATACGGGCCTCGGCATCACCAGACGGCACAGCGGCCCACCGGTCAGGGCTCCCGGCCTTCGTTAGCTGATCGGTCACTTCGATGACAGACTTTCCGCCAGTTTCCGTTGTAAGTATCCGCCTTCAGTATCCCGCTACGAGACACGGAATGCTGTCCCGAGCTATGACCTACCCGGTCAAACTCGCCGCAGGTGAATTGCTTGCAGCAAAGAAGCGAACGCCAGGTAAATTGAAAACGGCGAACAAGGATGGGACGATAGCAGCCCTCGCAGTGGCGTCAGTTCCCCCTATTCAGGATCAGCGGTCCTGCTCATCTCAGAGCATTTCCACGTTGGGTCCCTCGATGCGGCCGCGGGTGTCGAGGATGAGGCGGGCGTTACGTGAGATGCGGTCCAGGTCGTACGCGGAGTGATCTTGCAGCAGGATCACCAGGTCGGCGTGCGCGACTTCCTCGTCGAGGTCGGCCGCCCGCCGGACCGGCTCGCCGCCGAGCCGCCACTCGTCCACGTAGGGGTCGTGATACGTCAGCACGGCACCGCGGGAGCGGAGCTTGCGCCCCACCGCCTGGACCGGGGACTCACGCTGATCGGCCACGTTCGGCTTGTAGGTAACCCCGAGCAGCAGCACGTGCGCGCCCTTGAGCGGCTTCGCGTGGCTGTTGAGCAGCTCGGCGGCCCGGTCGACAGTGTACACCGGCATCCGGCCGTTGATCTCCTGGGCGAGCTCGACGAACCTGAACGGGTAGCCCAGCGTCCGGACCTTGTAGGACAGGTAGTTCGGATCTATCGGTATGCAGTGGCCGCCGACCCCGGGGCCGGGGTGGAAGGCCTGGAAGCCGAACGGCTTGGTGGCCGCGCACCGGATGGCGTCCCGCAGGTCCACGCCGAGTTCGTGACAGAAGATCGCCATCTCGTTGACCAGCGCGATGTTGACGTGCCTGTACGTGTTTTCCAGGAGCTTGGTCATCTCCGCTTCGCGTGCCGACCTGGCCCGGACCACCCGGTCACAGAGCTGGCCGTAGAACCGCTCCGCCGCGTCGGCGCAGGACGATGTCTGGCCGCCGACGACCTTGGGGGTATTGCGGATGGAGTAGTGCGGATTACCGGGATCGATTCGCTCGGGCGAGAACGCCAGCGAGAAGTCGACCCCCGCGGTCAGCCCGGAAGCCTTCTCCAGCAGCGGCCGCACGACCTCATCGGTCGTGCCGGGATAGGTGGTCGACTCGAGCACGACGAGCATGCCGGGCCGGAGCATCCGCCCGGTCACCTCGACCGCTCCGCGGACCGCGGACAGGTCGGGCGCGCTGTCGGCCGACAGTGGCGTGGGCACGCAGATGACCACGGTAGCGGGGTCGCCCGCCTCCTCCTCGCTTGACGTCGCGCGGAAGCCCTTCCGCAGCATCTCGGCGACATCGCAGGCCGGCACGTCGCCCACGTGCGAGCGGCCCGCGTTCAGCCCGGCCACCAGCTCGGTATTCAGGTCGTAGCCGACCACCGTGAGCCCGGCGAACGCGGCCTCGCGAGTCAGCGGTAGCCCCACGTACCCGAGGCCGATCACCAGCAGGTCGGCAGACCCTGGCGTGGTCTGTGCGTCACGAGGCTGATCCCCGGCCTCAGCGGGACGTTCATCCGGTACGGCGGTACCTGAGGTCGGGCCAGGCCGGCCTTCGGGCAGGTGATCATGTCGGAAAACGTTCACAAATACCCCCCCCGGGGGTTTAGATTATGGCAGCGACCACGGAGGCCAAGGCGACCGGTCCGTGAAATCGCGGGGCAGTCCGTCGATGGCGCCGACCGGCGCCGCTGATCACTCGTCGGCGGCGGCGCCGACCGGCGCCGCCGGTCACGCCTGGACGGCGCGACCGGCGGCCTTACCGGCTTGGTGGTTAAGTCGGCGACTTGGCGTGAAGTCCGGGGTTCTCCGGCAGCGGGAAGCTCTGGCCTGTCCTGAGCTTGGGGATCAGCAGCTTGAGGTGCGAGTGCACGCGCAGCTTCTCTTGGGAGATCGGGGTGCCGCCTCCCGTGGGACGCGTGACTAGTGCCGCTCCCGCGAGGGGAAGGACGAAACTGTAGTTGTCGGTAGTCAGGGTCCCGTTGGCGATCAGGGCCAGCCCGAAACTCACTCCGTTGGCGCCGGCAGGCACCGCCGGCGTCGTGAAGGTGGCCGTCGCCCAGGTCGAGGACGCGGCGAACCACGGGCTCGACGTCCAGTAGACCCAGTTGCCGAAGGTCGTCCGGTAGTACAGGGCGAACTGGCTGACCGCCGTGGATTCGTACTGGACGCTCAGGTTGTAGGTGTTACCGGGGACCACGGTTGGCGTGCAGGCCCCCAGGTCCAGGGTGGGCAGCAGCTTGGCGTCGCCGGAACTGTAGTTGGTTACCGTGACGTTCTCCGACTGCGACCCGGCGGGCGCTCCCGGGGGGACGTTGGTCGTGTGGCCCCAGGCCACCGTGTTGCTGCCCCAGCCGCCTGGCTGATAGCAGCTCGGGAATCCCGTGTTGGCGTCGATGCTCGTCAACGCCGGGTCCACCAGGGCGTTCACACCCGCTGCGGCCGGCGCCGGCGGGTTGACGGTCACCCCCGGCTTGAACGTGCCGCCGATCACCTGCTGAACGGTCTTCACGGTGACGCCGTTGGCGGCCTGGCCGGCGAGCCAGGTCATGAACGCGTTGAAGATGGTCGGCGTGGTCGACTGATCGGCCTGGCAGTTCGCGGCCCCGATGTTGGTGCAGATGTGGTGGAAGGTGAGGTTGACCCAGCCGCCGCCGTGGGACTGGGCCTGGGTCACCTGCGTTTTCATCTGCGCGAGCGTCACGGTCGAGTCGACCTCGTCCGGGGCGCGCAGGTAATACGGATCCGGCGGCGGCGTCGTCTCGGCGAAGACGCAGCCGTTGCAGTCGCCCTGGGGGTCGACCACGTCGCCAAGACCCCGGGCGCTGTTGTACCCGCAGGCCGCCGCGTCCGTCTCGCTCGTGTCGGAGTCCGCGAACGGGTAGGCGAAGTCGGTCGGCTGGAAGCCCCAGTTGATCAGGTTCACCCGGTCGTTGCAGATCTCCCGCTTTTGCTCGTCCGCGGAAAGAGTGGGCAGATCCGGGTGCTGGACCGTGTGCCCGGCGATCTCATTGCCGTCGGCAGCGATCTGCTGCACCTGAGCGAACGTCAGGTAGCCGGGCTGATTGACCCATCCCGACACCGTGTAGAAGGTGCCGTGCAGGCCGAGGGATTTCATCGTCTGTTCAGCCGCCAGCTGATCGGCGTCTGAGTCGTCGAAGGTGAGCGATACCGTCACCGGTGAAGTTGCCGCCTCGGCCTGCACGAGGGGCCCTACCATAAGCCCCGCGATGAGCAGGACAGCGGCGGTTAGCGCCACCGCCAACCGCGGGCCGCGTGTGCGCCATCCCCAATGGGGTGCAGACGCAACAGATCCATGCACAGGTTTTCCCACCCCCACCTAAAAGGAACAAACAATAGCGTTATTCACGCTACCTGCCGGGGGCGGGATGAAAAGGGCTGCGGCGGCTATAGGGCGCTCAGGCCTCTGAGCGCCGGTGAATACATTTGTGACATCATGTCCCGGGCTGCCAGATGCTGGACGCGGACACGCGATGAGGCAGGCTCTGCCGCAGCGCGGCCCAGATGCTCGTGTCCTCTAGTCCGTAAATCCAGACATAAACGCCGCCAATCCCGGCACTTTCCGCCGCCACGAACTTCGCCTGCGTGCTCGGCCCGTTCTCGAACCAGATCACGTGCCGGCGGCCGGCCTGGTCGGTGTAGCCGAACCATGGTGACTGGCTGGCGGCATCGAAATGAGGCTGCACCCCGTACTGTTCGGACAGCTGGAAGGCCTGCAGCCAGCTCACTGGCGTGCCCTTCCCGCCGACCCAGTCGTAGCCGTAGAGCGGGACGCCAAGGATGATCTTGTTGGCGGGAATCTGGGTCTTGGCGTAGCTGAGCACGGCGCGGATCCAGCCGATGGGCGCGATCGGCCCGGGTCCCGAGCCGGCCCAGTGGTAGTCATAGCCCATCAGCCGCACCTGATCGGCGACCTGGCCGACGGCCCGGTAGTCCTGCGCGAGATTGCGCTGGTCATAGCCGCGATTGGTGGGCTTGGCGAACAGGTCGACGGACAGCACCTTGCCCTTGGCGTGCAGGGCGCCGGCCAGCTCGGCGGTGAAGGCGGTGAAGGCGCTCCGGTCGCTGGACAGCAGGTCCTCGTAGTCGATGTCGATCCCCGCGTAATGCTGCCGCTGCACCAGGGCGACGATCGCCGCCACGTGCTGGGCCCGCACCCTGGGGATATGCAGGATGTCGGTGATGACCGGCTGGTATACCCACTTGCCCTGGACGACGTTCGCGAGCGTGGGCACCAGCGGGATCCGCGCCGCCCGCAGTCGTGCGAGCTGCGCGTCGACCGTGGCGGCCTGCGCGGGGGCGTACTGCGGCACGATCTGGCCGCTGCTGTTCAGCCCGTATATCCAGGGCGACATCTCGCTGAAGGTGTGCGGGTTCGAAAGCACCGACGTCGTGCCGTAGTCGATGTTCCAGTAAGGCACCGAGGCCACGACGAGGCTCTGGCTGGGCGAGCGCAGATAGATCAGACCCCCGACTAGGGTGCTGAGCAGCGCAAATGCTAGCACGATGCGGTAGAACAGCCGGCGGCGCCGCCGTCGTCGTCTCCTGGCGCCCGGGTAAGGGAACGTAACCTGGCCGGGACGCCTGCTGATCGCGGGTGCCCCGGTTCCGCTACGCGTCCGTCCGGTCGTCACGCGACCGCCCCGCGCACGAGACGCCCCGCCCGGTCTTCGCGGGCCGCCCGGACCATGCCGTCAAGTGTCTGGCAGTTGAACGTGAGCCGACCTCGAAACTTACTGGACTTAAAGCACGGCTTAATTTTTGCGCATTTTCCTGCGCGGCATATTACCTGTTTCGCGTCCCGGAGGGTCAAATGACTGCCACCTCATGGTTAAGTGTAGATGAGGTGAACAAGAGGTCACGCTTATCCGCAAGATCGCCTGGACCACCCCTAGCATTATTTGGACATAGTGATCCACTGACCGCCACGCCCGTGCGCAAATCTCCTTCGAGGGTATCATTATCACGGCCCTCGATCCTGGCCAGATGTCGCCACTCATTCAATCGCAAGCGCGGGCCAGGCGGGTCCGTTACCGAACCCCGCGCCGCCGGGGGGCGAGGAGACACAATGCCCGTAAGGCAGGCCGTGACAGTTTCCGTGCTCGGTGCGTCAATACTGTTCCTGGCCGGCTGTTCCGGGCCGCCGGGGAGCAGCCATCCGGGGGCCTCGAGAGCCGCCGGGACCGAGCGGCCGGTAAGCGCCAAGCTAGTACACCCCTCCGCCCGCGTGTCCGGGGGGAAAGCCAGGCCGCACGGGAGGCGCTATCCCCGGCACACGGGAATCGTCGCGACCACCTTCTGGGTCGGGGAGATCTTCGATCCCCGTGCGCCGGACGGCAGCCAGGTGATCTCTACCTATGACGCTCACTGGATGCCCCACTACGGTGGCTGCGATGGGGTCGTGACCGACGGCACCTGCCAGACGCAGCGCCGGGTGGCGGCGAACGGCTTCTTCCCGACCCGGATGATTCCGCGGGAGAACCCCTTCTACCTGGATCTGCCCTTCGACGACGTGAACAACGCGGCGGCCTTCTCCCAGCGGGCCCGGGTCATCCCGTGGGCGGACGACCGCGGCTATGCCGGGCACGCTCACGACCCTTCGTTCAGCTACATGAAGAACCGCTGGGTGAAGCTGATGCGGGACGGGAGGACCTGCTACGGCCAGATCGAGGACGCGGGCCCCGGAGTCTACGACAACTACCGGTACGTCTTCGGCACCGGCAACCGCCGTCCCGCCAGCAGGCTTTACCACGGAGCGGGCCTGGACGTCTCGCCGGCGCTGACCGGCTGCCTGGGATTCAGCGAGCTCAACGGGGACGACAACCTGGTGGACTGGCAATTCGTGGACGCGGCCGGGGTCCCGCCGGGCCCGTGGACGAGGCTGGTGACCACCCGGGGCGTCTCGGAATGAGGGATCCGGCTGGCGCCTCGCCGCACCGTCGCGGGACGCCGGGAACTCGGCGTTCACTTTGAGCTCTCGCGCCGGCGCGACCAGCCTCGCTGGCCCAGGGCCGAGCTGGTGTGGGTCTCGGCCAGCTGCGGCTTGGCCAGCTGAGCGGCGAGCAGCAGCCTGAGCTTGAACCGGGCGCCACTGTGCCCGGCTTCCGCGGCCCTGGTGTACCAGGTACGCGCCTCGTCCAGGTCCGGCGGGTCCATCCGCTCGGCAAGCAGGACCCCGAGGTCGTACTGGGCCTCGATGCGCCCGGCGTTGGCGGCCATGGTGTACCAGGTGCGGGCTTCCTCCAGCTCCGGCGGGTCCAGCAGGTCCGCGAGCAGCCGCGCGAGTCCGTACTGCGATTCGGTATGCCCGGCCTTCGCCGCCTGGGTCCACCAGGTCCGGGCCTCGGCCAGCTCGGGCGGGTCGAGCGCGGTGGCCAGCAGCCGCCCGAGGGCGTACTGGGCGCGGATGTCTCCGGCCGCCGCGGCCTTGGAATACCAGACGCGGGCCTCGGCCAGCTCGGGCGGGTCTAGCAGGTCGGCGAGCAGCACCCCGAGGTTGTTCTGCGCCTCGGTGTGCCCGGCTTCGGCGGCCCTGGTCCACCACATGCCGGCCTCGGCCAGCTCGGGCGGGTCCAGCTCGGTCGCGAGCAGCACCCCCAGGTTGAATTGCGCCTCGGTGTGCCCGGCTTCGGCGGCCCTGGTCCACCACATGCGAGCCTCGGCCTGGTCGGGCGGGTCCAGCTCGGTCGCGAGCAGGACCCCCAGGTTGTTCTGCGCCTCGGTGTGCCCGGCTCTGGCGGCCCTGGTCCACCACATGCGGGCCTTGGCGAAGTCCGGCGGATCCAGCGTGAGGGCGAAGAGCTGCCCGAGGCTGACCTGGGCCTCGACGTTCCCGGCTTCCGCCGCCTCGGCGAACGCGCGGGCGTCGGCCAGCTGCGGCTGGACCTGCTGCTCACGCAGTCGTCCGACCGGGTGGATGGTGGCGCCGCCGGTGGGGTCGCGCCGGGCCGGGCTTACCCATCGGCCGGTCGATTTCTCCCGCCAGGCACGCGGCAGCGTGTAGATAGCGATCGCCGCGTCAATCGTCCGCATGAACACGAAGAAGAGGCTGTAGAGCAGATACCGTGGCCGTCTCTCGACTGCCGCCACGACCAGGGTCAGCAGCAGGTCGGGCAGCAGGACGCCGAGGTAGATGGTCCGCAGGCTGGTGTGACTGGCGATGGCCGAATGGACCGTTGACGCCGCGGGCCAGTGCAGCACCATCGGGAAAAGGTCCGGCACGGCGAGGACGAGGACGATCAGCGGCAGCACCAGGAAGGTCACGCTGGCGGTCAGCAGCTCGAGGAGGAGCACGCAGACCATCGCCGAGAGGAGGTCCGCGTGCAGCCGGTGACGGCGCACCGTCTGCCATAGCCCGAGCGCCCACCGTTTTGTTTGCTTGATGTAGTCGTGGACGGTATCCGGGTCCTGGGTGACCGCTATGGCGCCTACGGTGAAGCCCACCCGGCCCAGGCCCTTCCGGTAGACCTCGAAGGTCATGTTGAAGTCTTCGATGACCAGGCCGACCGGGTTGATCGTGATGTTCGGGAGCACGGTCGTGCGGTACATGCTGGCGAAGCCGGGCACGATATGGGTGGCGTTGGTCCGCCGCCAGGTCTGGCCGTACTTCAGCAGCCGCTGCGTCAGCGCGTAGATCCGGCTTCTGTGGGCCGTCACCAGCCGTCCGATGAACGACAGGCCGGGAGTGTGCCAGTTGCTGTGGGCGCACCCGGCCACCGCGACGATGTCGGGGTCGTCGAACAACGGCAGCGCCGCCTGAAAATAGCCAGGGTCGAGCCGGGTGTCGGCGTCGAGCAGAAGCACGACGCTGAACCGCTCGACCAGCCCGAAGGTGCGGATGCCCTCCTCGAGGGCGCCTGCCTTGCCGACGTTCGTGGCCGTCTCGATGACGTTGACGCCATGGCGGAGGGCCAGTTCGACCGTGCTGTCGGTGGACGCGTCCGATACGACGTGCACGTTCTCCCGTGGCACGAGCGCGGTAATGGCCGCGAGGGAGTCGTCGATGACCACCTCCTCGTTGTGGGCGGCCATGAGAACCGCGACGTCGGCGATGGTGAGGATCCTGCCGCCCCCGGAGGCAAGGGTCGAGCCGGCCAGGCCGCCGTTTGCGGCCGCCTGGATGAGGGTGGCAGCGCGGAGAGCCCGGTGTGCCGCCGAGCCGGCGTTCCGCGGAACGCGCCGGAACCTGTCCAGCGCGCCGTCCGCGATCCGGAGGAATCCGATCGTCCCCCAGAAGGTGAAGTTGACGCCGAAGACGAGAGCGAACATCAGCCAGGCCGGGATCACGGAAGGTCCTCCCGCGAACCCGGTCCCCGGAGTCCGGCCGCGTGGCCAGGCTTCAGGCCGGGTGGCCGCGCCAGCAGCCTGGTGACAGGCTGCTGGCTGGCCAACCAGCTTCGCTCGTCAGACGCGAGCACGTAGTTCGAGTGACGTCGTGGATTCACCCAGGTTCACCCGGACAGGACGGACACCTTGGCGCGGTCGGCGACCTGGTGCGCCGCGACGGCCTGGATGATGTCCGCCAGCGACCGGCTGGGCCGGAACCCGATCAGCTGCCGGGCCCGGGTGCAGTCCGGCACACGTCGCTGCATGTCCTCGAACCCCGCTCCGTAGGCAGATTCATAGGGCACGTACGTGATGGTGCTCGATGATCCGATGACGGTCAGCACCCGCTCGGCCAGCTGAGTAATCGACACCTGCTCGGTGCCGCCGAGATTGAAGACCTGGCCGTAGGCCCTGCTGTCCGCCATCAGGGCCTGAAGGGCAGGCAGCACGTCGTGGACGTGACAGAAGCAGCGCACCTGGTCGCCGGACCCGAACACGGTGAGGGGCTCGCCGGCGAGCGCCTGCCCGACGAACCGCGGGATCACCATGCCGTATCGGCCGCTCTGACGCGGACCCACCGTGTTGAACAGCCGGACGATGACCATCTGCAAGCCGTGCTCCACCGCGTAGAGGTGCGCGAGGGTCTCGTCGATCGCCTTGGCCTCGGCATACGACCAGCGATTCTTTAGCGGCGAGCCGACGTGGCGGTCGTCGTCTTCGCGCAGTCCGATCTTGGTGTTCTTGCCGTAGACCTCGCTGGTCGAGGCGATGAGGACGCGGGCGCCGTGCCGGACTGCACTGTCGACGACGTTCTCCGTCCCGTGCAGGTTGGTCCGCAGGCTCTCCAGCGTCTTGTCGAGGATCGTGAAGGTCCCGACCGCCGCGGCGAGGTGATAGACCGTTTGGGCCCGGCCGACGAGCTCGTCCACGAGGGACGCGTCGAGGATCGAACCCTTGACGAACTGAAGCGACGGGTGGTCAAGGACGGCGGCGAGGTTCTGCTCGCTGCCGGTGCTCAGGTCATCGAGAACGATGACGTCCTCGCCGCTGCTGAGCAGGCTCTCCGTCAGGTGGGAGCCGATGAAACCGGCACCGCCGGTGACAAGCGTGGTCATTTCTTTGTCTCCAAGGTGGTCGGACCAGTTCTGCGACGAGCAGCGGTGATCATGGAAGGCCGACACGATCTCGGCGTTTATCGGCAGCTTGACGAGCGTGGTTCCGGACGCGCCCCGGCGGGACGGGCAGCATCGTGACAGGCGGAAAGGGCCCATCCTGGGAAAGCGCGACGGCGGCACCGAATACGGCCGGATCCGCCGCGCTTGCGGAGTAATACACCAAGCACCCCCACTCCGCTTCCTTCGGAGCGCGGGCATGCCAGGTCTCGCCAACGTGCAAAGATTCGCCGGTCTACCGGCGCCAGATCGGTTTTATGGCGCACTAACATAATCGCCGACCTGGAAATGGCAACTCCCCTGAGCCCATGCCATGAAGAAAGCGAACTTGAACTTTGGTTCGCGTTGTCCTGTTGCGTCCGAATGAACGGTATGCCGTGCGGCTAGATGATGTTGAGGGTCATATTCTCCTTCTTCGATATTTACGGTCGGTATTCACGCTACCTGCCTTCGGCGATTTCCCGGGATCGGCAACGGCAATAGGGCGCTCAGGTATCTGAGCGCTCACGGAACAGTTCGATAGCGGCGGCGCGGCCGGAAACATGCAGCTTGCGGACGACGGCGGTGATGTGAGCCCGCACCGCGCTGGCCGTGATCACCAGGCCGCTGGCGATCTCGGCGGTCGAACGTCCCTGTGCGAGCAGTTCGAGCACCTCCCACTCGCGGCTTGTCAGGCGCTCGCCGGACCCGTGGTCGAGCGGCTGGCGCCAGCGTGGCTCACGGGTACGGAACCGCTTGAGCACGCGCGCGACGAGCACCGGCGGAATGGCGGCCTCGCCTGAGCAGACACCGTCCAGGGCATCAGCCAGCCCGGTGAAATTCATCGTCTTCAGCAGGTATCCCTCGGCGCCGGCCCGCAGCGCGGCAAAGAGATCGGCGTCCTCGCCGGAAACGGTGAGCATCACGATCTTGGCACGCGGGAGCCTGGCCGCGATCTCCCAGGCCGCCGAGAGTCCGCCGCCAGGCATCCTGACGTCGAGCAGGCACATATCGGGACGCTCGCGGACCGCCGCCTGCACGGCGCCCGCGGCGTCGGCCGCATCCGCGCAGATCTCGAAGCGATCGTCGGCGTCAAGGGCTCGGCGTACGTCGGCCCGGGTCGGGGCGTGGTCGTCCGCGATCAGGACGCGGACAAGCTTTCTCTCCGTGCTCACAGTGTTTCCCGCTCGCTCCGGGGCGCCTTGAGGCTCCGCCTTCCCTCGTCGCTCGTTCCTCGCGCCTGGGGTGGGTCCGCGGGGAAAAGCACAGTCCAGGCGGCGCCGCGCCCCTCCGGCTCGCTCACAGCGTTGCCTCCACCTGGCTGCCGGAGCCCGGCTGGGAGCTGATGCGCAGGTCGCCGCCGACAGAGCGAGCGCGGTCGCGCATCGACCTGAGCCCGAAGCCACCGCGGCAGGTGGCGGTGTCAAAGCCCCGGCCCCAGTCGCGAACCCGCAGGCGCACGCGGCCGCCGTCGCGCCGCAGGACCAGGCTCACCTGGCGGGAACCGCTGTGCCGGGCCACGTTGGTGAGCGCCTCGCAGGCGATCCCGACCAGCGCGTCCGCTCGCGCGGGCGCCATGCCGATGCCCGAGGCGAGATCAAGCTCCAGGTTGAGGCCGAATCGCTCCGCGACCTCGCCGGCCGCATCGGTGAGAGCATCCGCGATCGCCGGCCGGGCGGGCGCCGCGACCCGGTCGATGGCCTGCCGGGACGCGAGCCGCGCCCGGTCGACGGAGACCCGCAGCTGCCGCAGGGTCTTCTCGTCGGCGGTGCCCTGCAGGCCGGACAGGTTGCGGGTCAGGTAAGCCAGCTCCTGGGAGAGCCCGTCATGCAGGTCACACGCGATCCGCCGCCGCTCTTCGGCTGCGGTCACCATGACCAGCGTGTGCCAGTACGACCAGATCTCGCGCATCGAGCCGATGAGAAGGACACCGTAGAAGCAGAGGCAGAAAATGTCGCCGAGCGAAACCTGCGGCGCGTAGATAGACGGGTAGAGGGCGTAGGTCCCGTGCGCGGCCGCGGCAAAGACCGCGGCGATCGCCAGCCAGCCGGAGAACTCGTCCCCGAGCTGCTCGGAGCGTCTCAGGTACCCGGCCGCCGCCGTGACGGCGAGGACGGCCGCCGCGATCTGCACGACGGCCAGCGCGGCATTGACGTGCAGGCCGGATGGGATGTGCGGGCCGGCCGACGGCGTGATGACCTGCGGCAGGCCTGCTCCGAGCAGGCGAGAGAGAACGGCAGTCAGTACCAGGATGCCCACCACGCCCACCGCCGCGAGTCCTTCCGCCCGCCTGGGGCGCCGAAGGATGGTGCGCGGGAGGAACGAGGCCACGGCGAACATCAAGCTGCCGGCCAGACGGCCGATGATCGCTGCCCAAACGGTGGCGCTGGCGGTGGCCGCACCCCCGAGCATCGGCAAAATCCCGAAAGCAAGGCTGGACAGCGCGATGACAGCGAGAGCGGCCGCTAGCACCAATTCATTGAGGCGGGAGTTACGCCGGAGCCGGCCGAATATCAGGAAACCCGCCAGCAATGTGATGAGCGAGGCAGCGGTTTCGAGCGCTACCTGCTGGGCAGGCAGCCCGTAAATAAAACCGGCATGAGGAACCAGTGCAACAACCACGGTTGTTACACAAAATGCCGCTCCCAGCACCCCAAGGCGCCCGACCCCCACTCTGCCGAAGAGTAAATGTCCAACTACGATCAGACAACGTCTGATTGGCAAACAATTCCTGGACATCACGTAACATGCGCGTATTTTTCGCGTAACGTACTGTTTGTTTCTAGTGCAGTTGCGGCTGGCTGTGAGCTTCGGCCCGATCGACGGTGAGCGCGTCCTGACCAGGATGTCCAGGCCGGGTACGTTAGCTGGTATGGACCGGGCACGCGGGCCGGCGCCCGCCTTCCGCCGCGCCGGGTGGCTGGCGCTTATCACGGGATACATGGTGTTTACCGGGCTGACCCTGGCCGGGTGCCATACGACGAGCGCCGCGAGCCCGGCCACGCCCGCCCGGGGCACGGCCTCGGCCAGCGCGAGCCCCGGTCTTTCCCTCCCGGGAACGCACCAGGCGACGACCAGGTACCAGATCACGCCGACGGTCAGCACGGTCGTCGTCGTGAGCCACGTGGGTAACGTCTCTGTTACGGGCGGCAGCGCGTCGGCCATCTCGGTCACGCAGCGAGTTTACTACTCGAAGACGCCGCCGGTGACCACGCGCACCGTCAGCGGGAAGACGCTCACCGTCACCTATAGCTGTCCGGCGCAGATCGTCTGCGGCGTCGCCTATACGCTGGCCGTGCCCCGCTCCGTGGCGGTCCAGGTGACCGCCGGAGCCGGGGCGATCCGGCTCGCCGGGCTCGCCGGGACCGTAACCGCCAAGGCGGACGTGGGGCTCATCAACGCCACCGGCCTCACCGGCGCCTCGGTCAGCCTTGCCACTCGCGTGGGCGGCATCAGCGCCAGCTTCGCCGCAGCGCCGGCCACCGTGCAGGCTTCCGCCCGGGTCGGCGCCATTACGCTGCACGTTCCTGGCACCGCGGCCTACAAGGTCGCCGCGAACGCGCACGTGGGCAAGGCCACCGTCAGCACCCGGCAAAGCTCCTCGTCCGCCTACGTCATCACCGCCACCACTGACGTCGGCGCCATCCTCGTCGCCCCGTCCTAGCGCCCGGGTTCGGATCAGAGCATCGGGAGGTAGCGGCCCAGCTCGTATTCGGTGACCTGACGGCGGTACTCCTGCCACTCCTCACGCTTGTTACGCAGGAAGAAGTCGAAGACGTGCTCCCCCAGCGTCTCGGCGACGAGCTCGCTGTCCTGCATGACTTTGATGGCCTGGTCCAGGTCCTGCGGCAGCGGGCGGATGCCGAGCGCGCGGCGCTCGGCGGAGGTCAGCGCCCACACGTCGTCTTCGGCGCCAGGCGGCAGTTCGTAGTCGCTCTCGATGCCCTTGAGCCCGGCCGCCAGGATCACCGCGAACGCCAGGTACGGGTTGCAGGCGGCGTCCACCGAGCGGAACTCGACCCGGGTCGAGTTGCCCTTCTGCGGTTTGTACATCGGCACCCGGACCAGGGCCGAACGGTTGTTGTGCCCCCAGCACACGTACGCCGGGGCCTCGCCGCCCGCTCCCGCGGTCCGCTCGGCCGCCCCCCACAGACGCTTGTAGGAATTCACCCACTGGTTACAGACGGCGGTGATCTCCGGCGCGTGCCGCAGCAGCCCGGCGATGAACGCGCGGGCCGTCTTGGACAGCTGGAATTCCGCGCCCGCCTCGTAGAACGCGTTCTTGTCCCCCTCGAACAGGGACACGTGCGTGTGCATGCCGGAGCCGGGATGGTCGGTGAACGGCTTCGGCATGAACGTCGCGTAGACGCCCTGCTCGATCGCCACCTCCTTCATCACCAGCCGGAACGACATGACGTTGTCGGCGGTGGTGAGCGCGTCGGCGTAGCGCAGGTCGATCTCCTGCTGCCCGGGCGCGCCCTCATGGTGGCTGTACTCCACCGAGATGCCCATGGATTCCAGCATCGTGATCGCCGTCCGGCGGAAATCATGGGCGATGCTGTGCGGCGTGTGATCGTAGTAGCCGCCGGTGTCGATCGGCTCCGGCTTGCCGCCGGGAGCGGGCCGCTCCCGCAGCAGGAAGAACTCGATCTCCGGGTGCGCGTAGAAGGTGAACCCGAGCTCGGAGGCGCGGGCGAGGTTGCGCTTGAGCACCCAGCGCGGATCGGCGTAGGACGGCGACCCGTCAGGCAGCAAGATGTCGCAGAACATCCGGGCGACCCCGGGGTACTCACCGCGCCAGGGCAGCAACTGGAACGTACCCGGGTCCGGGCGAAGGATCATGTCGGCCTCGTAGACGCGGGCGAACCCCTCGATGGCCGAACCGTCGAAACCTATACCGTCGGCGAACGCGCCCTCGAGTTCGGCGGGCGCCACCGCGACCGACTTCAGCGTGCCGAGGACGTCGGTGAACCACAGCCGGACAAACCGGATGTCACGTTCCTCGAGCGTGCGCAGCACGAATTCTTCCTGCCTGTCCACGGTAATCACCTTAGACGTTCCCCATCGCTAGACCAGCCTCCGGCGGCCGCGGCTTTGGCGGGCACGCACGCGTATCACCGAGTTTGCCCGGCCGCTGTTTCCGCATAGTTACAGCCGCCTGGGGCCGGTCTCCTGGCGGCGTTGAGCGTGGAGGCGGCGTCGGCGCGGGGAACCCGGTCCGTTCGGGCCGGAATCCAAGGAGAGCACCGGGCACCGAGGGTCAGCGGGCTACGGCCTAGGCTGGAAGCGTGACAATGCTGAGGATCGCGCTGGCCCAGGTCAATGCGACAGTTGGTGACCTGGACGCAAACGCCGAGCTGATCGTGGAGTGGACCCGCCGGGCGGCGGCGCGGGGGGCCAGGGTGGTGGTGTTCCCCGAGATGATGCTCACCGGGTACCCGGTGGAGGACCTGGCGCTGCGGGCCTCGTTCGTGGAGGCCTCGATCGCCGGCCTGCACGCCGTGGCGGCCCGGCTGGGCGCCGAGGGGCTCGGCGGGATCGCGGTGGTGACCGGCTACCTGGACCGGCGCGCCGACCTGGCGCCACGTACCGGCCTGCCGGCCGGCGCGCCGCTGGACGCGGCGGCGCTGCTGCACGGCGGGCGCGTGGTCATCACCTCGGCCAAGCACCACCTGCCGAACTACGGGGTGTTCGACGAGTTCCGCTATTTCGTGCCCGGTGACACGCTGCCGGTGTTCCGGCTGCCGGCCGAAAGCGGGGAGAGCGTCGAGATTGCCATCGCGATCTGCGAGGACCTGTGGCAGGACGGCGGCCCGGTCGCGGTCTGCCGGCGCTCGGGCGCGGGTCTGCTCGTGGTGCCGAACGCGTCGCCCTACGAGCGGGGCAAGGACGACGTGCGGCTCGACCTGTGCGTGCGGCGAGCGCGCGAGGCCGGGGCCGCGCTGGCCTACGCCAACATGACCGGCGGCCAGGACGAGCTGGTCTTCGACGGCGACTCGATCCTGGTCGCGGCGGACGGCGCGCTGCTGGCCCGCGGCCCGCAGTTCGAGGAGGCGCTGGTCGTCGCCGACCTGGAGCTGCCGGCCGCGCCGCTGGAGTCGCCCGGCGACCAGCCGGTAGACGCGGGCGACGGCACGGTGATCACGATCAGGCGGGTGACGCTGCCGCTGTCGGGGCCGGCCGGGGTCTTCGGGACCATGGAGCTGGAAGAGGCGGCGGAGGCGGCGGGCGTCCCCGAGGTCGAGCGGCCGGAGGGGTCCGGGCTGCTCTGGCCGCGGCTATCCGACCCGGCCGAGGTGTACGCCGCGCTGGTGACCGGCGTCCGGGACTATGTGCGCAAGAACGGGTTCGGTTCGGTGATCCTGGCTCTGTCCGGCGGGATCGACTCGGCGCTGACCGCGACGATCGCCGCCGACGCGATCGGCCCGGACAACGTGCACGTGGTGCTGATGCCGAGCCGGTACTCCTCCGATCATTCGGTCCGCGACGCGGCGGACCTGGTCCAGCGGCAGGGCCTGCACGCGATGACGATCCCGATCGCCTCGATGATCGACGCGTTCACCAAGGAGCTCACCCCGGCCGGGTTCCCGGAGACGGGGCTGCCGGCCGAGAACCTGCAGGCCCGGGTGCGCGGGGTGGTGCTGATGGGGCTGTCCAACGCGGGCGGGCACCTCGTGCTCACCACCGGCAACAAGAGCGAGCTGGCGACTGGCTACTCGACGCTGTACGGGGACTCCGCGGGCGGGTTCGGGCCGATCAAGGACGTGCCCAAGACGCTGGTGTGGGAGCTGTCCAGGTGGCGCAACGCCGAGGCCTCACGCCAGGGGGCGACGCCTCCGATTCCGGAGAACTCGATCACCAAGCCGCCGAGCGCCGAGCTCGCGCCCGGGCAGATGGACACCGACTCGCTGCCGCCGTACGAGGTGCTGGACGCGCTGCTCGACGACTACGTCGAGAAGGACATGGGCACCGCCGAGCTGATCGCCGCCGGGCACGACCCCGAGCTGGTCGAGCGGGTGGTCCGGCTGGTCGACGCGGCGGAGTACAAGCGGCGGCAGTACCCGCCGGGCCCGAAGATAAGCCAGAAGAACTTCGGCCGCGACCGCCGTCTTCCCATCACCAGCCGCTGGCGGGAGCCGCGCCCGTCCTAGGCGCGCCCGTCCTAGGCGCCGCCTTCGTGATCACGAAGACTTCGGTACTTTTTTCGATACCAAAGCCTTCGTGATCATGGACGGTGGTTGTCGATGAGGTCGAACGTGTTGCCGTAGGCGAGGGCCGCGGCGGCGAAGTCGTGCGGGAAGCCGAGCTCGATGCGGCTCACCGTGTCGAGGCGCTCCAGGTCGTCTGGTGAGAGCGATACCTCGAGCCGGGTGTTGAGGGTGTATTTGGTGGCCAGCACCCATCGGTCGCGTTCGGCCCCGATCAGGTCGCCGACGATGCGCTCGCTGTTGCCCTGGGAGTAGGTGTTGGCGGTATCGATGAAGTTGCCGGCCGCCTCGGCGTAGGCGGTGAAGATCTGCCTCGCATCCTCGGGGGTGGCGCCCCACGGCCCGCGCTGGTCGCCGAAGATCATGGCTCCCAGGCATAGTTCAGACACTCGCAGCCCGGTCCGTCCTAGCAGCTTGTAACGCATGCATCTGCCTCCTCACTTGCCACCTTAGGGCGGTTGCGCCGGCTCTTGGGACGCAGGGCTCCGATGGCTATGGGCTGCGCAGCCGATATCGTTTTCCGGTGCTGACCGCTTCGACACGCTGAGTTCGACACGCTGAGGAGGCCTCGTGCCAACGCTGGCCGCGATCTTCCCGCCCACGCAACCCCCGGAGCAGATCGGCGCGGTCGCCGCCGCCGAGGCGGCCGGCCTGGCGCAGCTGTGGGTCTGGGAGGACTGTTTCGCCGAAAGCGGTATCGCCACCGCGACCGCGATCCTGGCCGCCACCAGCCGCGTCACGGTCGGGATCGGGTTGCTGCCGGTACCGCTGCGCAACGTGGCGCTGACCGCGATGGAGATCGCCACCCTGGCCCGGCTGTTCCCCGGGCGGCTGACGGCCGGGATCGGCCACGGCGTGCTTGACTGGATGAGCCAGGTCGGCGCCAGGGCCGAGTCCCCGATGACGCTGCTGCGCGAGTACACCGCCGCGCTGTTCGCGCTGCTCCACGGAGAGACGGTGACCACCCACGGCCGCTACGTCCAGCTGGACGATGTCGCCCTGGCCTGGCCACCGGCCGTGGTGCCGCCACTGCTCGTCGGCGGGATCCGCCCGCGCACCGTCTCGCTGGCCGGCGAGCTCGCCGACGGGGTGATCATCCCCGGCGGAATCAGCCCGGACGAGGTGCGCACGTCGGTCGGCCACTTGCACGCGGGCCGAGGCGCTGATAGCCCGGCCGACGCTGTGGTGTTCATCAGCACTCCGGCTGACGGCCCCGCCGCGACGATCGCGGCCACGGTCACCGAGTACGCCAGGGCCGGGGCGACCCACGTCGCGGTCAACGCCGCCGAGAGCGACGCCGACCTGGAGCGGTTCGTAAGGTTCCTGGCCCGGGAGGTCAGCCCGCTCGTGCCGTGACTAGCGGGCGGCTAGGCCGAGCAGCAGCTCGTCCACGATACGGGCGGCGAATTCGCCGTTCAGTGACCCGTCCGCAGCCTTCTCCTTGGCCATGACGGTGCCGGTCAGCGCGAGCAGCGCGATATCGACGTCCGTGTCGGCCCGCAGTTCGCCGGTGGCGATGCCGTGGCGGATGACGTCCCGGATGGCGTCGTGCCGCGGCCCGACCACCGTCTCCTTGTACCGCGCCATCAGCCGCGGGTACTTCTGGCCCTCGCCGAGCAGCAGCGCGTAGCGGCGCGCCTTCCTCGGGTCGGCCCGGTCCGCGCACATCACCGTGAGCTGCGCGACGAGGTCGTCCCGGACCGAACCGGTGGGCTCGGGGAACGGCGACTTCATCGAGCCGAGCGCGGCGAGCAGCAGCTCTTCCTTGTTCGGCCAGCGGCGGTAGATCGTCGCCTTGCCGACGCCGGCGCGGGCCGCGACGGCTTCCACGCAGACCCCCTCGAATCCCTGCTCGGCGAACAGGTCGAGGGTGGCCTCGATGATCGCCTGTTCGGCCTGCTCGCTGCGCGGGCGGCCGGGCCGGCGGGAGGTTTCCGCCGGCCCGGCTTCCGCGTCAGCGCCGGGCCCCTGATCCAGGATCACGGGCGGCATGGGGTGTCACCCCTCTCGCTCTGAGCTTTCGAGCACGTGCGCTTCCAGTATGGCAAGCTCGGCCTCGTAGGCAGGATCATCGCTGGCCAGCACGGGGTCCGCGGCCTTTTGCGGCTTGCCTGGCATCCAGCGCAGCACCACGAACCCGCCCGCCAGCGCGAGCAGCGCCGCGATCAGCGTGGTGATGTGCATGGCGTGCACGAACGCGTTGTTGGCGGGCTCGAGCAGTGACCGTCCGGCCGTGCCGAGTTGCTGCGCGACCGCCTGGGTGGCGGTGATCGAGGAGGACGCCGCGCCCCGGGCCGCGGCCGGCAGGCCGGTCAGCGACGGGCTGAGCGAGTTCCGGTAGAACTCGGCCAGGATCGAGCCGAGGATGGCGACGCTGAGCGCGACCGCGACCTGGCGGGCGATGTTGGTCAGCGCGGAGCCCGCGCCGGCCCGCTCGCGGGGCAGCACGTCCATCACGGCGGCGGTGGCGGCCGGCATGCTGATGCCGATCGCCGCGCCCTGGATGCCGAACAGCACTCCAAGCAGCCAGATCGGCGAGGCCGTGCCGAGCGTGGCGTAGCCCGCGATGGCGGCGGCCATGACGAACATGCCGGTCGCGCCGACCGCCTTGGCCCCGTAACGCTGGACCAGGCGGGCGCTGCGCGGCGACATCAGCAGCTGCCCGGCCGCGAACGGGACGGTCAGCAGCCCCGCCGCCAGCGGGGTGTAACCCCGCACGTTCTGCAGGTAGAAGCTGGTAAAGAAGAAGACGCCGCCCATGCCGAAGAACACCAGGCCGAGCGACCCGATCGAGGCGGATAGCCGCCGGTCGCGGAACAGCCGCACGTCAAGCGACGGGTGCTGAATCCGGGACTCGTACCACGCGAAGGCCGCCAGGATGGCCAGGCCGCCGACGATCGGGCCGAGCACGCCCAGGTGCAGCCACGACGCGCTGTCGCCGCCCTGGACGATGCCGTACACCAGGAGCACCAGGCCCGCGATGGACAGCAGCACGCCCACGTAGTCGATCCCGCCGGCCTCGCGGTTGCGGGACTCCGGTACCAGGATCGCGGCGGCGAGGATGCCGACGGCGGTCACCGGCACGTTGATCAGGAAGACCGAGCCCCACCAGAAATGGTCGAGCAGCAGGCCGCCGAGCACCGGGCCGGTGGCGATGCCGATGCCGACCGCCGTGGCCCACAGGCCGATCGCCCGGGGCCGTTCGGCCGGCTCGAAGACGTTGGAGATGATGGACAGCGTCTGCGGCATGACCGCGGCGCCGCCCAGGCCCATCGCGGCCCGCGCGAAGATCAGCTGCTCGGGCGACCGTGAGTAGGCCGAGAGCAGCGACGCGAGGCCGAACAGCGCCAGCCCGATCATGAGCATGCGCTTACGACCGACCTTGTCGCCGATGACGCCGAACGTGAAGAGCAGGCCGGCGAAGACCAGCGTGTAGGAGTTGATGGCCCATTCGAGCTGACTCTGACTCGCGCCGAGGCCCCCGCGAGGCTCGGCGATAGTCTTCATGGCCACGTTGAGGACCGTGTTGTCGAT
>WNGP01000458.1_pt1 | contig 32957 bp, 32 predicted proteins | sample 5407671 | NCBI WGS metagenome assembly WNGP01 (sample SAMN13153381, study PRJNA577476) | soil metagenome | isolation source: 40 cm soil or saprolite under Garry oak tree replicate 2 | place: USA:California | collected 2016-06-15 | reverse complement strand
TGCACTGTGGTATCAAGATGCCGGGATTCTACCAATATTTGTGGGGTTTATTACAATTCCTGGCCTTTCCGCAAGTTCGCTGATGGCCCTGCCTTTGCCGAGCGAGAAGGCGTGGCAACACCTTACTGTACCGGGTCATAGCTCGCGTGGTGTGGCAGAAGCTCCGGGCTTGAGCGAGACAAAGGCCTTAATCGCCTGGCCGAGGTAAGCATCGGGCACACCAATCACGGCAGCTTCCGCAATAGCTGGATGGAGAAGCAGGCCTTCCTCGACCTCCATCGGCGAGACCTCGTAGCCAACCACGCTGATCATATTGCCTTCCATCGCTTTCCTCCTGGACGCTAGACCGCTGGTAATCTGTAGCAAACTGTGGTAATCTTGCTCTATGGTCAACTGTTGTAGACCCTCATCGAGGAGAGAAGGGAAATACGATGCTCGTATCACGCGCCAAGCTCGGAGCAGCCGTGGCGGAGGCTCGGGCGAAGGCGGGACTCACGCAAGCAGAACTCGCGCAGCGTGCTGGCCTGGATGAGGCTAAGCTTGCGGCGCTGGAGCAGGGGCAATATAAGCCCGAATCGCACGAACTGAGCCGACTGGCCGAGGCGCTCGGCGTGGATGAGTTAGAGCTCCTGCGCAGGCCTGCTCCCGGATACCTCATCATCTAGCCTCCTCGCCGGGACGCGCCACTGGATGCGGCACAACGCGATGCTGGTGCGTCCGCACCGGCCTGGCCCCAGGCATGAGCGAGCGCAGGTCGACGTTCTCATCCCGCAGCCTGGCGGGATCCACCTGAACGCGCGCTTTGATCAGGGGCATCACGCGCTGCACATCCTTGCCCCGGTTGATGGCGACGGCAGCGGCGATGCGCTGCTCCTGCACATAGAACACCACGGCATTGCGCTCGTCCAGGCTGCCGCGCACGACCAGTTCGTCCCAGCTGCTGTGGAAGCCTGCGTACTGCACGTTGTAGTCGTACTGGTCAGACCAGAACCAGTGTACGTCGCCGTAGGGCTCGCGCTTGCCGAGCATGCTGCGAGCAGCCGCCCGCCCCTGGTGGATCGCGTTCTGCCAGTGCTCGACACGGACCAGGCGCCCAAAGACGGGGTGCGCGTGATTGGCCACGTCCCCGGCGGCGTAGATGCCCTCCACGTTGGTCTGGCAGTACTCGTCGACCACGATGCCGTTCTCGAGCTTCACATCAGTGCCTGCCAGGATGTCGGTAACGGGCTCGACGCCGATGCCGACCACGACGAAATCACAGTCGAGCCGTCGACCGCTGCTCGTCACCACACGTCGCACGTGACGTTTGCCTTCAAAGGCCGTCACCGTCTCCTCAAAGAACATCTGCACCCCGTGCTCGCGATGGAAGGCCTCGAAGACTCTCCCCACCTGCTCGCCCAGCACGCGGCACAACGGCGTTTTGAACGACTCGACCACCGTGACTTCCACGCCGTGATGGCGCAGCGAGGCCGCCACCTCGCAGCCAATGAAGCCCATCCCCACGAGTACCGCCCGCCGCCCTTTCGCGCTTTCCGCACGGATGAGGTCAGCGTCAGCCACGGTGCGCAGGTCGTAAATACCCTCCAATTCCATACCGGGGAGACGGAACCTGCGGTTGCGCACGCCTGTCGCGACTAACACCTTGTCATAGTGTTGTCATAGTGTACACGATCTCCGTCCTCCAGCTCGACCACCTGCTGGCGCGGGTCCACCCGCGTTGCCCGTACGCCCAGGCGTGTCTGGATCGTGTGTTCTGCGTAAAAGGTGAGCGGCTTGAGCAAGGCCTCCTCGAACGGCTTCTTGCCCTGGAGATATTCCTTGGAGAGCGCAGGCCGTTCGTAGGGCAGGTGCGGCTCCGCGCCAATGAGCACGAGCTCGCCGTCGAAGCCCTCTTCTCGCAGGGTGATGGCTGCCGTGCCTCCGGCCAGGTTGGCCCCGACAATCACGAATTGCTGCTGCATAGGACCTTTCTCACTTTCATTCGGTTGGCTGATCCGCGCGATCAGTCTCGCCGACCGATCTTCGCAGGAGTGATTCTACCTGTCGCCCATCATTCCTCGCCTTCATCGACGTGTTCGGGAATGGCGCCTGCTTCAGGTACCTCCACGCAGATCATTCCGTTCTCGATGCGCACCGGGAACCGGATCGGCTCGCTGCTTTCCGGGTTGATCCCGCGCCCGGTCAATGCGTTGAACTCCCACAGGTGGGTCGCACAGGTGAGGGTGAGGCCCTCGAAATTTCCTTCAGAGAGCGCCGAGGCCCGGTGGGGACAGCGGTCCAGGTAGGCCTGGACCTCGTCTTCCACGTTGATCAACAGGACCTTCACGTCCCCGACCTCAACGGCCAGCATCTCTCCGATCCAGAGATCGTCGAGCGGCATGATCTCGTACCACTGCATAGCTGAAACCCTTTCACTAAACGCTGCTGGCATCTCTGATGGCTGCCGCATGCACGTCCCGCAGGCGTTGGGTATAGACCCTGGGCGACTTTCCGAAGTAGCGTTTGAACTCGGCAATGAAGTGCGACTGGCTGGTGTAGCCCACCTTGTCCGCCACCTCGCTCACATTGGACCCGCCTAGCAGGAGCCGACGTGCCTGCTCCATACGCAGCTGTTTCAAGAACTGCAGCGGGGAGACCCCCGTCGTCGCCTTGAACATATGCGCGAAGCCGGACTCACTCATATTGACCACCCTGGCCAGGTCCCGCACGGAGGGTGGGCGCTGCATCTCTTGCTTCATGAAACTGATCGCCGCGGTAATCGCATTACCCTGTACCTCGCGTGCGGGACTCTCCAGGAGCAGCGTACGCTGCTCGGACCGGAGAAGTCGGTAGACAATCTCGCGCAGGTACATGGGGGCCAGCATCTTCCGTTCAAAGACGGAATCGAGCGCGAGCAGAAAGCGCTGCACCGCGCCGACCAGCGGCTGATCGAGGGCTGTCACATGCACATCTAGAGTGGGCGGGGCGGGCTCGATGCGGAGCAGTTCGGGTACCAGGCGGTTCATTTCGTCGTAGACCTGGGTCACCAGGTCGGGCTGCACCTGCAGGACGAAGGAAAGAAAGGGCCGCTCCGGCGAGGCCTGCAGGATCTCCGCCTGGAAGCGCAGCCCGCGGTTCATGACCAGGTAGTGGAACGGATCGTAAAAATAGTCGACCGAGCCAATGCACACACGCTTGCGGCCCTGGACGACCATACACAGGGAGATAGAGCCCACCTCGTCCCAGTGTGGAGTAACCAGCCGTGTGAAGCGGTAGAACGCGAGGCCTGGCCAGTCGTGGTGAGTGGGCCCTTCATTCACTGCCTGCCGGGCAATCAGGGACATGATCTCGCCCGACAGGACCAGCTCTTCAGATTGCGGAATAACGGTCACGGTCTTCGCCTCCTCTTGCTCAACAACGCGCTGGCGTGCCTTCAGGAACAATGGTTCCTTCTCTCTGGACGAGCACAATGCCACACAGAGACGCGGTCATATCGCGTCTTTACCTGTGCGAGAGCTAGAGCTGCCCAATCAGCCGCGCTAGCCGCGCCTGCTCGCCCGAAGGTGCCGCCACCTGCACAGTCATGACGAGCAATTCATCCAGGCCTGCCTCCAGGAGTTCAGTCAAACGCGCCGCGACGATGGTTTCGTCGCCGGAGACGACCAGGCTCTCGAGGCAAGAGCCGTATCCTTCTTCTGCATGAGTCACATTCCCTCTTAGATGTTTTTGTATTTCCACTCATCGAACCTTCATACGCTCAGGACGTAGTGGTGGTGCTTACAATCGTTGCTCCTGCCTCAATGATGCGAAAGGTATGCGTTAATTTGGCCGTTTTGCCGAGCATCGCGCTCGCGCCACAGTAGCGTTCCTCGGTCAGGTCTATGGCACGTTTTACAGCTTCTGGCTGAACAGCATGACCGGTGAAGATGTGCTCGATCGTGATCTCCACAAATACTCGCGGGTACTCCTCGGTACGCTCCCCATGGATACGTACCTCATATGCAGTAATGTCCTGGCGCTTCTTCCGGAGGATCGCAATGATATCCATACCTGCACAGCCTGCCAGGCCCACCAGGAGTATCTCCATCGGCTGAGGACCGGTATTCTGCCCACCGTTGTGCTCAGTTGCATCAAGGAGGATGTGATGCCCAGAACCAGTCTCGACATCGAAGCGCATATCTTTTTCTAACGTTGCCCGTACGGTCTCATATATCATGGCGTTTTCCTTGCTCCTCTGTTACTCCTGCCAGCACCGCACGTCCGTCGGCGACGACGGCTCCCTGTGGTCCGACAAAGACGGGATTCAGATCGAGTTCGATGATCTCGGGGAAGGCATCCAGCACCCACGCCGCTGCCTGCAATGTGCTCGCGAGTGCCTCCACATCGCTCGAGGCACGTCCACGTAAACCAGTTAACAGAGAATATCCTCGCACTTCACGCATCATGGCACGCAGTTCGTAGGTGGAGGCAGGCACCAGTCGATATGCGACATCGTGCACTAACTCGACGAACACACCACCCAGGCCAAACAGCAACATTGGCCCGAACTCGGCATCACGCAGGCCTCCGATAATTACCTCCTGCCCGTGCACGAGTTCCTGGACGCTCACACCCAGGATGCGCGCCGTAGGCTGTGCCGTGCGTACTGCTGCCAGCATCTCCTCGAATACTGCTTCGGTCTCCGTTGGCAGTACACCGACACGTACGCCGCCGACGTCCGACTTGTGGCTGATGTCGGGTGAAACGATTTTCAGCACGCACGGCCCGCCGAGTATCTGCGCTGCTGCCTGAGCCTCGGTGGGGCTGGTACACAGCGTTTCTCGCGGTATCCTTGTGCCATAGGCCGCCAGGAGACCCTTGACCTCGCTCTCAAGCAGCAACGTGCGTCCCTGTGCGCGTGCCGTAGTGAGGATTGGGGCTGCTTGTTCACGTGCTCCTGCTGGCGGCGGTTCTGGCGCGGCCTGCTGTGTCGCACGAGCACGGCGCGCCTCTGCATGAGCGACGATTGCCCCTGCTGTACGCGCCGTTCGCTCCGGCCACTCATAGACCGGTATGCCAGCCCCTTGCAAGATGGCCTGGTTCTCCATACCTTCACTTCCAACGACCCAGCAGACATAGGTGGGTTTGGCGATTTCGCGCTCGCGCTGGCAGCGCAGCACTGCGTCGCGCACCGCCTCGACGTTCTCACGCATCAGGGCCGAACGCTGCAGGAGGATCGGCATAACGATGTCCACCTCGCTGCACTCGTACAGGGCCTCGATGCTGCCAGCATACATGGTGGGGAAGCGTGCCCAGGCGGGTGTCACGTCCACCGGGTTACGCGGACTGGCATAGGATGGGATCAGGGGCGAAATGCGTGCCTGGGTTGTCTGTGCTAGTTCGGGCACGCTCAGCCCGAAGCGCTCGCACAGATCCGTCAGTTCGACGCCCGTTCCTCCCGAATTGGTGATGATACCAACACGGCGACCCTGTGGCAGCGGCTGGCGGCTCAACCCCTCGGCGATATCGACCATCTCCAAGCCGCTCTCGGCCAGGATAGCGCCAGCCTGGCGCACCGCGGTGACGAACGCTGTCACATCGCCGGTCAACGCGGCAGTATGTGAGGCGGCAGCACGCCGACCAGCAGTCGAGCGCCCGGTCTTGGTAATCACCACAGGCTTGCGTTGTGCAGTACGTGCCAGTGCCTCATAAAAGGCACGACCATCGCTCACCGATTCCAGGAACAGACACAGCACCCGTGTCTCGTCATCGTGCTCGAAATAATGGAGGATCTCGTGGTCGGTCAGGTCAGCTTTGTTGCCATGCGAGAGGATTTTGGCAAAGCGCAAACGGCGCTCCTGCGCTAAGCCAAAGATCGCCATGCCGTAAGCGCCGCTCTGCGTGACCAGTGAGATATCGCCTCCTTTGGGAGGCAGACCAAGACCCATTGAGGCGTTCAAACCCAGATTGCAGTTATACAAGCCGAAGCAGTTCGGCCCGATCAGGCGCACTCCTCCTGCGCGTGCAGCCGCAAGCAGGGCATCCTGCCGGGCTTGGCCTTCTGGCCCGACTTCAGCGAATCCGCCGCTCAGCACCAAAGCGACTTGTGTGCCAGCTTGCGCACAATCGCGCATTGCCTCAACGCACGCCTCTGGTGGGAGGGCAAGCACCGCCAGGTCTACTTGACCGCGTACGTCCTGCAGGCGTGGGTACGCCCGGTGGCCCATGATCTCTGTTTCCCCAGGGTTGACCGGGAATAACGTGCCGGGATAGCCTTCCAGCAGGTTGCGCATCAGGATGTATCCCAGTTTGCCGGGCTTTGCCGAGGCACCGATGAGTGCTATGCCGCGTGGGTTGAATGCAGCCTCGCCCCAGTTACTCATAGAGCCAGCTCCCTTCTCCGACAAACAATGCCGGTTCGCCGCCCGTGTGCAGGAATATCACTGTCTCGTCGCGCCGGAAGCGCCCGGCACGGCTATGGGCAAAGAGCCCTGCTAATGCTTTCCCGGTATAGGTTGGGTCGAGGAAGATGCCTTCGCAGCGTGCAGCCAGCCGGATAGCCTCCGCACCCTCCGGTGTTGGCACACCATAGCCAGGACCGATGAATCCACCATGCACAATCACGTCTCGTGGAGCAATGATTTGGGCCAATCCCAATCGGCTCAGCGCAGCTTGCGCTAAGGTATATACTCGCCTCTGCACTTCCTCCACTGGTCTGCTGACGGTAAAGCCCTCAATACGCCAGGGCAGTCGCAGCGCACGCACACCTGCCAGTAATCCGGCGTGAGTGCCGCAGGAGCCGGTTGCCAGTACAATCGCATCCGGCGCGATACCCTGGGCAGCACATTGTTCGGCCAATTCGTATGCTGCCTGGACATAGCCAAGCGTGCCAAGGACACAGGCACCTCCGCGTGGGATAGCATAGGGATGGTGCCCAGCCGCACACAACTCAGCCTCGGTTGCCTCAATCGCCCCATCCACCGAGGCACGATCTGGATTGCCGGTAAAGCGTGCCTCCGCACCTAACAGGCGGGTCAAGCGATAATTGCCTTCAATCTTTAGCGGTGGCGTGCCAGAGTAGACCGCCACCATCGCCAGGCCCGCATGGGCAGCCGCCGCTGCTGTGGCTCGTACAGAGTTAGATTGCGGCGCGGCACCTGTGACAAGTGTGTCAGCCCCCTGTGCCAGGGCATCTGCCAGCAAGAACTCCAGTCCACGTATTTTATTCCCACCAAATCCGAATCCCGTCAGGTCATCGCGCTTGATCCACAGCCCCGGACCCCCCATTGCCGCAGCCAGTCGCGGGGCCTCCATAAGCGGTGTCGGCAAGTGTGCCAGGGGGGCACGCGGGATGGTCTTCAATCCGAGTTCATCTCGTTTACCCAGGTTCATCGACGTTCCTCAGTTCTGCCAGGACCCGGTCCACCATCGCACCGCAGTGACCGGTATGCCGCCGGTAGTCAAAGAGCGATTCTATCTCATCTCTGGAGAGATGTGTACCAATCTGTGGATTGTCCAGGATGGCCTCCTTGAGTCCACGGCCCGTGCTATGCGCGGCCATGGCGGTTTCGTAAACGAGCGTGTGCGCACTCTGCTTGCCTACCCGCGCTGCCAGTGCCAGCATCACGGCTTCGGAGAGCACGAAGCCTCCGGTTGCCTCCAGGTTGGCCTGCATGCGGTCTGTATGGATCACGAGGTTTGCAGTCAATGTGCGCAGCAATGCGAGCAATTTGCCCGCCGCCAGGCACGTCTCGGCTAACACTGCCCATTCCGCTTTCCAGGAACGACCATCGCGCTCATGATCGTGAACCAGGCTTTCAGCGATGAGCGAAGCGTCGTGCCTGATGACACGGGCCAGCGTCCCTAAGTGCTCAGAGATCTCCGGGTTGCGCTTATGTGGCATGGTGATACTGCCAACTGTGCCGGTGACGAAGCCCTCGCTGACCTCGCCGATTTCAGGGCGCTGCAGATTGTAGACCTCGTGCCCAATCTTATCTCCAGTGGAAGCAAGCAGCGCGAGCAGATTGAACCACTCAGCCTGCGCGTCACGGGCGGTCGTCCACGAGATCGCAGGCGCGTTCAGACCGAGCTTTGCCAGAAATCTCTTTTGTAACTCCAGCGCACGCGGCCCAAGTGAGGAGAGGCTGCCGACTCCCCCGGCGAGCTGCCCAACCTCCAGTCGAGGCGCGATCTCGGCCAGTCGTTGGCGGTGCCGCCGCACTTCCATCGCCCATCCAGCTGCCTTGAAGCCGAAGGTGATGGGCAAGCCGATCTGTCCGTGCGTGCGCCCGGCCATCACCGTGTCGCGGTGTTCGGAGGCCCTCCGCGAGAGATTGATCTGAATCGCTGTCAGTTCGCGCCCAACAATCTCTCGCACTCGTTGCAGGACAAGCGCGGTCCAGGTGTCGGTAATATCCTGCACGGTCACGCCATAATAGACCCACTCTCCGCTATCGCCAGGGCAACGCCTCTGGAGTGCGCGGATCAAGCCAAGCGTGGAGTGGCTGGTGGCCTCAAACCCGGCACGCACTTCCTCAAAGAAGGCGGCGTCGAGTTCCACTGTGCGACACGTTGTAGCAACTGCCTGGGCCGCATCCGGCGGGATCAAGTCAAATTCCGCCTGTGTCTCGGCCAGTACAGCCAGGATTTCCAGCCAGGAGCGCGTGCGCGGCGCATCATCGAAGAGGGCACGTAGTTCGGGTGTGCCCCATGAGTTCTGGTAAATGAGCGAGTCGATTAGATGGACGGGCATGGCATGCCTCCACAAAGTTCCTGTGCGCGACGCAGTAGCTTCTCCTCGGCAGCCGCAGCGCGTGCGACAGCTTTTTCGCGCCAGGTGGCGTGGGTGTCCAGCGCGACACGACATTCGGTGAGCATAGCAGAGAGTGGGTCCGGAGCAGCACCACCGGTCCCTTTGCGCGCAGCGACAGCGGCTGCCGGATCGAGCGCCTGCGCAAATGCTGCCTCCGAAAGATGCAGGGGGCGATTCAGCATTGCCTGGGCTGCTGCGTCCACGTCTGCGGTCGTGAGATCACGTAGAGTGCGATTGGCCTGCGAGGCCTCACGCACCAGTCGTCCGACGATGCGGTGCGCCGTGCGGAAGTCAAGGCCGGTTTCGAGTGTGATCGTCTCTGCCAGGTCAGTAGCCGTGGCAAATCCATCCGTCAAGCGTGCCGCAGCCACCGGTGCATTGAAGCGCAATCCGGTCAGCACATCGGCCATCAGAGTCGCTACCCCGGTGGCCGTTTCCAGCGCACGTGGTACGTCACCGTAGGCAAAGACGCGATTGTCCACCTGGCCCGAAGGTGTGCGACCGAGGGCAGCGGTAGCGGTGAGGATGCCAGTCAGTTCGTTTGTAGCGCCCCGCACATAGGCCAGCGCATAGGGATTCTTCTTCTGGGGCATGATGACGCTGGCGCGTGAATGGCCTTCGGTGAGTTCCACCAGGTCAAATTCGGCAGTTGCGAAGATTTGCAGATCTTCGGCAAGCCGATCCAGGTTGACAAGCGCCGCGACAACGACGGACAGCGTCTCAATCGGGCCATCCGCTTGCCACATGGCATCTCGCGCATGCTGTACCAATCCATCGAAGCCAAGCAGTTCGGCCAATCGATGGCGATCCTGTGGTAGCCGCGAACCATTGACGCTGCCACAGCCTGCCGGGCTCAGATTGGTGCGAGTGTAGAGCGACTGGAGCCGCTCCAGGTCTCGCAGCAGAGGATAGGCGAAACCCAGCAGATAGTGGCCGAAGGTGGTCGGCTGGGCTGGTTGTAAATAGGTATAGTCGGCCATGAGCGTTGCCCGGTATTCGTCAGTACGCTCGACCAGTGCCGTGCCGACCTTCAGCAGCGCGTCCGCGAACGCCAACAGGCACGAGCGCACGCTGATGCGGTACCCGGTCGTCGTTGACTCGCGCCGCGCCCGTCCAGCGCCGAGCCACCCCACGGCGGGTGTCCGTGCCGCCAGCCAGGCTTCGCGGTTCGTATAGAGATCTCCTGACTCCGGCGTTGGAGTGAAATCGGCGGGCCATTCGTGCAGGGCGAGTAGTGCCAGCAATAGCGAAGCTCCCTCCGCAGACGGGATCACACCGGCCTCGATCAGCATCACGGTGTGCGCCAGGTCGGCCAGGCTCATGCCCCAGAACAGGGCTAACTGATCGGCGAGTTCACGCGCGAACGCTGTCTGTACCAGTGCTACTGATGGCCCTGCTGCCAGTCGGCTCCCCACACCCAGCACTGCAGCGTTCCCGTGCTTCTCTGATGAACCATCGGGCTGTTTCAACAGCGTATTCCCTTCTTTATCATTATGTCTGTAGGGGCGGAGGCGGTGTGGAGCGGAGTGGGGATCCTTGTGGTCGCCCGTCGTGTCCATCGATTGATGCCCCTTCCCAGGCGGTCTCACCAGAAAAACCTACCCGTGCAAGGTCGGGAGTATTTGGCTCCTCGATAGCGTCCGGGTTCCACTGACCAGTGCGTTCCAGTTCTGCCGCAATGCGATAGAACGTTTCGAAGCGCAACCCTGCCCGCAGCGCCTCCAGGGCCAGCACTTCGCCCGTTGGAATATTGCCAAGATTGACATTCGGGCCAAATTGCTGGATCAGGTAAGTCTGCTGGTTCTTGAGCGGTGCTTCCCAGATCAGGCGATCAACCTGTGGTCCCATGTGTTCGCATATCGCTGCCACCGCATCCGCACGCACCGCGCCATGATCGTCGTAGATGCCGATGCCCTTGCCGGATTCGCGCGATTCAACCGTTACGTAGGCCGCGCCACATTCAAGGTCCTGAAGTGCCTGCTCGGCCAGTTCGATGGCCGTGGGCTGCTGCGCCGGGTCCTTCTTGCCAACCTCGGTGATCGGTGTTAGGCCGTGGTCGAGTGCGCAGCGGATCACGTTGCGTCGGCGACGCGGCGGCAGCGGGATTGTACCATCCGAGATCTCCACCGCGCTGAATCCCAGCATATGCGCATGCTGCATGAAAGGTCGGCAACTGCCGCGCACGATAGCGACCTCTAATAACGTTCCACCTGGATACGTCAGGATGCCTTGGGCTGTCAACAGCATCAGTTTACGGCGCAGCACGTCTGCAGGCACAAAGGCCGAGGTGCCAAAAGTGCATTTCCAGTGGTCTATCACATCGCCACACATCTCAAGCAGATCAGCAGTTGCGGCAGGGCCATGTCCTTTGTCGATGATCATGGTTAGTCCGCTCTTGCGCGGTGGCTGTGTGCGGCCGGTTAGCAGGCCCTCAACTACGTGCGCCCAGGCTCGCTCAGGCATACTCAATCTCCTCTGACAGCTTGCGAAGCGCAGCCTCGACCATGGCGAGGTCTGCGCCCCAGGGTACGACCATCATGTTCTTGTCTTGCTCAATGTGCGTTTCCAGCAGGCAGCATTTCAACAGTGTTGGTTCTGTACGCTCGCCTGCTATGCGGCGCGGACACATCTCAACCCGTGGCGGTTCGTCACCATAAAAATGCCGGTGGAATTGCAAACTGCGTTCGCAGCCGATCATCGTCCAATCATGACGCTCTGGATGCTCATCCAGAAAATAGACAGTGGCCGGTAAATCGTCCAACCCACCGGAGCGACATGGGACCAGGTACGCTGCTGGATGCACGCTCTCGGCCAGTTCACGCACCTCAATGCGCTCTAATTCTAAGCGAATCGGGGGGAGATCCGCATAGCTCAGGACCTGCTGAGACAGCCCGTACAATTTTGGTGGTTCGGGCGGCGCAACCTCTACCACCCGCACCAACAGGGGCTTCGGGTGGTGGATGAAGTTGACATGGTCGTACAGTCCCTTGACGACGAGCGTGCCTTCTGGGCCGATGCCAAGTTCATGTGCTACCTGGGCCAGCGCCGAGCGGTTGGCTGGGTCGACAGACTCGCGCTCGGTATACACGCACGTTTCTGGCAGCGCCAGTACCTCGACCGACGTAATTTGCGAAAACAGCGGTTCGTTTTCTGCTCGTGTGATGGCAACCACGGCGTGCTGCCCATCTTCTCCGCGCAGCACGATAAAATCAGTGCGACGGTAGGCCTCGCGGCTGAGCAGCAGCGTGCTAATGGCATCTTCCGTCATTGGCCCATGGTAGGGCTGCACGCTGACGCGGCGATATGGCAACGGGACCAGGTTCTGTACTGACCGCCATGTTGATGGCATTACCGTGTCTTTCATAACGTTCCCTCTCCTGCATTGATCGGCTAGCGCTATATCCTCACAGGTCGCGCAGATCGGGCGAGCCAGCACGCAACCGAGAGAGTTGAATGAAATGCTCAGGATTGAGGAATAGCTCGTTCATGCTCCCCATCTCGTCAATGGTGATCCCCCCTGGACGCCGCATCAGGTGGTCGAGATACTGGAAAGCGTCCTTCGCCCCGTAACCAACATGATGAAAGCCAAGCATGCGGCGCGTGTCACCATCGACAACCGCTTTTTGGAACCCAGACAACTCTGGGAACATAAAGGCGTAGAGCATCGTGCCTTCGGCACACGGAAGCGGGATATCAGCATATGGCACACCCTTGGGCGGCATCTGAATAATGACCACATTCTTGTATCGCTGCCTGGCTTCCTCCTCCGACAAACCGACCCAGCTTATCTCATAGGTGGAATGCAGAAAGTCAGGGTAATCCGTCCAGTCAAACTCGCAGGATTCGCCCATGATGTTGCGAGCGGCCGTCACCCCTCCTTTACGGGCCTTGAACATCTCCATCGGCGGACCGATCAGATCACCAATCGCATAGACATTGGGTACACTCGTACGCATGTGTTTATCAACAAGGATTTCGCCCTTCTCCCCTACCGCGACGCCGAGTACTTCCCGGTAGTGTTCGGACTTTGGCCGCTCCCCCGTACCAATGAACACGAAGTCACATGGCAGGGTTTGCTCGCTTCCATCCCTCATATCGCGAATGGTGACCTGCTGTACCTTGCCATCGCCCTGAATCGCGACCGGTTCGACCCCTTCAAGAATCTGCATACCGCGCTTGCGCATGCCATCGACTACGTATTGACGCAGGTCTTCATCTACATGATGCATGCTGGCTGTGCGCATAAGAGGTTTGCGTGCAACGATCGTTGTGGGACAACCAGCCGCCTGGAAAAACGACCCATACTCAATGGCGGTCTTCGAGCCGCCAATGATGACGCAGCGGCTCGGCTCAAAGTCGAGATCTTCGATCAGCGTCGCAAAGTCATACACGCCGTGCAACTCGGTTCCGGGGATGTTGGGAAAGGCCGTCGCGGCACCTGTGCCGAGCACCAGGTTGTCCGCCTGGAAGCGCTCTCCTGCCACCTCCACGGTGTGATTGTCGATAACAGTGGCGGGAGCGTTCAGGATGTATTCCAGGTCGAGCTGCTCTTTAGACTGCCAGTTCATGAAGGCGTGAGCCGTCCCCCGTCCTGCCTTGAATAGCTCTACCACCTCGAGGATCGACGCTCGCAGGTTGGTGGCATCGGGGAACCAGAGCTTTCCTGAGAACCAGCGCATGAGGTCCAGCTCGCGGGCGGCCTCTGAGAAGAGGTGGTGCGGCACACACGCCAGGTGAGGGCAACTGCCTCCCAGGAACGGCCAGCGGTCTGCGATGAGCTGTCGCCCCCCAAGGGCGCGCAGATAGCCTGAACCAAAACGGCCTCCTGCGCCGCCGCCGACAAAGATGGCATTGTATTTTCTTTTGTCATCGCGATGGACATTGATGATGGGTTCGCTCTTCTGCATATACTCTTCTACAAGACGGGTCCACTGGGCGTTGGTAGTTTGGGTGAGAGTGATGTCCACAAAGGCCTCCTATAAATCGAAACAGCGCGACAGGTCAGCTGACTTGAACTCACGTTGGTGCGTGCGAAGCGGGTCAAAACGACGAATCAGTGCGACGTGTTCGGGCGCGGGAAGTGGCACCGTGCTTACCTCCGGCGCAATCACCGGCTCAAATTCGGTGTTATCCAGCACGTCCTGAACGGTCGTATCCGGGAAGAGCGCACGCAGGCGTAAGACGTGCGTCACCGGCTCAAAATCGAAGACGCCTAACTCGGTCACGACCCATTCCGGTCCCCCGCCGCGCAGACCTAGCGCTTCGCGGGGGATACCATCCCGTGTGACATGACCAATGGACGAAATAAAATCGATTTGCTGGACGAAGCGAAACTGCCGTTTGCCAGCCTTGTTCACTGGTGCACGGTGTCCGGCAGTCCAGACGGTGATATGCTGGACATCTCCCGACAGGTTGCACCCGCCACCGCCGCCAGGCAGCTTGACCCGGGGGGTATCAGGGTCTCCAATCGCTGTGACATTCAGATTGCCGTAGCGGTCGATCTGCACACCGGAGAGGAACATACGCCCCATGTCTCCGCGTGCCGCGATATCGAACAGGTCACTGATACCCAGCGCCATGACCCGACCACGCTCCAGCACCCAATCGTTAGAGGTCGGCGGGAGAAACGGTGGTTCCGGGTTCACGCCATAGGTAGCGCCCTCGACATGTACCATGTGGGGTGCATGCGTGCGCCTGGCTAAGAGCATGGCAAGCGTCGGCACCGGCGAGCCGTAGCCATGGAAAACCAGTTCGCCATCTTTGATGGTGCGTGCCACCTGGTAGATCATCACTTCGGGGAGCGTGGCGTAGGTGATTGATTCGGCCTTCATGCGATAGCTCCTTCCGGTGTGGTGAAGAGCGCACGCCAGGCATCATCGCCATCCTTCCAGCTTGCAAGCGCCTGGCGTTTCGCCAGCCCCCCGATGCGCGCAAGATAGTCGTCATGGGTTGCAGACTCGAACACGTAAGGGGCCAGGTACGCGCGTGCGAAGGCGTCAGCCCCCGCCTGCGCAGCAGCATAGTATGCTGCCAGGTGCGCACGGTCATAAGCATAGAATGGATAGCACGAGGTAGGATGCGCTCCGTAAGGGACTTCAACCACCGACTCTACCCAGAAATATGGGACGTTTGGCTCCATCTCTCGCAATTCGTCCGTTGGAAGTACCTGCTCGACGGTGGCAATGACATGCTTGGAAGCGCGAATGAAAAAGAGATCTGCGACCAGCGGTGGCAGTATCTTCAAGTTGCCCTGGGCATCACCATAGTGTGCGTGAACAATAGCGACATCTGGCGCAAGTGCCGGTACCAGCACCAGTGGCAGCTCCGTGAACGGGCAGGTCATGGTCTTGTATTCCGGGTGCAAACGCAGAAAATCGGTGCCCTGCACGCTCCGCACCGGCAGAAAAGGCACGCCGAACTCGGCTGCCCGCAATTGCTGGATGAGGGTATGACAGCAAGTGTCGCGTACTCGTACAATTCCACTTTCGCAGGCACGTCGGAAGTTCGGTGCCATGCCGAAATCGTGCTCGAAACCGACGTACGATTCTTCTACCACACCGATCGCACCTGCGCCGCACAGCAGGTCTATGTCCACACCATGCGCGGATCCGACCACATGCAAATTACGCCGTCCCTGTCGAATAAGTTCGCGCAGCAAGGCCATAGGCTCGCGCCAGGATAGTCCGCCGCCAACGGCAATCGTCATGCCATCTTGTACGATGGATGCCGCCTCAGCCAGCGACACCCGCTTCTCTTCTGAAGTAAAGATTGACATAGCCTACCCCCTCTTCTCGAATGATGTGGAGAATCTTATTTGATGGTCCAGCCGCCATCTATCACCAGCATGTGGCCAGTGACGAAGTCGGCTTCGTCCGAAGCAAGATAGACCGCAGCGGCGGCGATATCCTCAGTCTGGCCGATACGACCCCAGGGGATCGTGTCCAATACCTGCTGGCGCAGTTCTGGAACGTCCAGCCGCCAACGTGTCATCGCCGTCTCAACCATGCCGGGGCAGATCGCGTTAACCCGAATATGGTTGGGCGCATAGTCCAACGCCAGCGCACGGGTGAACGAGATAACAGCACCTTTTGAGGCATTATAAGCGGCCCGTGCCGGAAAAGGCACGAACCCGGCGGTCGATGCAATATTGATAATAGTCCCACTTCCCTGTGCCAGCATCTGCCGAATGGCAGCACGCGCCACCTGAAACACGCCGCTGACGTTGACTGCCATCACACGCTCCCATTCCTCGTCGGGAGTCAGGTGTGCGAGCGTGGCCTGGCGCGAGCCGGTGATACCGGCATTGTTCACGACGATATCCAATCGCCCAAAGCCGCTGACCGCAGCTTCGACCATGCGCTCTGCGTCCGCCCGTACTGTCACGTTGCCCACCACAGAAATAGACTGGCCGCCCACCTCTTCGATCAAGGCCGCCGTCTCCTGCAACGGCGCTTCAGCAATGTCATTAAGCGCCAGAGATGTCCCTTCAGCAGCGAAGCGACGGGCGATTCCGCGCCCAATGCCGGAGCCTGCCCCAGTAACCAGGGCGATTTTGTTCGCAAGACGCATAATCAATAACCTTTTTCAAAGATGGACGTGCACCAGGTCTGGCTACCTGTCCCCCGGGCAAGGTCCCCGCAGGGGGTGCCACTCCATTTACGCATCATCAATGGCCTGACTTTATTTCTTGTTGCGCTACAATTCGTTCTGCCTGGTCAAAGATCAGCCCTCTGGGTTGAGGACGACCAACCGCAGTTCGGTCATCTCCTCAATGGCGTAACGCGGTCCTTCACGACCCATGCCACTCCGCTTCACACCGCCATAGGGCATCTGGCCCGCACGGTAGAACGATGTGTCGTTAACCATCACCCCGCCGACACGCAGGCCACGCGCTGCTGCCATAGCGACAGCCAGTGACCCTGTGAATACACCAGCCTGCAATCCGAATTCAGAGTCGTTTGCTATCCTCAATGCCTCCTCGAGCGTCTCGTACGTTTGCACGGCCACAATCGGGGCGAAGGTTTCCTGGCAGACGACACGCATGTGCTGCAGCACATGCGTCAGCACCGCCGGTGTCAGGAATGACCCGTCGCGCTGTCCTCCGGTGAGCAATGATGCGCCCGCAGCAACCGCTTCCTGGATCCACGACTCCGCTCGCTTCGCCTCGTCTTCGCTGATCATTGGCCCGATGTCAGTTGTTGGGTCCTTCGGATCGCCCAGGCGCAGACCCTGGCTCACGCGTACCAGCTTTGTGGTAAACTCCTCGGCAACGGCGTGATGAACCACGATGCGTTGCACCGAGAGACACACCTGGCCGGCATAGGCGAAGCCCTTCAGGGCGCACTGGGTAGCGGCAGTGGCGATGTCGGCGTCTTCATGCACGATCACTGCCGAGTTGGAGCCGAGTTCCAACGTACAACGACGCAGCCCGATGGTACGCTTGAGCGCTTCACCCACAGGCACCGAGCCTGTGAAGGTGTAGAAACCAATACGCACATCGCTTAACAGTGCATTTCCAACGCTGTCACCTGGCCCAACAACCAGGTTCAGCCAGCCCGGTGGCAATCCAGCTTCGGTCAGAATCGCGCATAACTTGGCCGCTACAACGGGGGTGTAGGAGGCTGGTTTGAGCACAACGGCATTGCCAGCAGCCAGTGCCGGAGCGATCTTATGCGCGACGAGGTTGATAGGAAAGTTGAACGGGGTGATGGCGCAGACTACTCCAACCGGGACACGCATGGTGAAGGCCAGGCGGTTTTCAGAGCCGGGCGTTGCCTCGAGTGGTACCATCTCGCCGTGAATGCGCCTGGCTTCCTCGGCTGACCAGGTGAAGGTATCCGCCGCACGCTCGGCCTCTGCACGAGCATCGCGCAGTGGCTTCCCTGCCTCGTAAGCCATCGTCAGCGCCAGTTCGTCAAGTCGCGCGCGGATCAGCCCGGCTGCTCTCAGCAGTATCTCGTAGCGTTGCGTGACAGTCAGTGGCTTATGCGCAAAGGCCTGACTTGCCGCTGTAACCGCTGCATCCACTTCCTTCGGCCCTGCCTGGCTGACTGTTGCCCAGGGGGAGCCAGTAGCTTTGTCGGTGACTGTCAGGCGCGTACCAGTGTCCCAGGGCTCGCCATTGATCCATAGTGGATAATGCTCCATTGTTTTCATCCATATCTTGGCGTGTGCGAGACGGGCAGTCACAAGGAGTTGCCCTACACGCAGGTTAATCCACCATCCATAACCAGGCACATGCCTGTCGCATACGAGCTGTCATCCGAAGCGAGAAATAATACAGAACGCGCAATTTCTTCAGGTTGTGCAAAACGACCAAGCGGGTAGCGACTCAGTCTCTGTGCCAACTTCTCCGGCGTGTCGTTCTCAATCAATCGTTGGCCCAGGGGCGTCATCGTCGTGCCCGGCGCAATACAGTTCACACGGATGCCATGTGGTGCGAAATCGGCGGCCATGGCACGTGTCAGAGCGATAATAGCCCCCTTGGCTGCGCAGTAGGCAGACATGTATTGCAGTCCAACGAGGCCGGCAACCGATGAGACATTTACGACCACACCGCCACGCCCACCTTCGATCATAGCCGGGAGGGCGTACTTTGAACACAGGTACGCGCCACGCACATGGACGGCAAATATGCGGTCCCAGGTCGCTTCGTCGGTCTCGATGACCGAACCAAAGCCTTCGATGCCGGCATTGTTAAAAAGGATATCCACTTGCCCAAATTGGCTCAGGGTTGCACGAACCATTGTGTCAACACTTGAACTAGAGGTGACATCGGTTTCAGCCCAGGCTGCACGGCCACCTTCAGCAGTAATGGACTCCGCAACTGTTCGGGCCGCAGCACCATTGATGTCTGCGAGCATTACTGCCGCTCCCTCACGAGCGAAAAGATGTCCCGTCACTTCACCAAAGCCAGAACCTCCACCAGTTATAATGGCTACTTTCTCTGTCAGTCGCATGATTTGTCCTCAGTTACAGCATGAACAAAGCCCAACACCATGCTCCCCTTCCCAGGGATGCGGGACGGGTTCCTTATCGTATACAACCTCTGCCCTCCTGCTACCGCACTTGGAACAAACCCACTCCTCCGGTGGACGTGTACCCGCCAGGACCAATCCCTGAAACGTGTGGCCGCATTCTGGGCATTTCAGTGTCAAAATAGGCATCTCACACCTCCAGGTGTGATCGGCCGTAGGGGCGCGATTGTATCGTGCCTTCGCGCAAGGAAAATCGGTACATCGCGCTCCTATATACGGACCCGATCTATCGCGCCTAACCCGCTGCTACTGGAGTCCTCGCCAGTTCATTACGAACGATCTGCGCCCCAGCTGCCAGTGCGTGCAGTTTATCGACGGCAATATAGCGCTGAAGCAGAATCAGACCGCAGTCGGTAGTGAGACCCAATTGATCAGCAGGAACGGCCGACATGACCTGCCGGATGCGGTCAGCTACTTCCTCAGCAGTTTCAGTGATCGTGCTCTTCACATCGATCACCCCAGCCCAGAACTGGAGGTTTTTCGGCAGGGGATGCTGCTTGAGTATAGTAGCCAGCCCGCTCAGGTCTCGTCGTCGGCCACCAATCTCCAGATTCAGCACATCCATCTTGCCCTCGTAGGCTTTCGGAATGACAAAGGTGCTATCACCAGGCGTCGGTCCCTGGCGCTGCGTGAGGTCAAAGATCTCTCCTGCCTGTGCCGTCTGATCTGGCATGTAGGCAGGCGTGCCGCCCCAGTTGCCCCAACAGATGTGACAGACAATTTTGGCGTGCTTGACTCCTTCCACTGCGCGGTTGAACGCCTCGATGGCCCAATCCTCAAAGCCATAGGGCCAGGTAAACTCGTCGAGCTGAATGAAATCCACGCCGAGGGCGTCCACTTCCAGGATGTCCTCGTTGATCGCTTTGGCGATATCCATCGCCCGGTCGCGGCTGGATTTGTAGTACAGGTCGTTGGTGGCCTGGCCCAGTACCTGAATGCCCGTATACTGGACCTTCGTCGGCTTGTTCGTGGCCTTCTTGAGGGCTTTGGCCTGCTCCAACATGATTGCACCGCGCCGTCTGACTTCTTGAGCCAGCGTGCCAGCGTGCAGACGGCTGTAGATGGGGAAGCCGAGGTAACCTCCCTTGAGGTCATAACCCAGGCGTACGTAGTAGTAATAAAGGGCTTGATCACCGTAGTTATCAGCGTGCAGGCGGCCATCGGTGATAATGTCCAATCCTGCTTGTTCCTGGTCGTGAGCAATGGCTAAGACAGCGTCCTCAAGAGCTTCCCGCTCAAGGGAATCGGGGGGGCGCTGGTCTCCAGTCCAATAGCGAGCAAAATAGGCGTCCCACCAGCGGGGGTTAGGGTAGTTTCCAACCATGCTCGTGGGGAGCATGATCTCTTGATCTCGAATTTTCATGACTGCCTCCGAATCTTCATGGTAGCCTCCACGGCTTTCAAACTTTCCGAAAGATACCTTTGTTTCGTGACTCTCCCATGTAACTAAACCGGAACAGTAATTGCGCGAATCCCTCCTCTCTCTGCAAGCTTACAGCTCACAGGCCGTAGAATCCAGCTACCCGTCCGCGCGATACGTGTACTGATGGGTGGGTCAGCAATGCATCGAGCAAACTGGGGCCGTCAAAACGCCTCAGATCATACTGGCAGACAATCGTCGATCCTGGATACTTATCAACCAGTGGGTTGAGCAGTGCCTCGTAGTGCATCATCCCTTCAGCACCAGGTGCATTCGGGAGTGACCATGTCATCTCTCCTGTCAGGAACACGCGATCGTAGCCCGCTGCCAGCGCTGCCAGGATGGCAGACTCCATAAAGGCGAGCATCCGCTGAGCATCGAATCGGCCTGTCAACAGGTAGGCTTGCTCGGGCGGTAGGATACGCAATAACCCGTTTGCAATGAGTTCATCCACTGGCAGCCCTTCCGCGCGCAGTAACTCTAGCAAGCGTTCGGGTGGTGTGCCGTCCTGGATGTAGAGTACTGGTACCCTCGTACCGAGATGATCTAAAAGGTACGGACGCATCATTTGCCATTGTTCGTCCAGGTTGCGAAAGAACAGGCAGATATGGCGCTCCAGAGAAGCGGGATTGTTGCCGATCTCGCTTGCTATCGACGGTGGCTCCTGCTGTACCTTCCCGGATGCCACGAACTCCAATAAATCCTCTACCTGGAAGCGCCGCTCACCTCGCACACCGACACGAAAACAGCGTAAATTCCCACTATTGGTCCAACGTCGCAATGAAGTCTCACTGACATGCAGAAACTCAGCCGCCTCTGCAATCGTCAGGAATCTCTGTTTTTCAGTCATATAGCTGTACTTACCTATCCAGAATTGATCTTGCTTGGTCTTGAGTGTACAGTCATTCCCGCCAGAAGTCAAGCTATAGCTGCTAATATTTGTGCTTGAGGTGAACTTTCTAAGCATATTCTAATGGCTGTATAAATCCTACTAAAAGTATGGTATTATGACGCCATATTTTTGGGAACTGTCAGCGCAGCCATCATCTTATATATTTTCTAAAGGATAGGCAAAACTGTGTATCTGAAACGCTTGGAAATGCTGGGCTTTAAAAGCTTTGCTGTGCGCACGGTGTTGGAGTTTAGCACGGGCATTACGGCGGTCGTGGGACCAAATGGCGCGGGGAAGTCCAATGTGGCGGATGCGGTGCGCTGGGTGCTGGGAGAGCAGAGTATGCGCCAGCTGCGTGGGAAAAAGAGCGAGGATATCATCTTTGCCGGTGGGCATGGCAAATCCGCGCTTGGCATGGCCGAGGTATCGCTGACGCTTGATAACAGCACCGGGTGGGTGCCTTCGGAATACAGCGAAATCACTGTCACGCGTCGCAGTTACCGCTCAGGCGAGAACGAGTACCTCATCAATAAGCAGCGAGTGCGCCTCAAAGATATCGTGTTGTTGCTGGCGCAGGCGCGCATTGGTCACGACTCGTATACAGTCGTTGGACAGGGTTTGATCGATGCTGCTCTCAGTTTGCGCGCCGAAGAACGGCGCGGCCTGTTTGAAGACGCGGCAGGCATTCGACCGTACCAGGTGCAGCGGACCGACTCCGAAAATCGCCTGCGCCAGACTGAGCAAAACCTGGAACGCCTGCGCGATATTGTGAGCGAGATCGCGCCACGCCTGGAACCACTGGCGGAGCAGGCGCGTCGCGCAGTGGAGTACAAGCAGCTCACGAGCGAATTGCAGGAAGTCCTGTTCACCTGGTATGCTCTGCAGTGGAGGCGCCTGCGTACCACGCGAGAACAGGCAGAGACGGCTGAGCAGGCGATGGCGCAAAAGGTTCAGACCATGGAGCAGGCATTGCAGACCGTCGATCAGCTTAAAGAATCATTGCGTCTTCAAAGGCTGGAGGCCCAAACCAGCATTGCACGGGTGCGTGAAGCATGCAATGAGGCCAATGCCGCCGCGCAGCGTATCGAGCGCGAGATGGCAGTGAGCCAGGAGCGCGTCGTTGGCTTACAGCGGCAACGTGGCGAGCAGCAGCAGGAGGAGCGGCGACTGCGCGAACGACTGATTGCCGCGCAACAGCAGATCATCGACCTGGAAGAACAATGCGATCAGGCCGACGAAGCGATCGATACGGATGCCGCATCCCTGGCAACTTTAGAAACTCAGGTTGCGCAGGCGCAAAAAGTATTTGAGATGGATGAGCGCCGCTTGCGTTCGACACAAAGTGAACTCATTCAGGTGCAGGCGCGCCTGGGGGCCAGCCAGTCCGACCTGGGAAGGCAGCAGAAGCACCTGGGTGAGCGGAACCGCGTGCTGGCGGCACGGCGCGATACCATCGCGCAATCCCAGCAGACCATCCGCGCACTGGAGACGCGCCTGGTCGAAGAGCGCGTCCAGCTTACTACCGCGCGCAACGAAGAGCAGCAAATCACCCAACGCAAACAAGCCATTGCCCGCGCCATTGCCGATGCGCAGCAGGAGATTGAACGCCTGAAGAACGCCCTGAACGAGGCGGAGCGCCAGCGGCGCACCGTTTCTGATCGCCTGAACATGCTCAAGAACTGGCGCGCGAGCCTGAGTGGGTACAGTGATGGCGTACGCGCCCTGCTGCGAGCGCCCGCGGGCAAGCTCATTGGTCTGATTGGTCCTGTTCCACAGTTGGGGATCGCGCCTGCAGGCCTGGAAAGCGCGCTTGAGGTCGCGCTGGGTCCCTATTTACAGGCGGTCGTGGTACAGGCGCTTGATGATGCCCGTTCCTGCCTGGATTACTTACAACAGTCCAAAGCGGGAAAAGCTATGCTGGTCTGGATGGAGGGAGCAATTGAGCAGGAAGATATACGGCATCAGGGGGATGTTTCCGCACTTGAGCATCTTCTGACAGAGGCACCCACGCTGAGAGAGAAGGTCAAAGGGTCGGCGTGGCGTTTGATGGAGTGCGAGCAGCGTTTTCGTCCCCTGTTTCGCCGTATGCTGCGCGGCGTGGTCATCGTGAATGACCTGGATACGGCACGCATACTGCTTGACGTACTCTTGCAAAGGCAGAGCACAGGGACTTCTATTGAGAAGCTGGTCACGCTGCACGGCGAGACGCTGCATGTAGACGGCTGGCTCACCGGCGGCAGCAGCAAAGAGGGCGGCCAACAGGGATTGCTGGCCTATGAACGAGAACTGCGGGAGTTACCCCAACAACTTGATGAGCATCTGACCTTAATTACGCAGTTGAACGGCATGATAAGCGAGGCGCAGCGAGGCCAGGAGTTGAGGCGTGTTGAGCAGAATACGGTAGACAAAGAGTTACAGAAGAATGCCAGCCGTATCAATGAATTGAATAAAGTCCTGACGGCCACGCAGCGCGAACAGGATCGATTACAGGCAGAACTGCAACTGGCTCTCTCCGTTGAGCAGCAGTTGTCTGCCGAGCTTGCGGGGTTGGAACAGGAAGTGCAGGCCGCTCTTGAACGCGTGCGCGCCCATGTGAAGTCGCAGCGGGAATTGTCTGGGCTGGTCGAGGAGCTACAGCACGAGGTCGTGGAACGTTCCCTACTGTTTCGCCGCCAGCAAGATGAACTTGGTAAAGCTCGCACAGCTCTGGCCGTCAAAAGACAGGAAGCAAAAGCGCTCCGTCAACAACTTACTGTGCAGCAGGCTTCAGTGCAAGACCTGAAAGTGCAGATTCAGCAGCGCACAGCGCGCATGAAAGAAGCCGAAACCCAGTACCAGGCATTACAGGAGGCAATTGCAGCGCATCGCGCAACATTGGAGCAGGCGCAACTGCACGCGAAGAAGCTCACAGGCGAGTTGCATCTTGCCGAAGAAAAAGCTGGCGAGGTCGATCAGCAGATACTCACCCTGGAGCAAGAAACGTTGCAACTGCGTCACTCACTGAACGAATTGGAAATAGCTTATCGACGCTGCCTGCTCGATAGCCAGAAAGCGCGGGATGCGGTTGATGCCTTATTGGAACAATTGCAAGAAGAAATGGGTGTCACCGATCCGAAAGAGTTGGTACGCTTTGCCGCGAGCACTGATATCAGCGTGGATGCTGCCGAGGAGATGGATGGAAGCGATCAGCATATGGTATCTGCTGCGATAACTGTCGAGGCAACCAACGCTGTTGAGATGCTTTCAGAACAGGAGGAAGCGCAGCTTCGTAAACTACGCAGGCGCGTTGATGCACTGCGCAGCCGTCTTCGAGCGTTGGGAGGCAGCGATCCCGACGCGCCCCAGCAATATGAGGAGACGCGCACTCGCTATGAGTTTCTCACCACGCAAATCTCCGACATGGAACAGGCAGCGTTCCACCTGCGTACCATCATCAGCCAGTTGGATGTAACGATGGCGCGCCAGTTCGAGACGACATTCCAGGCCGTCAATACTCGCTTCCGCGAACACTTTACCACCCTGTTTAATGGCGGTCATGCTCGCCTGGAACTGACAGCCGTGAAAAATGATGACGAAGATGCCTTGTCAACTGACTCACCGGGTATGCCCGCCGGAGTAGAGGTGATAGTGCAACCTCCCGGCAAGAAAGTGCAGGATTTATCGCTACTCTCCGGCGGGGAACGCGCGCTTGTTTCGGCTGCGCTCCTGTTTGCCCTGCTGGAGATCAATCCACCGCCGTTCTGCCTGCTCGACGAGGTGGATGCGGCGCTTGACGAATCAAATGTGACGCGCTTTTGCGATATCTTGAAACGCCTGGCGCAGCGCACCCAATTTATCGTGATTACGCATAACCGCGTCACCATGACGGAGGCGCAGGTCATTTACGGCGTCTCAATGGGCGGCGATAGTATTTCGCGTCTGCTCTCTCTCAATCTTGAAGAGGCCCCGGTTGGCGGTGACCGCTAAGCCACTAACAATTTTTTGATGAGTTTCAAAATTCGCGAAAATTTGATGAAAAAGGTATTGACAAGCCTTTCGGACTGTAGTAATATACACCGTGTCAAGAGAAACCGCCTGTATGTGCAGGTGAACCGGTGACAATAGCGAAGAGGGTACACCCGTTCCCATCCCGAACACGGAAGTTAAGCTCTTCAGCTCCGATGATACTTTGGGGGTAGCCCCACGGGAAAATAGGAAGTCGCCGTTTCACCCGCCCACATGGGCGGTTTTTTATTGGGTCAGGGCGCTACAGTTCGCGCAGCGCCCTGACCAGCGTGTCTATTTCCTCCTCTGTGTTATAGAATCCCGTTGAAATGCGCAATGACTTCGTGCTGGGGATATTGCGTATAAAAATATTGTGCTTCTCACGCAGCGTGTTCATGACCTCGGCGTCATTTTTGCCCTCTAGTTTGAACGAAACCAACCCACTCTCTCCTGGACGTGGGGTAAGCAGAGTAAGTCCAGGTATTTCATTCAGCGCGTGATAGGCGTATGCGCTAATCGAGGAGATGCGCTCGAACATCCAGGTATAACCGAGGCTGTGTTCCAGCCAGTTTAGCCCAGCCGCCTGTCCTGCCAACGCCGCCGTCTGCCTGCCTCCAACTTCGAAACGCTGCGCGCCTTCGTTTAACTCCCACTCCAGGCCTTCTTCATGCTTAATCGACCAGTAGCCGACGTAGGTAGGTTTAACATAAGCAAGCGCATCCCTGCGAACATAGAGCGCGCCCGTTCCATCAGGCCCACATAGCCATTTTTGCATGGGGATCGCGTAGAAATCGACACCCAGGGCATGTACGTCCACAGGAATCGCGCCTGCCGATTGCGCGCCGTCGATCAACACAGGAATACCCCATTCACGGCCCATGTATCCAACCTCACTGATATTTAAAACGGCCCCTGTTGTCCAGAGAACGTGCGAAATAGAGATCAGCCGTGTGCGCGGTGTTACCAGGTCCGCGATGGCTTTGAGTACTGGACGCTCCCCTCTTTCACCGATATCAGCAAAGCGCATCACGATGCCGTAGCGATCGCGCAATTGGTACAATGGACCAAGAAGGCTTATGTGCTCGTGGTTTGTTGTAATCACCTCGTCGCCTTCATGCCAATCGATGCCATAGCTGATGACGTTGCAACCCTCGCCCGTGTTATCCGTCAGGGCAATTTCATCTTTCTGAGCATTCAAAAGACGGGCTACGCTGTCGCGGGCATTGTTATAAATAGTGCCCATAGCTTCAAATGCGGCTGTCCCCAGTCGGCCATTTTGCCATTCATCCTGAATGCGCTCCTGTATGGCCTGGACGACGCACGCGGGTAAAGGGCCGAATGTGCCGGCATTGAGGTAGATATGCGCTGTAGTGGCTGGCATTTCCTGTCGAATGCGCTGGATATGGGTGAGGTCTGGCAAGATAAGACTCCTTCGTTGAGGTACGCGTTTGTTGTGCGTGACAACATTGCAGCGTGTAGTGAAACAGGATGGATTGGTATTCCCATCATCGTCCTTGATTGAAGTATAACGTACTCGTGGTGATTTTTTCCAGCACGACAGGATATCGGGAGCATCGGGCTAAATTTAATTGATAATATCCAATTGATCTGCTAAACTACATGTCGGACCAGAAATATTTCGTCCTGATGATCGCTTATTCGATTCTTTGAGTTTCACCGTAAAGGATGCAAAGCCCTCTGAAATATCTCTATTGATTAGGTACTAGCCTATTGGTTATAATACTGTAAGTACAACACTTTCACCTCTCAATCGCAAGTCCTTTTACATCGTGGACACATTGGCTCATCTGTGAATTGATACGAGGCTCGCAAGAGGAGGTATGAGATGGCAGATCTAGTGGGCCAGCAGCTTGGTAACTATCGATTGCTTCGTTTATTGGGTGAAGGAGGCTTTGCCGAGGTCTATCTGGGTGAGCATATTCACCTGGGCACTCATGCAGCCATTAAAGTGCTCCGTACACAATTGATCTCCGACGATGTAGACAAGTTCCGCATTGAGGCGCGCACGATTGCTCGCTTGATCCATCCCCATATCGTGCGCGTCCTCGATTTTGGTGTAGAGGGCAAAACTCCTTTTCTGGTGATGGACTATGCCCCTCACGGTACATTGCGTCAGCGTCATCCTTATCGTACTCGCCTTCCGCTAGACACAATCATCTCTTATGTCAAACAGGTGGCGGATGCCTTGCAGTATGCCCATAATCAGAGACTGGTCCATCGAGATATTAAGCCAGAAAATATGTTGATCGGGCTACGCAATGAGATCTTGCTCAGTGACTTTGGCATTGCTATCATCTCCCAAAGTTCACGTTACCAGAGCACGCAGGATATGGCTGGAACTATTGCGTATATGGCTCCAGAGCAGATTCAAGCCCATCCACGTCCGGCCAGTGATCAGTATTCTCTAGGAATCGTCGTATACGAGTGGTTGAGTGGAGATCGCCCTTTTCATGGCTCCTTTACAGAGATAGCGATCAAGCATTCAGTTGTTCTCCCACCTCCCTTGCGTGAAAAAGTACCGACGATCTCTCCTGTGGTTGAGCGGGTAGTATTGACGGCACTCGCCAAAGATCCGAAGGAGCGGTTTGGCAGTGTGCAGGCCTTTGCCAATGCTCTGGAACAGGCCTGTCAACCGATGCAAGGCTCTCAGTTTATTTTACAGGGCCAATCTTCCTTATCAACTGGCTTGGCTATCCCACCGAGCCACCATATATGGCCTGCTGACGTAGCTGCCACATCAAATAAGCCAGCACAGCCAGGTATTATGCCCACTGTACCGAGCGTATCTCGATCTTCCAAACGTCGCTTCTCTCAGCCCATTGTCCTGCTGATTCTAGCAGGATTACTTATACTTGGTGGAAGTCTTACCTGGCTAACAATCCTTCGTCCTTCAGGTGACTCCGCTGTAAATCATGCTCCCACTGCTACGACTCAACCATCGCAAACTCCATCTCCAACATCCTTGCTCCAGGTAGGTCCTAGACCTACGCTCACAACGGATTGTGGGCATCTTGTTACACCCTGGGTGGCGTTGTATCAATACTCCAACTTTGGAGGAAGAGAACTCTGCTTTGAGGGGACAGGGATCATCAATCTCGCAGATTTCGGATTTGACAAGCAGACAGAGGCTATCAACATTGCAGCCAACGGCGTATTCTTCGATCAGGCCAATGGTCAAGGTGCGCAACTCACCTTCTACTACGGTGACGAAAAAGCGGATTTGGGAAATTGGGATAATCGGATTTCCTCTTTTAAGGTAGATAGCTAAAGTCATTTGGGTGGCAAATCCCTGCCAATGGCAATATTAATCCAGCAGTAAGTCGCCGGGTTGATTTCAACAATCCCAATGCCTGGCAATGCTGGGGCTAGCCGGTGGTAGCCAATGCAGCTGTCTATTGCTGATCCCTGCTATCGAACCTCAGAATGTAGTATCATGAAACAAACACACTTACTTAGGGAGAAGCTAGCAGACGATGCGTATACGACGTTACCGGCCGGGGGATATCTCGACCCTGGCACATATACAACAGCTTGCGGCACGGGTCGACGGAGTGGAGCCGATGAGCGCGGCGGACTTTGAAGTATGGCTTGCGCAACCTGAGCTGCATACGGATGCAAACGTCTTTCTAATCACCGATGATGACGATGCATTGAACGAGTGGGGGCAGGCAGGCACGCTGGATGGACTGGAAGGCGAAGCGGTAGGCTATACTGTGCTACAGTTACGCCGCAGCCAGCGTGCCTACCACTTCCTTTGCGAAGGAGCGGTGCTACCTCAACACCGCAGGCGCGGTGCGGGTCAGGCGCTCTTGATTTGCGCTCTCAACCATGCGCGTATACGCGCCTTTGAAATTGAATCTGAAGCCCAGCAACAGGGGTATCCCATCCATTTTGAAGCCGTGCTTCCGGTGAATGATCCGGCATCGGAAAGTCTGGCTGCAATATGTGAGATGCACCCCGTTGATGAGCCTGTACTGCGAGGCATGCGCCTGTATCGCGGTGAGTTATAGCTTCGTCTAGTCTCCAGGGCGACTCTCTACACCTTCTCAAATTCCGTCTTCACCGTATACGTCCCATCGGGCAACTGTTCAAGCGTGTAATCACCGAAAAGCACGGGGTCTGTTTTGCGCAGGCAGAGGAAGGCGCGCACGGCCAGTTCACGTATCTCGATCTCGGCGTGGGCGCTGGCGCGCATCTCAATAAAATGCCGCCAGGAACGCCCATTGCCCGTCACGACGATGGGAGCCTCGGTTTCATTGGGGAGGACGGAACGTGCGCACTGCTGCACCTTTTTGCGTAAATCGGTTTTAGCCTCGGCGCTCAAAATCTTAGTGCCGGCCTGCTGCATTTCTAACAGGCGGTTGCTCAAGGCCGCGTATTCGCTGGATGCGCGCTCGATTCGCTCTAAAAATTGGGTATGGAACTGTTCGTCGTCACAATATTCGGGGCGTTCAACGAAGCGTAGCATGCGGCCCGCTACGAAGCGCTGGCTCAGCTGCGAATAACTGAAGCCTGCGCGATGACGCACAACTTCATGGGTCACACTGCGTGAGATGCCGTAGAGCAGGAGGCTAAAATTCGCATGTTCAAACACAGAACCGTGCCCTGAGGACTTGAGATTATCGAAATAGCGAGTGGCCTGGGCATTAAGGGTGCGTTTGGGACCAAAACTCATGTAGCAGACCTGCCCGGCAATTTTGCAGAGCTGCGCGCCGTCAGGCAACCGGGTAGGATCGTCCAGGTACTCCGAAAAATGCAGTGTTTCATCGAACCCATCCAGAAAACCTGCTATGCCTTGCAGGTTGACCGTTGGGCATGCAAGTACAACGACTCCAGGCTTTACCAGGTAAGATGTGCCGCCGGGAGAAGCATACACGGGAGAATCAATCACCGCAAATCCAGAGCTATCATGGCCCTGTAATTCCTGAAACAGTATCTCAGGCGAGATCGCAGACATTATTGCCTCCTTACTACTAGCTCAAACATTTATTCAACTAGTCTAGCAGGTTGGAAGCGCTGCGGTCAACCTAATGATTATTCGCGACTTGTTCGGATGGAGCAAGCAAGGCGTCCAATGTCGCGCGCCGAATACGATAGGCTTGACGCGCGCCTCGATGAGGCAAGGTGATCGCCTCCAAAACGCCGTTCTTGATCCAGCGCCGGACAGTGGTATCATCCACCCGTAATCGATTGGCAACTTCGCGGACTGTTAGTAGGTCCGCCTCTTCATGTGCCACGCTGCCCTCTTTCTGCTCGTAAGCTACAACGACGGACAGTCCCCAAACAGAGGTTGGACTGCACAGATTATCTATTTGACTATAACGACGAATGTTCAGCTTTTTGGTAACGCTGTTCATAAAAGTCGCTTTCAGCGCTAATGCACGTAGAATCTGTGCAATAAGAAACACTGCTCTTGAAGAATTATTCTGGTAATGTAGCTTTCGCCCCTGTCATCCGCCGATCATCGACATGCTGCGGTTTGCGCGTTTGAAGCGCTTGTCTCCGATGTAGTGCTTGAGTTCTTTGTGCCATATTGCCTGGCGAATGGTCTGTGCTAAGGTCTCGTCGGAGGCATGGGAGCGGACAACTGCGCGTAGATCCGTCTCCTCGGTGGCAAAGAGGCAGGTGCGCAATTGACCATCGGCGGTCAGGCGGATACGGTCACAGGTTGCGCAGAAGGGCTCGCTCACGGGGTTAATGAAGCCAATCTCGCCTATGCCGTCGCTGAAGGTGTAGCGGCGCGCCGTTTCGGAGGGATCGCCGGTGGTAATGGGGACCAGTGGGCCATATTCGGCCTCGATAATAGCCTTGAGTTCCGCGCCTGTGAGGATGTCTTCTTTGCGCCAGATCTGATCAGCATCCAGCGGCATAAATTCGATCCAGCGCATCACATAGGCTTTGCGCCGCGCCAGGCGCACGAATTCCAGCGCTTCCTCTTCGCTGTAGCCTTTAATGGCCACCGCATTCACCTTGATGGGATGGATCGATGGATATTTTTCAAGCTCCTCCAACCCTTCCAGCACGCGGGCAAGCTGATCCCGGCGCGTGAGCTGCGCGAACTTCTCGCGTATCAGCGAATCGAGGCTCACGTTGATGCGAGTAAGTCCTGCCTCGGCGAGCGCGCCCGCCAGTTGTTTCAAGAGGATGCCATTGGTCGTCAGGCTGAGACTGCGCAGCCCTTCGATCTTGCGCAACTGGCGCACAAGTTCAGGGACATCGCGCCGCACAAGCGGTTCTCCACCCGTCAGGCGAATTTGCTCGATGCCGATGCTCACCGCAACGCGCGAGATGCGTTCGATTTCTTCGTAGGAGAGTATCTCCGCCTTCTTCAGCCAGGGCAAGCCCTCGGCTGGCATGCAGTAGGTGCAGCGAAAGTTGCACTTATCGGTAATCGAAATGCGCATGCTTTTAATGCGGCGTCCGTAGCTGTCAACGAGCAGTTCCATAGGTCAGTCTCACTATCTCCAGGTTAATACAACTCAATGTGTGAATGCTTCATAGTTAACTATAACACATTTCAGCACTCGATGGCTGCTTCACCTTATCCCAGGAGGCGAAAATTCTTCGCAGTACTTAGCCTTCTCGTCGTTCCAATATTATCACCGGAATCTGACGAGTCGTCTTCGCTTGGTGTTCAGTGAAAAAGGGGTACAGCTCCACTATCCTGCTCCACAGTCGATGCCGCTCTTCACCGTTCGTGACGATGGCGGTGGCGTCGAAAGTCGCGGTACCCACCTCGACGGTGACTTGCGGGTGAGCCACCAGGTTGTGATACCAGGCAGGATGGGTCGGCGCGCCAACGTTGGAAGCGATCACCATCAAGCTGTCGCCATCGCGTACGTACATCATTGGTGTCGTGCGGCGTTGGCCACTTTTGGCACCTGTGGTCGTGAGCAGGAGCAAGGGTCTACCTTCAAATGGCCCACCGCTCTTGCCCCGGTTTGCTCGAAACTCCTCGATCAGCTGGCGGTTGTAGTCATTTTGATCTGTCATGGTTCCTCCTCATTGGGGACGCCGACCACGTCGGCAGTTGCATGGCGATGTTTTTATTGTTCAGCCCTATGTTAGCACCTACGTTCGACACCGTCAACGTGATTTGACGCCCGAATAGGCCGCTTTACAAATGCCGCATCTAAGTGTAAAATGCATATAGAAGATGATTCTCTTTTCTAATAAACTACATGTAAGTGTGCATATGAATAAAGAAGATGCAAATCAGGGCAAAGAGCAGCAGAATACGGCGACAGACGCCTGGTCGAAGAACTGGGTCGTGCCGGTCGTGCTCTTGATGCTTCGAGAGTGGAATTCCTACGGCTATGAGTTGATGGAGAAGATGGCGACCTTTGGATTGAACGCCGTAAACCCTGGCACTTTCTACCGCACCTTACGGCAGATGGAGAAGGACGGCATGGTAAGTTCTACCTGGGATACCTCCGAGGGAGGACCGGCTAAGCGCGTCTATTCAATCACAGAGGCGGGTGAAGCTTACCTGAAGTTCTGGGCGCAGTCTCTGGATCAATATCAAAAAATGATGAACACTTTCTTCCGCCTCTACACGAATCCATTCAAACCTTCGGACAAAAAGGATGGTAAGTAGGCGAATCTCCTCCCCAAAACCTTGACAAACGATGCATATAAGTGTAAAATGCATATAGATGCTAATAAACATTTTGATAATGTGCATTTAGCTGCGGTTAGATAAACTGCTGAACGATAACAAATGGTACATCGCGGGCAGCTGCGATGTAAGGAAAGGAACAGACCATCATGGCAGACAGCAAGATGAACGAAACCACCAGGGAACTGATCGACTCGCTTCGCGAGACCAGCAAG
>WNGP01001669.1_pt1 | contig 33095 bp, 40 predicted proteins | sample 5407671 | NCBI WGS metagenome assembly WNGP01 (sample SAMN13153381, study PRJNA577476) | soil metagenome | isolation source: 40 cm soil or saprolite under Garry oak tree replicate 2 | place: USA:California | collected 2016-06-15 | reverse complement strand
TAGGAACCTGTAGCAAAGAGCTACAGGGCGAGGACACGTTTCTAGTCGTCTACGGAGACGACCATTATGAGACAACCGTCCCCAGAACATTTCTTGCAAAAGCTAAACGGAACAAAGGTATCACGATCGGCACGGCCAATGTTCAAGACGCTTCCCCTTTCGGCAAGATACAATCCAGACGGGGGCTAGTCACAGAAATACGGGAGAAGGCGTCCAAAGCTGAACCCGGCCAGGTGAACGCCGGGATCTACTTGATGGACCAGTCAATATTCGCTGGCATTCGGCGATGGAGTGCTCGTGCACGCTCAAGACTTAGGCTCCCGGCGATGGATGGGCATTAGCTATCCCTGGGATCTGCTCGAAGCCAACGAGTGGGCTGTAGGATCCGAAAGACCCCTCTCGAAAGGGACGGTAGAGAAGGGGGTTCACGTCAAAGGGTTAGCAGTTCTAGAGGAGGGGTCGGTTGTGAAGGCAGGCTCCTATTTGGAGGGGCCAGTTCACGTGGGAAAGAGGTGTCAGATAGGTCCTAACGCTTACTTGCGACCGTGTTCGTCGCTCCTATGTCGGGGACAGTATTCTGGGCGAGGCATGCTCCCTCGGCGCAGGCACCATAACCGCCAATCTTAGATTTGACGAAGCTCAGATCAAGTCAAAGCTCCGAGGTTCCTGGGTAAACAGCGGAAGAAAGAAGCTCGGAGCCATATTCGGAGACGGCGCGAAGACCGGGATCAACGTGTCAACCTTGCCTGGAGTTAAGATAGGTCGAGGAGCCTGGATAGGACCTGGCGCAATCGTTGGCCACGACGTGCCCTCTAACGCAAGGTACAAAGCGTCCTGACACTGCTATCGCTCGTGTCTGATGGCACACTTGGCAGCGAACCGATCAAAGAGTCGAAACTTTCATCTCAACGACCGAGTACTAGAATCGCCAAATCACTGTGAAACGAGGACTTCTTAGGTAGCTGGTGCAGACCCTCGGGCAAACAATCGAAGATGAAACACCATCACGTACCTGCCATTGAACGTGCGCTGCCTATGGAGCGTATAATCGGCGTGTTCGAAGAACACTTCGACGATCCGTATCTCAATCCGATGGCTGAGCTAACCTTCGAACAACTCACTGTGGCGTTTCCGGACGTACCTGTAGCAGAGCTGGAAGAGGGCTTGTCTCACTGGACCAGCCATTCGGGAGAGAAGACGCTCTCGACAAAGACCGTTGAAGCTGATGGGCGTGAGAGTCGTGTCTGGTATGTTCATGGACTGGCCAGGCATCGTATCGATCCCTTTTCGTCCAGTTCTGGGTACGTCGCTTTGGGTTAGTAGGGCTGAAGCGGTCCCGCACGTGATTCTTGTCTTGTTCGGCTAACTCGCCGCTTCGATCCTGCCGGAATCTGCAAGAAAAAAATTCTCATTCCTCGCGAAAATCTTTTCGACCTCCGGGGGCCTACTCAGATCTCGAGAACTCTACAGATCCATCAGGTTCTCTTACTTGGACAAATCGCCCGGAACAAGCCCTAATCAGCAATCCGGGAGGGAGTTTCATATGATGCCGAGTTCACGCTTCCAATACCCCAGTAGTGCGCTATTTGAAAAATGACGATTAGGCTGTTCTGCCCGAGAAACCGGTAATCTCGCCAGGAAAACAGTTCAGCCAGCGGAGGACCCCTTCCTAGAATTTACAAAAAAATATTTCCCGCGACACAAAACTCGCGATCTTGAGGGAATTAAGAAAACGTAATCTCTGTCGAAGAGTAGCGGGAGAAGAAGGAAAATCCGCAGACCTTTCTATTTCAAACCTGACAATCGCAGAACATGCCCTGATCCGGAATATGAGCAGGGCATTTTGCGCTCTGAACCATGAGACTCGCCTAGATCAGCTTCAACCGGCGAGAGGCCTCAGAAAAAAAGGGGGGTAGGAATTTTATTCTCACGACGCGTGAGTGCTCTTTTGGATATTGTCCGGGGCTAAGAGGTAGATTAGAGTAGCCGAGACCCCTGTTCTGGTTACTTACGGCCGGACGCGCTAACTATGCTTACGATGTCGCCGTGGTTCAGGACATATGATTCCCCGAGGCGCATTCCGCTCCTAGCGTTCACTCCATACAGAATATGCTCGCCTAGGTCAGAGTGAATCCTAAGAGCAAGATCCTTCAGCGTCGACCCTTTCTGTACAAGGATCGCATCAGGCAGCACATTCCCAGAATGGTCAGTCCACCGTTCCGGATCTTCAACCGGATAAACAACGATCATGTTCAACAGCTTGAAGAAGGCAGAGTTGATGCACTCTTGCACCCCCGTCGCGCCGTTCGGTGAGAGCACCTGTTTCCTTATCATTTCTAGCGCAGCGTCTTGCTGCGGCGTCAGCTTCACGGAGGTTCCGGGAGAGAAGTCTGAATCTCCGGGCTTGTAGGAGATCAAGCCCTTCTCGGCTGCCCGTCTCAGAGCGAGTTCCGCTTCAGCCGAAGATGGGACTGTAAGGTTCCCAGTCGACGCCAACCGTGGCACATTGCTCTTAGAGGAGGGAAGGTCGATCTTGTTCGCGGCCAGCATCATTGGCTTGGATGCTCTCCTCAGCCTTTCAATAAGACGCATGGTGTCTTCACGAGACCATTGCGCAGGCTTATCGCTAAGACCCGCTAGCTTGAGTCCTTCTTCGACCTGAAACTTTCTCAGACCGAGTCCGCTGAGTCTTTCCGCGATTGATTGGGCCAGCTCCTCTGCAGTCAAATTGCCCTTCCGCGTTATCTTGTCCCCGTCCTTCGAGAGTATCTGGTACATCCACGCCTCAAGCTCACTCTCAAGAAAGCTCACATCTTCAAGAGGATCGTGACTTCCCAAGGCAACAGGTTTTCCCTCAGAATCCGTCGAACCCGACGCATCAACAACATGGATGAGAGCATCCGCCTTCCGAAGGTCGTCTAGAAACTGGTTTCCGAGACCCTTCCCCGTTGACGCACCTGGCACTAGACCCGGGCAATCGATCAGCTCAACAGGGATGAATCTCACCCCGTCAATACAACGGGAATTGCGAGGCTGATCTTCAACCCCGAGGTCCTTGCAGACGCATTTCGTTCGAAGATATGAGATCCCCCGATTAGGTCTGATTGTTGTGAAAGGATAGTTCGCAATCGGTACAACCGCCAATGTTGCGGCGCTGAAGAAAGTGCTTTTTCCCGCGTTCGGCTTTCCTACGATTCCAACCTGCACTTTACTACCACAGAGAAATCAAGTGCTTGAATGAAGGCCGGTGATTCTCAACCCTGCAGTCTTTACACCATATCTAATGTTCAACGAAACCAGAAGCGCCGTCAGTTGCTCGATCGTTTTCGAATTACTCAAAGGTCCCGCGTCTACACCGTGAACCCCAGGAATCGCCCGAGCGAGTTCTAGCACGACCTTCTTTGCCTCTTCGTCATCACCGCAGACTAAGACATCGCAGTCTACTTGCTTGGAAACATCGTTCAGCAGTTCGGCGCTTACGTTGTTGAATGCTGAGACCAGCTTTGTTCCTTTCGGCAGATATCTAGCAGTGAACTCTCCCGCTGACCCATCCCAGACCCCGACTGTCCGAGTAGGTGATCCCCCAATCGCGGTTTCGAGGGGAACAGTCACGTTGACCACTATCTGCCCGGCTCTGATCGAAGGTCTCAGCGATTTGATTGTGTCGGGAAGTGCCGCGAAAGGAACCGTCACAACAACGATGTCAGCTTTTGACGCTGCCTCCGGATTAGCGAGGCCGTAAACCCGTGAACTGGCGCCGACGGCGGTCTGGATCCTACTCGCAGCTGCCTTGGCCTTTTCCGCGTCCCGAGATCCGATTATGACTTCGTAGCCATGCTTGGCCCAGCGAAGAGCTAGGCCATAACCTTCGTCCCCGGTACCGCCGATCACTCCTATCTTGGGGCTAATGGGCTATCCCCTTCTCCGGCGAGCAGACTGTGGTAGGCTCTTGATGAGGCCTCTGCGCATCAGCAGTTCAGTGGACTTGCGCGCGTGACTGATCATACCGACCGCTTTGTCGTAGAGTTCCTTCTTGGTCAGCCTAGTTCTCGCTAGGCCTTGCTTCACCGCTTCAGCCCCAACAGCCGCCGCCTCTCTGGGGAAGAGTTCCCAGTCACTCATGCTCGGAATTATCCTATTCTCGTCGAGACCCTTCTCCTCAGCGACCTTAGCAATCTCCCGTGCAGCCGCAATGCACATCTCATCGCTGATCATCTTCGCTCTCACATCTAGGGTTCCACGGAATATGGCAGGGAATCCTATGGAATTGTTTACCTGGTTCGGAAAATCTGAGCGGCCAGTGGCCACGATCTTGGCTCCAGCCTCCTTCGCCTCCCAAGGCCAGATTTCCGGAATCGGATTGGCACAAGCGAAGACAATGGAGTCAGTATTCATGGTCTCGACAAGGTCGGCAGACACAACTCCGGGCCCAGGCGTTGACATTGCTAACAGCGCGTCGGCTCCCTTAATCGCGTTCTCTAATCCCCCCGTTCTGCCTTCTCGATTCGTCTTGAGAGCCATATCCCATTTGGCCTTGAAGCCCTCGCTCAGGTCAGTTCTATCCTTGCTCAAGATCCCTTTACTATCAACCATAATGATGTTTCCCGGATTTACACCTGCCTCAACTATTATTCTTGCAACCGCAATGCTCGCAGCCCCCGCTCCTAACATGCAAATCATCGAATCATTCATCTTTTTTCCAACAATCTTCAACGCGTTCATCAAGCCAGCGCATACCACCGTCCCGGTACCCTGTTGATCATCATGCCAGACAGGTATTCCCATATCATTCCTCAGTACATCAAGAATATCGAAACACTTGGGTTGCGAGATGTCTTCCAAATTTATTCCGCCAAAGGAAGGCTGCAGCCACCGTACCGCATTCTCTATTTCTTCAGGAACCTTAGTTCCGAGACAAATCGGATACGCGTCCACGCCTCCCAGATATTTGAACAGAAGGCTCTTGCCTTCCATCACCGGCAAACCAGCCTCAGGCCCAATATCACCAAGCCCTAGAACTCTGGTGCCGTCTGTGACGATGGCTACACTGTTCGACTTGTTAGTATAATCGTACACTTTCTCAGGATAATGCTGGATCTCTCTGCAGGGGTCTGCGACACCGGGCGTGTACCATATCGCGAAATCGTCGTAGGAGTTGACGGGGACTTTCGAGCTGATCTCGATCTTGCCATGATAGTAGGGATGATATTTCATGGCGAGTCGGGCCGGCGCATAGGCACGCTTCAACAGTTTGACGTCTTGAGCCATCGGAAGCCCTCTACTCTAGAGGATTCTCGGTCCCCTAAGAAGGTGAGATTTAACAGTGTTCAATTCCGCGCGGTCGAGTAAGCCTTATCAGATGTGTTTCTATCCAGAGCCTCGAGACTGCATCCCATGGCCTATTCGCACATGGAAGGCTGGTGGCGCGACGACACCCCCGATTTCCGTGACTGGCTCAGGCGATCCGCGATCGGCTGGAGAAGGGAGCCTGTCGTGAAGAGAATTCCTCGGCCTACTAAACTCGTGACCGCTCGACGCCTAGGATACAAGGCAAAACCCGGAATTGTTATGGTCAGAGTCCGCGTTCGACGTGGAGGTGCGAGGAAACCGAGGCCGACTTCCGGAAGAAGACAGAAAGCAATGGGATCTTCCAAGTTCACCAGGTCTATTTCTCTCCAGGCTGTCGCCGAGAGACGGGTAGTAAGAAGATACCCGAACTTGACTATCCGGGATTCCTACCATCTCTATTCCGACGGAATGAGTCACTGGTTCGAAGTGATCCTTATGGATCATCATCATCCGGGGCTGCAAGAATAATTGAGTTCCTCCGGATAACAGGGAATCGAACAAGACAGTGGCCCGCGAATCCTAATGACGGACTGAAGATTTCAAATGAGCCGTTCCGGCCTCGCCAGATTTATTCGACTGGGCCAACAGGCTGACCCGATCATTCTCGATGCGCTAAAGCACGGCGCTCCTTCCGATTTTAGACCTGCACTCAGCTATCACTTCGAAGTTGCGGGGAAACGGATGAGAGCTGCAATGGTAGTTCTCAGCTGCGGCGCAGCAGGCGGAAGAGTCGAACGCGCCGTCAAGCCAGCAGCCGTCGTTGAGATGATCCACAACTATTCACTCGTCATGGACGATCTCATCGATAGGGGAGAGGTCAGGCGGGGAAGAGCTACAGTACGCGTCGTTATGGGCGACTCAATCGCTCTTTTAGTTGCGATGTTCTATCGCGAAGTCCTTGACGACCTGATCGCGAATTCGCCAGCGAGTGAGGAGGTACGGAAAACCGCTGTGAAGACTATGAAAGAAATAATCGACGGAGAGAGACTGGACTTGTTACTTGAACAAGCCGGCCGAACCGACCCTTATCTGGTCAAAAACAGAGTCGCCGATCCAACTTTCAAATTGTACCTGGACATGGTCGGAAAGAAGACTGCCTCTCTTTTCAGAGCGGCAGGCCAGATAGGCGCTTACGCCGCTAAAGCAGAGACCCGCGCTGTAAATGCTCTGGGCGATTTCGGGTGGAAGGCAGGACTCGCCTTCCAAGTAATGGACGACGTCTTGGATATTTGCGGGGAGAAGACGGGGAAACAACAGGCCAAGGACATCATCGAACACAAATTGGGAAACGCCGCAATTCTGGTGGCGCTAAGATTCCTATCTCGGAAAGACCGAGAAGAGTTGAAGAAGATAATTGGATCTGAAGGGGTTTCTAAACAGATGGTGACTAGGGCGAGAGGCCTTGTGAACAAGACGCCGGCGGAGAAGGAATGTAAGGAGATAGCGGTGAAATATCTTGAAGACGCCAAGAGGAGCTTATCAGTCTTGAAGCCCTCCCCGTTCAAGGATGCTCTATCTGATCTCGCAGACCAAATACTAGCGAGATCCTACTGACTCACTTTTTCCATGCGACGAATCTTGTCCCGATAGATGAAGACCCTCGAAGAAGGCTTCGCAGGTTCCCCGATTTCGTGAGATTGAAAACATAGCTTTCACAGCCATGCTTGGCCAGCCAGAGCGCTTCCAGGGCCTTTCCGCCCATACCGCCTGTAACATCACCCCTGCTTGGTTTCAAGCCTTTCAAAACCCGGGCGAAGTTCCCTCGATTGACTTCCGCAATTAGTTCAGCCTTCGAAGAGGTTATCGGATTCTCATCATAGAGGCCGTCTACATCAGAACCGAATAGGACCCTCGAAGCGCCCATCTTCTCACCGAGGAGGGAGGCAATTCGGTCAGCCGACACAATACCGCAACCTCGTATTTCATCGAATGCGACGTCACCATGAATTAGAGGAATCAAGCCAAGGCGCAACGCAGCGGTAATAGGATCAAGAAACGATCTGCCTACCTGCCCCCGTCTGACCGTCATGAAGCTCATCGGTGCCAACGGAACGTACGGCCTATGCCGAAGCAGGAGACCTACCCCGATTATTCTCGTCAGTTGGTCGAGATTTAGTTCGATTTCGGATACTGAAGATAGCTGAGATTTCTGTCTAAACCCATTTCTGAGTGCAGCCCTTGAGACGAAGGGATGGGCGAAAGAGCCTCCACCGTGGAGGAGAACCATTGGCCCCGAGTAGGAGGCGACTTCCTTGATCGCATTGTGAATTACTTCGAGCCTTGCAGTGGAAGCTTTTGACTTGTCAGTAATTGCAGATCCTCCAAGCTTGACTACGACTGGAGCTTTCATCAGTCTCTAGAATAGAGCAGATTAGCATTTAGCGGCTTCGGGATGACTGTTAGCTTGCTGTGCCGGTAACACGCGCCTTATGATAATCAGGGCTGACGCTCTCAGTTGACAGTAAGAGTTGACAACCAGATTAGAAGTTGAAGATGGTCACCTAGATATTATCGAAGATAAGATCGTTCACACCCTTGGTGAGAGACCCAGCAGTTCAATCGGCGAGATAGCCAGAGACCTCAGGGTCAACCGGTCTACCGCATCGAAGTATCTGCATGTCCTTAGAGCTAAGCGAATGGTCAACTTCCGACAAGTCGGACCAGTCAAACTCTGGTCCTTGGAGGACGAGAAGTAATGGAGACCCGGAGACCCATCGCCCCAACCCTACAGCAGAACGATGAAAGGGCCCAAACAGGCATCCCGAGCCTGGACAAGATAATCGAAGGCGGACTAGCTAGGGGAGACACAATAATCGTTGCCGGACAACCGGGAACAGGAAAGACAACTCTCGGTCTGCAATTCCTCTACCACGGAGCAGTCAGGTGCAACGAGAATGGAGTGTACGCCTCCGTCATAGAGAGCGGTGAAAAACTCAAGCGAAACGCTCGACGATTCGGCTGGGACCTAGATCGTCTCGAAAAGGAAGGAAAGCTTCAGCTAGTCTCACTACAATCAACGATGAAAGCAGGAGTGAGCACTGCACTAGAGACCGTGCTTGAGGCCCTCCATAGCATCAACGCGAGAAGGCTCGTCTTCGACTCCCTGTCAGCCCTCATGACCGCATTCGAAAGCACAGCTGAAGCTAGGAGCTTCCTACACATCATGCTGAAATTTTTAGAGGCAGCTAACTGTACAACCCTAATGATAAGCGAAGTCCCATGGGGAAAACAGCAGTTGGGTACGAACTTCGAGGAATTCCTCGGAGATGGCCTAATCGTCCTTGACGCCAGCTTTGACAATTCGAGAGTCCGAAGGCGCATATACATTCCCAAGATGCGGGGAACAGAACACCGGCTGGAAGGCTACGACTACTATATCACGCGGGAGGGATTCGCCTTAGCCCCGACCCCGATCCCACCCGACAAGATCCGGTAGCTACGATATTGGGTCTGAGAGCGCCCCCTTTGGAGAACAAAGGTAGCGGCCGAGTCGATAAGGGACCCCCAAAAGCAGATCTGATAGAGAAGCTGATCGGTTCAGAAACGAAGGCCGAACTCCTAATGTTTTTCCACGAAAACCCCGAATCTAATGACACTGTTGAAGGAATCGCCAACAAGATCCATCGGAACTCGAAGGAGATAGACCGAGACGTGTCGGATCTTGTCGAGCTCGGACTTCTCAAGGAAGTTCGGACAGTGAGCTTCAACAAGGCGAGAGATCAAGAGTTGCAACGAGAGATATCAAAGAGACTGATATCGCCTCCATCGGGAGACGAGATGGAGAGATCTTCATCAAGAGAAATGACTGGGATAGGAATAGTTGACGAACTCCTTCCCGAGGGCTATCCTTCGACCTCCGTTGTCTTGGTCATGGGAGATCCCGCTACTGGAAAGACAACACTGCTTACCCAGCTTGTTGTCGAAGCACTCAAGAAAGATAGGAACGTTGTCTACGCAAGCCTCGACGACTTCCCCGATAGCGTGCGAGAATCCATGCGTATGATGGGTATAGATCCACAGAAATACGAAGTTGAAGGACGCCGTAGACTCGTTTTCATCGACTGCTACTCCTTTCTTGTCGGTGTAAAGAGCAAAGAACAGTATAGTGAGGACCCTCAACGGCTCTCTGACCTGAGTATCGTTGTCTCCAAAGCCCTTTCTGAGTCCCGCGACCCGAGCAACACTCTCCTAGCAATGGATTCTTTGACCACCTTGTTGCAGAGAAGTGGAGTCAGACCCTCATTCGACTTTCTCCACACTCTGGTTGCCAAGATCCGAAGCTGCAAAGCAAGCTGCGTAACATCTCTCTCGAGGAAGGCCTTTCATCCTGCAATCATCGCGGGTATTCAGGACAAGGTAGACGGCGTGATAGAAATGAAAGCCGAGGATACAAAGGACGGGCTCGCTAGATATATTCGAGTCCCGAAGATGAAGGGTGCACGTCATGTGACAACGTGGACACCGTACAACAGAGATCCGGGTCTCGGGTTAATTATGCCGACTAGCAGCGGTCTGCAGAGCTAGAGAACACTTTCTCTCGGGAATACTTCGATTCCAGTGTCGGTAATTCTGTATGGTCGCGGCTGATTGTCCACAGGGGTCTTGCGCATCTTTTCGATCTGGATAACCCTCAGTAGTGATTTTCCTACTTGCAACTGCTGTAACAGAATCACGCCATGCGCCAAGTATTCCTCATAGTCTATGCTTCTTTCAAATCCGGGTCGTCTCAGTTCTGTCGTGATCAGACACGTTGCTCCCGTATCCGCAAGTGCTTCCATCAATTCCACCAGCGCATTGCGTTGAGCAACAACTCCGTCATATTGGAAGACTAGGGTTGTTACTGGATCAACGACGATCCGTTTTGCTCCGATCTCCTTTACGCTGGTCTTTATCATTTCGATCAGCGTTGCCATCGAAAATTCCTTCCGGCCTACCGTCAGTTTTCCAACTTTGATTTCAGCTGGAAGATATCTAATCGGGGACGCTTCTAGAAAGATGAGCTTCTTGTTATTCTCTAAGTCTTCAAAGTCCCATCCAAAGTCCAACATCTCTTCGTAGACGTGAACCTTGTTCTCGTCAAGACTGACGTAGACTCCCGGATCTTCGTAGTCTAGTATTCCATTAACCAGAAATTGCGATGACATAATCGTCTTTCCGGTGCCTGGACCGCCGCAGAGAAGGATAGTTCTATTCTTGGGCAGCCCACCAGTAAGCAGCTTATCTAGGCCCGGAATTCCGGTTGGCGTTCTAGAATTGGCCGATGGATCGGCCGCAGTGCCGGCCATGAATCTTCCAAAGCTCCCACCGAGGTCTCGAAAGCATATTCGTTCTGATACGCTAACCTTCACGAAAAGGGTACATTGAACGCATATCGATGAAGACTCGGCTCGCTTGGACAGAAGAGTCTGAGACAGGACAACCAGGCGTCGCCAGGCGTGACATCGAAGGATAGGCTAGCTCTGTACCAGGATCCGTCTGTACAGCTACTTCTAAGTAAGTTCGTTAGAGGAGAAATCGTCGAGCTGGTCCCAAGTTTCGATCTAACTCAGACCGTCAGATATCCAGAGGTGGAAGAGGTTGTCGAGGGAGACTCAGGAGCCGCGAAACAGTTGGTTGAAAAGCTCTGGGACGTAGGAATTTTCAAGCGCAAGTTTCACGAGAAAATCCTAGTCTGTCCTTCCTGTCTATCCGTGAATGTAAGTAATGACTACGTCTGTCCAAATTGCAATTCCATAGATATTGAACGTAAGACTCTCCTTGAACATACTGCGTGCGGAAACATAGACAGCGTCGACAACTTCCTCGTAGAGGGAGGTCTCCTCTGCCCGAAATGCAACAAAGAGTTGCTTGAGGCAGGAGTTGATTATCAGAAGCTTGGCGCATGGTTTCAGTGTAGTCAATGCGGAAAACGCTCTGACATGCCGAGCCCGATACATCGGTGCAGAAATTGTGGCCGCATCTTCACAATAAGGGACACCGGGTTCGTCAATATCTACGCTTACAGGCTCGCCTCTGAGGCTGAGGAAGAGTTCAAGCGAAGCTATCTAGTTATGAAGCCCATAGGACTGGTCCTGGAGGATTTCCAGTTTAAGGTCGAGATGCCCGGCCAGATAGCTGGGCGGTCTGGGGCTTTGCACAGATTTGACGCAGTTGCGACGAAAGGTGCTTCGGAAGTGGTCGTACTAGATGTCATCGCTAGCGAGAAGCAAATCGACGAAGTAGCTGTCGCTTCAATGTACGCGAAGATTTTCGACGTTACTCCGACTCAATCGATACTTGTTGCTTTGCCGAGGCTCACCGAGAAAGCAAAGAGACTCGCCGGACTCTACAGAATCTCAACAATCGAAGCTGAAAACTCTCAACAGGCGGCTGACCAAATCAAAGACAAGTTTGGATGGGCAGGCCTTTCGGGAAACGAAGAATCGCTCGGCGACTTGCAGCTGTAACCATACACCCTGCACAGCGGTTCCATTATTCCCATCCCTCTGATCAACTTTGCGCCTACATCCTCAAAGTTGATTTGACTTTTCATGGTCTCTCACCAATAGAGAGACGCGTCTCAGGTATAAGGTTACGTTCGGTCTGTTTGAGATTACTTGGGTTGCCAACCGGCGCCCTTGCGTTTCTTCTGTCGCTCGGAGAGCTTCGGATAATCTTCGGTTGCGTGTCTAATCTTTACCATTGCGGGTTCAACCTTGAGAAGGTCGAGGTCATAATTAAGAAGACGCTCGATAGCTCCTCACACGCCGTAAGTTCGGGATTCCATCTTCCCGGATTGATGGGCTTGCCGGGCTTAGCTCTACCTTGAAACCGCTATCCTTTTTGGTCACTGGGTCACTATAGCCTTAGTCAGCTTGTCCATAATTGACCGAGTTTTCAAAAGAATAATCGACCCAATATCAGTGCTTGACTGGATCGGTAGGATACAGACCGTTTTTTCAATATTGAAGAGAATAAGATGGGCTTGGATGAAGTGGCGTAGCCTTTACGGACAGACAGGGAATTACCTCCCGTATTACGAGCCCTCGACTATCCCCCCACAAAGAGTGGACCGGATCGGAGCAACCATTGTCTTTGGCAGGGCAATTCCGTTTCATGTCATGCCTTCCCGAGCACGTACAGCCTGGAAAAGGTCTTGGTATCCCAGAGGAAACCATCCGTAAATATCGAGAAGCACTGAGGAATCACTTTAGTTTTCTCGGCTCATGTTGTTCTGAGCACTCTTTGCACAACGCCAACCGCCACGTTTTGCCGTAAAGCCCTTTGACCTCCGCGCCTTTCTTTTTGCAACCACAATGGCAACGGCAGCGGTCGGGTTCAGACTTCATGGGGAGCCTGACCCCCTCGCGCCCTCAGCTGAGGTTCCCAAACAGTTGGAGAGTGAACCCAATCAGAATCAATGTCATGGAAATCTGGGCAACCTTTGTTTCCTTCTTCAAGACTCCCCCTATTGGAAGATGCCCGAAAGTCGTGGCAGACGCTTCCTCAATTTCCTTGTCTGTTCTGAGTGCCTTAACCAAGATTTGGTATAGAGCCCCCTCACCCGTGAAGATTAGCCCAGCTACTCTCAGAATTTGGGATGAGTTAGTGAATAATGCTGCTCTCACAGCGATTATGATCACAACCGCGACGAGATATGCCGCTCCTACTACCGAGACAAGAACTGTGTTCCTTCGGATGTTCATACCGTGATTGCGTTATGAGGCAGAATAATAGTAGTCCTCAACCGAGCCAAGAGATAGTAAGTCACTTCCCAAATTTACAGTCTTTCCACTACAATATTCGCACATTCCTTACACATGAAGCACTTTCCACCCCAACGCCAAGTTATCTCGTGGCTCGTGACCATGCCGCATGTCCAACACCATATTGATTCATAGCGGGCAAAGAAGTCGGGGTTCTTCTCTAACGACGGCACAGACCCAAGACGCCCCCGCGGAGATTGTTAAGTAAGAGATAGGTCCGAAAGTTTCCAGCTTTGTCGGTAGGAGTACGGAGACGCCTTACGCCCGCCCAACAAAAGAAGTTCATCCAACAAGCTGGAAGATGTTTGGGATGTGGCGAGAGCGACATCACGATTCTTCAAGTTCATCACATCAAACCTTTCGCAAAGGGTGGGAGCAACAAACCCAACAACCTATCTGTTCTATGTCCGAACTGTCACCAAAAAGCTGAAAGGGGAGCAATCAAGCCGGTTCCAATATCCAGCGTCGAGATAATGCCCCGCAAAGACGATAGGGTCTCACCGAGTCACGAGTCGAAAGTGGAGCAGAGTCACATGTCCGGTTCCAATGTTGTTGGTACCGCTCGGGACGTTCACATCTATCAGAGTCCACAAACAATCTCGCCCTCTGCGGAACATAAGAAATCGGGGGATGATTGGGAGATAGACGAGGAATTCTCACTTGAGCCGGGCGGGTATCGCTATTTTGACTTAGAACTTGGGGTGGGTGACAAACTCTCGGGTCTTGTCGAGTCTGACGGAGACGTGTCATGCTACACTCTGGGACCAAACAGTCTTCAGTCATTCCTTGACGACTATGACTTCAATCCTTATTGGGAAAGCGAAGACGTGACAAGGACCAAGGTCTCTTTCAAACCTAAATCTGGTCACAAGTTCTTCTTCGTGGTGTATCGGGATGAAGACGCTGACGAGGACGTTTCAGTATCGGTGAAATTGAGGACAGAGAAGTAAACCGTGCCTACGAAGTCTGGAATCAAGAAAAAGAGGCAACGGTCGTCAAAGTGCGCTTTCTGTCAAGGAACGGGGAGAGACCCCAACTCACTGATAACTGTGAGGATATGCCCAGTCTGCAAGGGCGCGGAAAGATTCCTTAGCCCAGAAGATAGGTTAGACCGGATACGCCGACGGCTACCGTGGGTACCCCGCCGTACTCCCCACCCCGCGACAACCCCGTGGACGGGGAAAAAGCCATAAAGCATTATATCCTTATATCCTATTCCGGCTAATGGCCGTACTACCAGCGTACGGTTCTCCAGAGAACTGGATTGCCGGTACACCCGACTCGAAACCAGCCTACCAAGCAAGACTTCGGTCGGGTCACGACCCCAAGAAAGAGAGCGCGTGCGCCACGATACCGGGCATTATTCTTGACAGAGTGAGCCAATAAAAGGCTTCGTGATTGTGCACCTTTAGAAAGTCAGCATGTTACGGGGCGGCGATAGACGAACAAGCCGCCATGAACTTGGAAGAATTCAGAGCCGCCAGTTAGACCATGACTTTCGACTTGTTCCAGAGGCGGCTTAAGAGTTCTTCTCGAAATCTTTGGGTCTGGACTTGATAATAGTCGAGTCCAACTAATCAACGATTAATCGAGTTACGGAAGCTGTTTCGCTCAAGTAATCGTGGCGTCGGGTTCATGTCCTTATCTCCTGTCAAAACGACGAAACCAGTGTCTTGGGGAGCACCCCTGCCGGTGGAAGACTTGTCAAACCAAGCGTCGGAACTCATCGGAACTACAAGTATTACTTGCGCAAGTTCATGGAGTTCAGCGGCTGGAACCCCGACCAGATTCTTGAACTTGCTAAGTCTAACTCAAAGTCGGTTCACACCAAACTGAAAGAGTTCTGGTATAAGATGAAGGACCAGGAACGCCTTGCAAGCAACACGAGAGCAAGCGCCTATCGAGCCGTCCGCTCGTTCTTATTTTGGCACGATGTCCCTGTCGGAAGAACTCCAAGGGAGTTTCATGGCAGGGCGCAATACGAAGCCTACCGGGTTCTTGAACCAAAAGAAATTTCGCTTATGATCGACTACGCTCGATCAGCCCGCGACCAATCTTTGATTACATTCCTCGCTCAGAGTGGACAACGAGTAGGAATACTTACTGCGCTGAAGTACGGACACGTTCAGGACCAATTGGAACACGCAGCTAACCCGATAATCATCAACATGACTCCGGAGATGATTGGACAAGAGGGTGTCAATGTCAACAAGGGGAAGGTGATGTACCGTTTCGCGATAGGCAGAGAAGCGGCTGGCTTCATTCGGATATGTCTCAATAATCGTCGAAGTCTTGGCGAGAAGATCACCAACGAATCTTGGCTATTCCGCTCTACAGGTCGTTTCGAGAACCGGTTCAGCGCGGCGGGCAGACCAATATGGAGTAGAGTAGATCATTCTGACCCTTCGCGACCGCTTAACGCTACCGGGATTCGTTACAGAGTCCTCAGCGTAGCCCGGCGAGCCGGTCTTGACAAAGTAAGGACCCGCATGACAATTGGTGGTCGATGTGGTTCTCACGAAATTCATCCGCATATCTTCAGGCGATGGTGGAAGTTTCAGATGCGAAAAGCAGGTGTGGTTGACAGCGATTTGTTGGAATACATGATGGGTCACCAAAATCTCAGATTAAGGCATGGCGGGAACTACGACGAGTTCGACCCGGACTACATTCGAAAGGAATACGCCAAGGCGGAACCGTTTCTGACTGTAACGACTAATCCTACGCAGTATGGAGTAGAACATACCTGGCACCCCGGAGAACCCGTGCCCCGATTTGAGCATCCTCAGCATATACTCCCAAACGAAACGACGCCGACAATGTTCAGGACCCCACCTAAATTCCAAAATCAACGCATGGTAGACGAAAACGAACTGAACAAGTACTTCGGATTAGGTTGGCAATATATTACGACCTTAGCTTCGGGGAAAATCATCATTGGCTTGCCCTCGTGAGAGTCGAGAGTGCACAGCGACCCTTTTCAGTTATTCGACGGTCGAAAATCTCAGAATCGGACTGAAAATAGGCGCGAACGAAAATCCATGAGGACATCGGCTGATCATCGGACCTTCTTCGCGAGAAGTAACGCGAAGAGTCAGCTTAACCTCGATTGGGTCTTTCTCTTGCCACGCTTGCGTCGGTTGACGTACGCGCTCATCATGCTTTGAAAGAGAACGTACTGTAACCAAAGAGCTTCGGCATTAGCTAATGCAATCAGAACACCAAGAACCGCGAGGCGTTCCGTAAGCGTTGTTGCAGTTGGATACAGCGAGAACCAAAGAACGTAAATTGCGTACCCGTTGAAAATTGGGGGCGCGAGAATCGTAAGAAACCAAAGAAGCAAGGCGACTTTGCCTAATGCGCCCTTCTCCCAAACCCAATCGAAAAAATCCTCAGTCCACTTAACGAACCTACGTGCCGCTTCTTCGTGATTCTCGGGGTTTTCGGTCATGCCTTCGTCTTACCCCAAAAAAGTGAGATTAAGTCAACGCTTCTTTTGGTCTTCAATCATCTTCTTTGCTTCTAAGTAATCCGTCTTTAGCAGAATGTCTCTTATCATTTCGTCGGGGTCGCGACGCCTCAAGCGCAAGAAGAAAATCACAAGAATAACTACAAGACCCAATTTGGCGGCAAGTCCAAAATCGGTATTCGGAAGTGTGTTAAGAGCCAAGGAGAGTGCGACGATGATACTCAGTACAAATATCCAAGCGGATATGTTGAATTCGACTTTCGCATTAAGGACTAATCTAAGGTCTTCTAAGTCAATCCGAGAATCTGATTTGACAAGGTCCACGAATTCGGTGCTTCGTTTCTTTGGCAAGGTTCCTATCGCTTGTACTTGAATTCAAATCTTGGAACTTCGCTGGGCAACCTCGCGCCGAAAGCCGCGAACCCTTTCCGGATTCCGAGGTTGATGAGAGCAGCTTTCACAAAATTAGTGGAATGGGCGGCACAAACTTCGGATTGAAATTCCATGTTTCCAATTCTAACTATCCAATGCCCTACTATTGGACCTTGACACCCACCGCTTGACTTGGAGATACAGCCCGAGAATCGCTTTATCGTCTTTCGTGGAGCCATAAAGCAGATTTCCGATGGTCGGCTTGCTTATGAATTCTTGTGGGCTTGGGGATGTCGGACCGTGAGCGTTCAACATCGTACCGGGATAATGATGTAACCGAGTATCCTTGCACGATTTCGGACGGGGACGCGGAGATTGTTAAGTAAGAGGTAGGTCCAAAACTTTCCGGCTTTGCGGTCGGTCAAGAACTCTTGAAGCGTCCAAGGCTAACGTTCGAGCATTACGAAACGAAGTATCTTGCGTACATAGTTCTGTTAGCCATACTTGAGGGGCTATTCTTAACCAGCCTTCCAATTTTCATTTCGGAAACAGCGATTGCTCAAATATCCGCATCCTTCATCACGGTTGATGGCATTCTTATCGGTTTGACTTCGCAAATACGCGTTAAACCCCTAAGAAACTATGTGGCATTCTGGGGAATATTTTCCATTCTGATTTCGGTGCTAACCCTCATCAAGTCAACCTATGAAGCGATACAGTTGGGATATCTTTCACTTGATGTTACAACGATTCTTTTCAAAACAAGCGGCGGCGTGTTCCTTGGGCTGGTTGAACTTTATGCCGTCGCAATATTACAACCATTCACGCCGAAAGACCCGGACAAGGAAGCACGAAAGAGAGTGGCGGAAGCATGGTGATTCAATGAAGTCGATTGCTCGGCTTAGGCGCAAGCCGCCTCTTTCAAAGAGATTCGGATTATCCACCGAAAACACAGCTAAGGCTCTCGAAGACTTGTTGAACAAGGCGGACGAGCTTCAGAAGAAGTACGACGACTTGGGTGGTAAGAACACGAGTAGGGTAGAATCTTTAGAAATGATTGGAATCAGACAACAACGCGAACGCGTTGAAGAAGCGATAAGTGACATACGCGATTGGTATGGGTTACACCTACTCGAAGGATTAGAACGAGAGTCTCGAACGCTGAAATGGCTCACGATAGTATTGATTGCCCTAACCGTCGTCCTCACCGTATTCACCGGATTTCTTGTGTTGAAAATCCCGCTTCCTTAATGCGCGAATCGTTGAGCGCGGGGTGAAAGGGAAATTGCACCCGCGCCGCGCCCCGCGCTCAGCATGTCAGCGACGCAATCACAATAAGGGGTCGGCGCGACTTATGAACCACTCGTCCGTTAAGTGATTTATCGATACGCGAGGGTCCCATGTCCGCACGGTCATTGTGTTTTTCGTTGTCGCGCGAAAAGTTCCGCGATTATTTCGGTTGGGTTTTTGGGGCAATCGGACCTTAGGTTCCCTCTCCATACCGACCGGGTGCGATGGGGTGATTGCCCGCGCGAACGACCATAATGCTTGAAAACTTTAGGGAATTCGCGCACGTCCCACGAAGTGAGACGCGCGAGCAATTCATGAGGCAAACGAGCATGAACACACACGACTTTGCAAGTACAAAGTACACCGGGGGATTGTTGATCTCGGGACCAAATCACGAACGTCCCAATGGTCCACGCGTAGGCAGCTATTCGCGATTCACACGACACTCATCAGCCAATGAAACTGAACGTGATGCCGAAAATGGGGGATGTGACTTGTAATCAAGTCACAATTCTTGGGCTTACGGTTGCTTATGTGACCTGCCAGACGTGTGCTACGCCGCTTCCTTCGTAGTAGAAGTAATAGCTGTGCTGCACGGTGTCAATATTGAATACTTGTATTTGCATAGTACGTGACGCGCCTGTTCCCGCTTGAACGAGAATACTTGCCAGTTTGGTGGTGAAGGATACCAGCTCAAGATTGACGCTAACGTCCACTTGTAGATCGTAACGGAGCGCAAAGGACGACGTTTGTGTGTATGTATGTGCGATCCAAGTATTTGCTGGAACGTATTGCAAGTCACCCCCCGAGGGTGGAGGGGAAGACATGTAATCGATCATGTGGGTGGCTTGCCCAAAGACATCCTGCTGGGCAATAACCCAAACGTCGACGGGAGGCGATGGGTTCTGCTTCCAGAAGATACCGTGCACTTCGACACCTCTCTGATAGAGCAGACTCGTTACCGTAGAATCACCTGAAGTGCTTGTCCCCCCGGAAGTGGTCGTACCAACCGAGACTTGGAAATTACCGCCTACTGCGCCGACAGACGCGTCGACCTCAACAGTCGTTGTAGTAGACGTGCTCCAAGTCAAGTCTGCCCTGGTTTGCTGGGGATTGATGGAATCGTACATGACGATTATGTTTGCGACAGGGTAGAACAGATCCTGAGGCAGGTGAAAGTCTCCGGTAACAGTGTCTCCTGGGTTAGCGGGAGAGACATACTCCCACTCTTCCCAGTAGAAGGACTTAGTCGCCGTCATCTTGTAGGTTCCGGGTCCTGACCCGCCAATTTGGTAGTATCCGTTTGAATCCGTTGAAGTCGTTCCTAACAAGGTATTGCCATCCTGAGTGAACATCTTGACCGTTGCACCTCCGATCGCGCTATTGTTGTTGGCATAGACATGCCCCACGACTAATATCCCGATGACGGTGACGGACGCATACGCATTTTCAATGTTGCCATTCGCATCGCCCACCACCAGATGCACGTTATACGTTCCGGCGGCGGAATACGCATGGTTGACTGGTGACCCATTTCCATTTGTGCCATCGCCGAAATACCAACCGTAGCCATCGCACGGTGGATATGAACAAGATCCGGTGAATGTGACGGACTGACCGACCAGGGGGTAGATGGGAGTGTGGCTGATACCCGCTGCCCAGACCTGCTTTATTCCCGTAATCGCCGTGACAGAGAGAGCTAATGTGGCGATCAGAAGAGTTCTTTGACGCATGTGTGCAAACGATTTCATTTTCATTCCCACCTATCGCACGTAGTTTGCATAAAGGAAGGACGTTTTCAATTCAACACACTCGCAGGCGAATTGAGAATTATTTACCGCCAAAGTGTATGTGGATTACAAGCGGGTAAGATTGCGTACAGTTGAATTGAAATAATCTGCGCAGAAACAAATGAAGGGAATAGCCAAGGAGTTTTAGGCGTCACCGGACGGTGACAATTAGTCACTTGCGTTGGGCGTAAGCCATGTAGACGGTAGCAACGATTAGCCAACTGTTCGTTTCGGAAAACCTGCCTTCACGAAAATAAACAAAATATTCCGCGAATCAAGACACCCCATTCTCGGGTTCGAGCGACAAACGGAGAGGGACGCGCGAGAATCGACCGAAAAGCGCGGAAATGACGGCGCGATATCGGACCGCGGAACTCTCGGCAAGATCGGTTGATGCAAGGGAACGATACCACTCATCCACGATATGCTCACAATGCATCGAGTCCGAACCGGGTTTAGTCTCGTCACGACGATGAGCCGCAAGCCAAACGAGAGCATTCACGCCACGCGGGGGAGAATAACGCGCGGAAGCCCACGACCAAAACGCGTCAAAGACCAATTCGTAAACACGAGTCGAATTCTCGGAGAGACCGGCGAGCAGCTTGTCACGAGCGTTCAATCCACGAAACCACCGCACAAACCACAAATGTTTTTCGAGAGAAGGTCCGGGTCAATATCCCAAGGACCAAGACGAGGGATATCAAGAGCCGAGTCAAAAGGAGCAACACGCCTTTTGGTCCGCCAATCCGCAAAGAGAGAGCAACGAGTACAACCATCACAAACACCCGGAGCAACAACACCGACGCAATCATCCGTGTTCACAAATTTCTCAACAAACCATTCATCCGGGGGAAACAAGTCCACGGGATATTCACCACGAGGTTTGTAGGTTGAGAACGAAAAACGCGGCGACGCATCAGTCGCACGCGACCACAGCAGAGAGCCGGACGAGTGCAACAAATGATTCGACGACCACGGGAGATCACAGTGAGGACCCGACCACAAGTCCGGGTCGAACACCGCGCCACACTTACGCACGCGAGCGGTTTTACCGGGAACAGCGGGTTCACTCACGGGGGTTTAACCTCGCTCACGAACTTCTACCGCCGCCACTTTGTTGGGTCTCGGTCCATCGGACCTTCGCGCGGGTGGCGTCGGATAGAAGTTCTAACGACTCCACTATCAGCAAGTGGTTCGTTAGAAGATTCTAACCAATTCCCACTATCAACAAGTGGGTCGTTAGAAATTTTCATGTGGCTCATGGGCTGTAAATCTGCATATGTGACGCGACCGAAACGACCCCCGCATCGGGAATGGTTTCTTTCACGAGAGTTGACGGAGAAGGAGCAATCTTTCCGAGGTAACACACCTTATTCTTGTGACGGAAATAACGATACCCTTTCGATGCGCTCTCGCGACCAAGTTCGCCACACTTCGAGCACACGGTCTCTTCCCCCTTCTTTCGCGTTGCACCGTTCACCATTCCCAAGTAACACGACCGGTCCGGTCCGTGAAAGAATCTTCTCTCATTGTTAACGGTGCCGAATCCCGTCCCCGGCTCACCACACTTGGGACAAATTCCTTGTTTGTTACCTTCGCGTTTCGCAAGGACAGCGCGGGCATCAATGCAAGTGGTGAAAGGCGCGTCCATTGCGCCTTTTGTCTGTTGAACATACGATAACTTCATTGACCATGAGATGTTTACCGCGATCATGTATTTGTCGAAAAGCATTGCTTCTGAAAGGCGGTTGGTGCTCTTGTCCGGATGCCATACCTCAATTTCCCCTCGTGTTGGCGGATGAAGGTGTCCATTGATGTTCGCCTCAAAATCAAGATGCTCACCACCGGGAATAGCCCCGGTCGAAAAAGCGAAACCGAACTTGTGGCATACACCGCACACTGTCCAACCGTAGCGGTTCATCAATGTGGTGATGGGGGTTTTTTGAGACCTAAGCCATGTAATCAACTCAGCGGGCAATTCCGCAAATATTGGATCAATTTGTTCTGCTTGACTCTTCAACAAATGTTCATTCACCCGCGGTCTCTTTGCGAGATTGATGTTACGGTAACCCGCGGCTTGCCTATACCCTCGCCCCAAGCAATTGAGACCCGCTTGCGAAGATTCGGTAAATCTCGGTCGGCGAGATGCGTTTTGTGTTCGTATCTGAGGTGGCAATGGAAAGTGATTTCGTCAATCGCTTGTGAACCCATAATGTACGTCAAAACGAAAGGTGAAATTTGAAAGGCGAGACTCGCCCCACACTCCGGTTGTTCGTAAGGCGACAATTCATTCAACCGTCGTCAATGAGGTTTCGATGATCCGCGGTTTCCCCTTTCCCCAACTCACGAAAATTGTCTTACCGAGATTGAGAAGGTCAGCTCGTCCGTGGTGTATCTCGTGAGGGTTGGATGGCAAGTAACAACCCACGGTGATCGAGTCGAGACACTTCATCACTTCCGAGTTGCTCATTTTGGGATTGATGCGAAAAGTGAAACTTTGCTCACATTGCGGAGCAGCAATGTAACCCATGGCGACTCACGGCTTTGACGTTGTTTCCTTCGCGTCCAAGTCGGTTGCGTCAACATGTCGGTATGCGCCGCATGAACACGCGACGGTAATTTTTGGTTGACCCTTTCCATCGTAAATGAGCGCAAGCGGCACGAATGAGTGCGAATGCGCGGATTTTGGCGGAGACGCGGACGAATTCTTTGAATCCATTATTTCACCATCGGTGAGAGTCGTGGATCGCTGAACGGACATGGACTATGCGCCCTCGTTCGATTCGACGACTTAGGAGATTACTCGTTTCTTAGGCACCCCCGCGGACACGAACTTGTCGGAAAGGTTTTGCACACTGTCCGAGTCGGCGGCGTCCGGTTTGTTCATTGGAATTGCGCTCGGCTTGTTGAAGTCACCGGGGTACCGGGCGTCTTGAGATGATGGAGTAGGAATGGATTGTTGTGGAATTGTCCCGGCATGTTGGTGATCCATTGGAACGGGTTGAATCAATGGTGATGCGAAAGGCGATGCACGCGAAGGGTCCGTGTACGATCTCTCTTGAGACGACGCAAGAAGATTTTGGGGAATCGCAATGACTTGACCCGGATATTGTTGTGTCACGGGCGGCAATTGACGAATCGTTGAGCCGGGTTCATTTGAACCGGTCAATTGTGGCGGCATTGGTGCAGCATTTGCGCCGGGAATTTTGGGTGGCATATTCAGTCCCCCCGAACGTTCCGAAGGATTGCCGCGTCCCGAAGTTATACCCCCGGCGTAAGCAACCGAAGGTTGCACATGTCCATCATCGCTTGTTGGTTGGGCACTCGAAGTCCCCGCACTCGGGTCAAAATCGTTTTGCTCTTTCAACAAATTCGGTTCGACGGAAACCCCACGACGCTTCAACTCGGCGAACAACCGATTTTCTTCGAGAGTTCCCATCTTCAATCGCCCTCATATTTGTAGTTCGGAACGACTTCGAGATTAATCGCTGGGTCGCGCTCGACTTCACCATTGGAACCAAGCCCGGGTGGAGCGCGAGGTTCTTTCGATTCTATGTGAAATCGTTGCATCAACGCCAAAAGGCGCTTGGGCTCCATGCCCGACAAGTCATCCTCAAACACAAGGACCCGTGGTCCATACGGCTCGGGAGTTGGGTGTTCAAACCAAAAGCCACCATCTTTCGCATTGCCGTAGCGCAAAAGTGCCTTTCGGCACACGGGACACTTTGCGGCAAGAGGTGATGTCATTTGTCTTCTCCGAGTTGCTCGAATTTGGACAACCTTTCCAGCAGCGATCTTTTCATTCGCCCAAACCTTTCCGAAATTGACTCATCGGCGGAAGGAGCGGGTTCATCAGATGAACCGAGTTGCATGGGTATGATTGGACGAAGGCTACAGCAAGAACATTCTTATGAGGGAAAAGGTAAAATCAATTGGGAGAAACGACATGTCCGAAGCTCGCGCTGTTCGAATTCGAACCCAGTTTTCTTGGAGGCGGGCTAAGTCAAGGCTCGTGTTTCCGAATGAGGCGGTTCAACAACTTCGCGAGCGTGTCAAGAACCTTCCATCGGATAGCGCGGAAGCGCGTCTTACACTCTCACATCACGACGTGTCGGAGAAGGACGAGCGAATTTCGTTATGGACTGATAACCGGTTTTCGAAAACGAAGAAGGTGTTGAAGAGGGGAGCACATACAATGGAGCAGATTGCCGACAAAAGCAAACAAAGCACAAGAACGGTCGCGCGGCAACTCAAAGAATTGGAAAGGTCGGGAGATGTGAAGAGACTTGACTTGAGATTGTCGCCGGGGTACCCGCGAGATGCGGGCGCGAAGGTGTTTTACCAAATTGACCCGTTTCGCGAAGTACGCGCCCCCATCGACCGATTTGTTCGCAAGAATGGAAGATTCGCAACCAAACCCGTGTTCCAAAAAAGCTTGACCCCCCTCGGTCGAAGTGTGGTGGATGAGAAGATGTGGTCGAGCAATCATCAGTACCGGATCAAACGCTGTTGGTCTCAAGTCACGAGTAAGTAGTGCAAGGACCTTGGGTTATCCCACGATCCCGATGAGTCCCGGTACGATTGTGAACGGCTTAACGAAGTGCGGTTCGTTCAATTACGTCCGAGACGGGTATCCTCACTCGTCGTCCGTCTTTGCGTTCGACGGTCAAATGGTCCTCGTCTTCCGCGATGACGATTCCGATCACGGTCCGGTGAATCGTCCGCAATCGCGTCGGACCTCTTATGACGCGGTTGAGCACGAGCCCCAAGCCGTCACCCAATCCGACAAAACCGTGAGCGGGCAAAAACGATTCATTCCGTTTTGCGGAAGAGCGAAGGACGCGATACGTGATTCTCTCAACGGTCAAGGTTGTGATCCGCTGCTCATTGACTTGGGCACGGTATTGTCAATGTTGCATTTGGGACACCGGATAACGAAAATCATTGTTTCTTCGCCTCGAACGCGGTGATTTGGAGTCTCTTTCTCTTGCTCATGTATTCGTTCAACTTGTCGATTGCTTTTTTGTCGTCATCGGTAGCACCGGATCGTTGCTCTAAGAGCGCTTGTCCGCTTCGGTCCGCCAACTCGCCAAGCAGCGTGCCGGGACTTGATTTCTCCATCAATTCGATAAGCTCAGCAACTCTTTGCTTTATTGAGAGCGTGGGCGGACTTATCTTCACAATCGCCGAAATTAGTTCAGTTATTCCCGCCTTGATTTCCTTGTTCTCTCGGGTTAACTGTTCCATCTTGTCCTTGACATCCTTGGGCATTTCGACTATGCGGATTACGTCCGCGCTCCAAGTCATCTTATCCGCGCAAAGCTCGTACCACGAATCGGTTGTTTCATCGTCGTCGAGATAATGTGTCTTCGCGCCGAGCTTTCCAACGTGCCCAACGATGGCATCGGTAAATTTGTCCGGCAACCCGCAACGCAACATGTAATTTTCGGCAAACTTCCGCATCGAGTGGGGCGAATAGATTTCCGAACCATCTTCACTATCCTTAAGCCCACCCCGTTCGAACAAATCCTTGAGGGCGAACCATGCGGCGTTTCGGGTCATGGGTTTATCCAACCCTTCGCGGCTCGGGAAAATCCACTCGCTATTGACATCCGTGTGGTAGGCTTGAATCCAACCGTAGGTTTCCTTGGTGATAGGAACCCGACGCTTGTACTTGGCTTTGGTTTCTCCCGCCTTGAGTTTGAAGAAATAGTATTCACCCCTTTGTTGGATTTCCTTCATCTTGCGAGTTATGGCTTCAGTAATCCGCATCCCCGTGGCAAGAATACTCAGCAATGCCCTATCCCGCGGGTTGGCGATAGCCAACAAGTGCTTTAGTTCCTCGGGGGTTGGTGCCTTCTTTTCGATTTCAACAAAAGTATCGCCGATTTTGACCAGTCGATTGAATGTGTCGTCGCTAAAATTCTGTTCACCCAATACGGACTTGAAGAAAGTAGGCAGTACCGAACGGTACAACGTGATGCTTCCAATCTTTAGTTTCTTCGTCCCATTTCCGTTCCCGTTCTCTTGTTCGGGTGCTATCAGTCCAAAGACATACTTTCGGGCGGCGCGATAGGGCGTTAGCTTATCGGGGTCAGCGGTGGGCTTGTCCTTGTCCAACCGTATCTTGTCAAGCAGTAGGGTTGGTGACTCGAACCCGTTCGCCTTGGCGAGCCGTTCGACCACCATCGCGCGGATTCGGCGAGTGTTTGGGGCAACGGTTGGGTCGTCCACGAACTCTTGCCAAGAAATAATGTCGTCTTCGTCTCCCATCTACGACCACCAACCCGTTACTCTTCCACTATAGCGTTCGTTACTCCAAAGTAAAACTCTATCGCACATAGCGCCTACAAAGTTGAGCCTACGTGACACTGAAAGTACGTCCGGTCAAGCTGAGAGATAGCCTCTACCTCCTAATCCCAGTTGACATCGCTCGCTTACTCGGGGTCGCTTCATCATCTGACTTTCAGCTAAGCCTCAACGAGAACCAGGATTCAGTCAAACTAGTCTACGAATTAAAGAAAGACGAAAACCAAACGGTCGATGAAAAGAGAGAATGAAGTAGACTGAGGTCAATATCCTGATCAGTGTCCTAGACGTTCTCGCGCTCGCTGCTTCGTCCTCAGCGCTATATTTCATACTTCGAGCAAAGAAAACGTACTTTCTAGATTCAGGGTTCTTTATAGCCCTCGCCAATGGGGGGTTCGTCACCTTTCTCGCCGAAAGCACATACGCGCACTCCTTTGAGGTCCCGACATCCCCGCCGCTTGATACCGCATTGATTGCGGTCATGGCGACTTCCATCGGAGTCGCGTCCTATCTCTTACAAAACGGCGATGAGACCGACCCTCGACGAATCTGGAGGCTGAGAAGATTCGTTTCAAAACCGCCATTGCCTTTCCTGATTTTCTTGCTTGCCGTCGGAGTCTGGACTGCTGTTGGTTTCATTTTCAGTCCTTGGATGCTAGATCAAGCCTCTTTGGGAGGGGTGACCTACTATTATTACTCATACCAGATCTGGTACATTGCAACGAGCGCTCTTCTGCTAGTCTGCTTTGTCTCCATGCCAGTTCTCTCCTTTTTCCACCAATCGAAAACCGTTCAAGATAAGAAAGCCTCTTTATCAATGAAAATTATCAGCCTCTGTTGGGCGTGCTTCGGTGTGCTAACTCTTTTCCAAGTTGCCGCAGGCGGGCTCTTTCTCCCAACTTCCCAGAGCATTGGATCTGTTGCCGACAGTCTTCTCTTCATGCTGATTGCCTTTGCCTTGCGTGAACCAACAATCCTTGGACGGATCGTAACGTCCGGAGAGACCGTCAGTCAGGCTGTGTATTCTAATCCGAGTATCGATACCATAGTGCTGTATAATACCGAATCCGATAGGAGAAACCTAGTCGAAACGTTTGTCATGGATGGATTAGCAACAGGACAGGATGTCGTCTGTCAGGTAACAAAGGCTGAAGTGCCATTCTATCGTGCAATATTGAAGGGGTCGGGCCTATTGGGCTCTCCTCCGGGGGAGCATTCGGTTACCATCCAGCCGATAGAAACAACCGTATTATCAGGAGAGATCAAGAGTTCTTTACCTTCATCGGTTTCAGATGAAAGGAGAGAACTGGTGGATCTCGATGAACTTGACGCAGCTCACTGTCAGAATATAATTGACAAGATCGCGATCCCAGAGTCTACCCCAGGATCCAGACGCGTAGGACGAATCTGGGCTTTGAACGTAGAGGGAGCCCACGCTGGAATACTCGACTTGCTCCAGAGAGTCAACCCGACCGCAAGGGTGATTGACTTGGCGATGCAACAAGATAGTTTTTCGAGCATGTTCAATATGAAGCATCAAGATATTCTAGGAAACCGGCTGCTGCTAGAGTATGAGCCCACCAGCGACTACGAAGAAATCGTCCAAAAATTCGCGAGAGAGTTCCAAGCAAACGTTGAATCCGTCGCAATCTTCACTAGTGCGGGTAGCCCCATTTACCGTCAGTTCAGAGATCAGAGAAACATCAGTCTCTTCAGCTTCAGCACAAAGACCTCGAGTCCTGCTAGGCTTTCCGATCAGCAGGTCTTGTTGCCGGAGCGAGATACTTCGCTTCTACTAGACGCAGTGGACAAGCTCCTTCAAGCTCTTTCAAGGAAGAGAATTGGAATAGTATTCGATGTTTTCACGGATATCATTCTCTCACAGGGATTTGAGAAGGCCTACGGCGTCCTCTCATCTGTAGTGGAAATGACCGAAAACGAGACAGCTTCAATTCTAGTGTTGATCAACTACGGTGCGCTTGAGCCGAAGATTCTGGGAGCTGTCCAAGGGCTCTTTAGATCACAGCTGCGCTTCAACTTTGAAGGTCTCAAAGTCATCAAACTGCAGGGTGGCCGGCAGGAGAGCAGTTTCGGCGAGGAGCCGTCGTCCGGAGTTCAGGAGCGGTCTGGAGGAATCAGGGCTTGACTACTCGTGCTCAACCCTTCGAACAGCTCCTCCTAGAGAGCATTGACGAAGGGCTCTCTGTACTCGGGAACGAGCCATGCCAAGCATTGTATCAGTATCTCTTGACGATATGTTCCTTACCGCGTGAGGAGATTCCAGGTCGCGTGTCGGACTTCGTGGCCGGACTGAGAAAGTCATTGGGTGGCGCCTCGAAAGTCATTGAACGCATAATACTCAGAAAGCTGTTCCAAAAAACCGGATCCAGTTTCAGAGAAACAATCGACACGGAATTCACAGAGTATATTGCTGATGCAAAGAGGCGATACGAGATAATTTCACACAGGCACGGAGTCGCAGAAGATTCCACTGACCCTGTGAGGTCAAAGAAGGGCCAGATCACCGGTTAGATTGTCGACTAGGTTCGAAGGTGCGGGGCCTATCCCGACGCACGTAACAGTGTCTGGAGGCACTTGAGTCAGACCCCTATCGCGGACGAGATAGACTGGAAGTCGATTCCTCCTGGCATGGTTCTCAAGACTCAACAGTGTGTTCAGGTCAGGCACCTTAAGGGCTATCTTTCGCTGACCATCTTCTAGCCATCCGTTCCACCACCGGGGAAAGCGAATGCGCGCTTCTTCGGCAGCGCTGACCGCGGCGTGGGAACATTGGACGGCGATTTTTCCCCGACCAATTTTCAGGTCTAGTCGGACGATCAGCGCCTGTTTGAATGCGTACTCTTGCGACATTCCCATATGTCCCAATTGTCACAGTATTTAACGAAGCTAGTAACGGAGGAGAGAAAGATATGGATTTCCGAAATTTGGAAGTTATCTCGGCGAAGGTCTCCGCTATAGTACACGCAACGGAGGATGTAGATCGGGTTCTCCGAGCATTGAGCCGGGTCTTTCCTGATGGATCTCTTCCTTCTGGGGCGGAGACACGAAGGTTCCATGGACACTTTGGTAACGAGATTCGAATGGTCGATCTATCCACTCGCGGTGCGCCTGCCCGTTCATTCTTGGAACATCTGTGGAAGAGGTTGCCGAGTTATGATCGCGCCTCAGTCATACATTCGTTGGACAAACACCTTGACTCGAGTGGCGGGCTACATTTGCGTCTGGACAAGGAAGAAGTCGTCCGGGGAATAATTACGTTGAAGGATCAGGACCCAATCAAAATTCACCTGTCGTTTCGGACTAGAATCAAGTCCAATCTCGACCTTGGCGAGGAAATCGGCCAACTCTTAGAGTCGCTCGAAAACAGTCGGGAAGACTCTATCGAGTTGTCTGAGATGGCGGGATAGACGATATTACGTAGTCCGTGACTATTCTTTTGGGGAATGAGGACGCCAGTCCCAGCATGACCTCTCCACGGGATGATATTCTCTGCGACGGGCCGACCCCGCATTTGAGTCATCGAAGAAACGGATCGTGGGAAAGGTTTTAGTACGCACCTACGGGCTCGCTTCTTCGAAATCCATCTAGGTGTAAAATTTGTCGATGTTTGCTGTGCCCGGCGCATACGATCGGGCCATTACTGTGTTCTCCCCTGACGGGAGACTCTTTCAAGTGGAATACGCAAGTGAGACGGTTAAGCGGGGCGCGACCGTTCTTGGAATCGCTTCACCAGAGGGAGTCGTGCTAGCGGCGGAGGAGAGAGCCGGATCTAAGCTTCAAGATTTATCCTTCATGTGGAAGATATTCCAAATTGACGAACATGTCGGAACCGCCGTCGCTGGTCTGAGCTGTGACGCCCACATCCTAGTCGATCAAGCCAGAATCTATGCCCAAAGCAACAAGCTGATGTACGACGAACCCATCGACATTGAAATCCTGACTAGGCGAATCGGAGAGATCAAACAGCTCTATACTCAGCATGCGGGAGTAAGACCCTTCGGCATCTCAATGCTTTTCGGAGGAGTTGACAAGAAAGGCAGCAGATTATTCTGGACAGATCCCAGTGGAGCGTTCTTCGCCTATCGGGCTTGGGCTATAGGGGCTGGCGGCGATGCTGCAAACGAGATCCTTGAAGCTGAATATCGGGACAACCTCACAATGGATGAAGCGCTCTTGTTGGGCATGAAGTGTATGACAAAGGTGCTAGAAGGCAAGGCGGAGCCCCAGAAGATTCGAGTCGCGATTATCCCGCGGGAGACTGGAAAGTTCCAGAAACTCCCGGTTGAAGAGGTTGACAAGTATCTTCGAAGGATGGATGCTAGCAAAAAGGCTCCGGCTGGCAAATGAGTGACAAGTACACAACCGCTCGCCTAACAAAAGGACAAGACCACTTCGAAATACTGGTGAAACCCGAGCCAGCATTAGACTACAAGCTTGGAAAACAAGTGCCCATCTCACAAGTGCTTCTAATCGAGGAAATATACTCAGACTCAAGCAAGGGCACTAGGGCCTCTGAAGAGAAGCTTCAGAAATACTTCGGTTCGACCGACCCACAAAAAATCGCCGAGGAGGTAATGAAGAGCGGCGAATTACAGCTCACCACTGAACAGCGCCGGCAGCTCATTGAGGAAAAGAGACGACAGATCGTGACCATAATCACCCGCAACGCCATCGATCCTCGAACCGGGACTCCCCATCCGCCGTTGAGGATCGAGCAAGCAATGGGACAGGTTCGTCTCTCAATCGATCCTTACAAGAGTGCTGAAGAACAGGCGAAGTTGGTTATTGAAGAGTTGAGACCCATTCTTCCTTTGAAGATGGAGCAGATGCGTATCGCTGTCAAGGTTTTTCCTGAGCATGCAGCGAGAGCTTATAATGCGTTCAAGAGCTTCGGGACTGTCAGTCGGGAGGAGTGGCAGTCAGACGGCTCTCTGATGGCCGTTATTGAAATGCCTGCGGGGATGTATGGCTCATTCATTGACAAGGTTGGGAAGCTGACCCAGGGAACTATTCAGTCGAAGGTCTTGACATAGAGGTAGCGGAGATTGGTCCTTGTCGCAGAACCAAAACAAGTGGTGGCTCCAGGGGAGCTTCTCGCAGAGGGCGATCATCTGCTTGGCGACAATGCGTACAAGATTGGAACCCAGATATTCTCGGCTTGCATCGGGATCTTGGAAGTGGACGGTAACAGGGTCTTCGTTGTTCCCTTAAAGGGCGGATACTTTCCACGGGCAGGTGACTTAGTCGGCGGTCGAATAGTCGACATTGGATTATCGGGATGGTCTGTGGACATTCGGGCACCTTACGAGGCAATGCTCCCTGCCTCTGAGACGCCTGGTCCAAGAGGGCCGAGGCGACGGGATCTTTCGTCCAGCTTCGATGTCGGAGACATGGTGTTAGCAGAAGTACTCGACTTTGACAGAACGAGAGACCCTCTCCTAACCGCAAAAGGTCCGGGACTCGGGAAAATATCAACAGGCCGGGTCGTCGAGATAAGTGCCGCTAAGATTCCGCGCCTTATTGGAAGAAAGGGCTCGATGATTAGTATGCTGAAGAACGAGACGAGATGCCAGATTACTGTAGGTCAGAACGGGGTCGTGCTCGTCTGGGGCAAGTCTCCAGAGGACGAGAGAGTCGCGGTAGAAGCCATATACATGGTTGAACGTGAGGCACATACGAGAGGACTTACCGACCGGATAAGGGAAATGATATCGAAATCTAGGATGGTTGAACAAGTTGCCGGAACCCAAACAGCCTGAAAAACTGATCGACGAGAAAGGTTTGCGGATCGACGGCCGCCGCTTAGACCAATTACGGCCCTTGAAACTAGAAGTCGGACTCCTTGACAAGGCCGATGGCTCAGCCTACATAGAACAGGGAAAGAACAAGATCCTTGTCGCGGTGTATGGTCCGAGAGAAGCTCATCCCAAACACATCGCAATGCCGGAAAGAGCGGTCATAAGATGCAGGTACCACATGGCACCGTTCTCGGTTGACGAGAGAAAATCGCCCGCGCCTTCTAGACGCGAAATGGAGCTCTCCAAAGTCATCCGAGAATCTCTCGAACCAGTCGTCCTAACAGACCTGTACCCTCGAACTACGATAGATGTTTTCATAGAAGTACTCCAGTCTGATGGCGGATCGCGCTGCGCCGGGATCACAGCAGCTTCACTGGCGCTTGCTGATGCCGGAATCCCGATGAAAGAATTGGTCGCGGCTTGTGCTGTAGGAAAGATTCAGGGAAAGATGGCGCTTGATTTGTCGGACGCGGAAGACAAGTACGGAGACGCAGATCTACCAGTCGCGCTCGTACCCAACATGGGGCTGGTTACACTTCTACAAATGGACGGTAATCTCACTACTGCAGAGTTTGAGCAGGGACTGTCTATGGCCATGGAAGCTTGCAAGACAATACACAGTATGCAGAGAGATACTCTCAAGAAAAAGTACGCGACCATCAAAGACGCGGTTGAGGAGAGAGAGGAACCGGAGATAGTCGCCTAGTGTCAGCAACTCCCCAACTTCCACCAGTGGCCAAATTGGAACAGAAGACTGTGGTGGATCTGGTTACAAAGGGCAAACGGATTGACGAGAGAGGGCTAGAAAGCTACAGACCAATCCAGATCCAGGTAGGGCTCATCGAAAAAGCGAATGGTTCCGCCCAAGTCTTCCTAGGCAAGTCAAAGGTTCTGGCCGGAATAAAAGTCGAAATCGGCGAACCCTTCCCAGACACTCCAGAAGAAGGGGTCT
>WNGP01001303.1_pt1 | contig 33106 bp, 35 predicted proteins | sample 5407671 | NCBI WGS metagenome assembly WNGP01 (sample SAMN13153381, study PRJNA577476) | soil metagenome | isolation source: 40 cm soil or saprolite under Garry oak tree replicate 2 | place: USA:California | collected 2016-06-15 | reverse complement strand
TACGAGCTCGCCATAAGAGGAACAGAACGATGCGTCTTTTTAAATTGCCCCGTTGGACCCGATGCTTGCCGGTTCTCTGCATGGCATTGGTGGTTTCTGCGATGCCCACATCATTTCAATTGCTGGCCCAAGCCCATGGAAAGGAACGTCCCATGAAGTACCCGACTCTTCATCGCACGATACAGGTAGATGGGCTCTCCATTTTCTACAGAGAGGCCGGCCCGAAAGACGCTCCAACGATTCTCTTGCTGCACGGACTTCCGTCATCATCGCGAATGTTCGAGCCGCTCTTCGCCCGGCTTTCCGATCGCTATCACCTGGTCGCAGCCGATTACCCTGGGTTCGGACACAGCGACTGGCCAGACCCGAAGCAATTTGCATATACGTTCGATCACTACGCCGACATCATGAATCACTTCAGCGAAGCCCTCGGGCTCTCGCATTACACGCTTTACATGCAAGATTATGGTGGCCCGGTGGGTTTCCGCATGGCCTTGGCCCATCCCGACCGGGTCGAGGCTCTCATCGTCCAGGACGCGGTGGCGCACAACGAAGGCCTGGGGGCAAATTGGAAGGCACGGCGGGCCTTTTGGGCCGATCGCGCTGCCAACGAAAGCGCGCTTCGCACAAACCTGCTCTCTCTAGCAACGACGCGCACCCGTCATGTCGGAAACGATCCGAATGTGGATCGCTACGACCCTGATCTTTGGACCGACGAATTTGCCTTTCTCAACCAGCCCGGCCAGCCCGACATTCAAAGTGATTTGTTCTACGACTATCGAACCAATGTGGACTCCTACCCGGAATGGCAGGCCTGGATGCGCGAGAAGAAGCCGCGCCTGCTGGTGATCTGGGGCAAGTACGATCTGTCGTTTGACCTCGGCGAACCGGAGCGGTACCGGCAGGACCTGCCGAACGCTCAAGTTCACATTCTCGACGCCGGTCATTTCGCATTGGATACGGCTGCAGATGAGATCGCCGCATTGGTACGAGGATTTGTCGTTTCTTCACGCGAACGATTCCTGACGCGGCGTACTGGATGAGGCCGCTCTGAGGGGGCGCCAGCTGCGCAAGTGTGTCTTAGATACGAAGTTTCAAACGAACGGTTATGTATGTCAGACAAGAAAACAGCAATCGTCACGGAAGCATCTCCGCGCGTTAAAGATTTTGGCGCCGCGCAGTCCCGATACCCCTGGATTCCCCGATGACGACTGCCAGCTTGCCAGCGCACCAGGATCACATCTTCGCCATCAGCCTGCCCCAAAGCCATCCCACCATCAGGAACATCGCCCATCGGAAATCCGTTCCTGAAATCAGGTTTTGCGCTGCCTTTCCCTTGTGCCATACGTCATCGCCTCACCCGTAGTTGTGTCATATTCGAATTATGATGCGGCGTGGGCTCCGAATCGCTCTGTGGGGGAAGTTACGCGCCGGCCTTCCCTGCTAATGTTTCCACAACTACGGTATTCAATTTTCCACAAACCGCGTAGAGAGGCGTCGGGTATCTGCAGCCCCGATTGTTGCAGGTTCTACCAAATCGGTTTCAATCCAAACTGAATCTGTCGCGAGGTTGTCGAGATGCTGGTAATTGCTCCGGCCGTGCCGGAGACTTCTCCTCTCCTGTGGAAGTCACTCCGCTCGGCAATATCCGTGTAATGTTCGAGCTTTCAGGCTTGCCCATATAATTCAAGGACGATGTCCAGTTCCGATTATTCAGCAATGCTAGAAGTGGCGATCGCGGAAGCTCGCAAGGGTCTGGCGGAGGGGGGCATTCCCATCGGCGCTGCGATTTTTGACGGAAGCGGCAAACTCGTAGGTGCCGGCCATAACCGCCGCGTACAAAATGGCGATCCTTCGCTGCACGGCGAGACCGACGCCTTCCGCAATGCGGGACGTCAGGGCAGCTATCGCAAGCTCATCATGGTCACGACGCTGGCGCCCTGCTGGTATTGCAGCGGGCTCGTGCGACAGTTTGGCTTTAGCACGGTGATTGTGGGAGAGAGCCGAAATTTCCAAGGCGGCGTCGACTGGCTGCGCTCGCTCGGGGTCAAGGTGATCGATCTCGACTCACAGGAATGCGTCTCGCTGTTGAGAGAGTATATTCGCGCGAATCCTGCCGTGTGGAACGAAGATATTGGGCTAGGGTGACCGCTGAGTCTCTGCGGCACATGGCCCAGGACTGCCCTCCAGGCTTTCGAAAAGTTGTCGCTGATGTTCAGCCTGCCATCCCAAAAAATGAAGATAAGGGAGCGAAATGTCCTGCCATTCCCTTTCCCGTTAGCGATGGAATTAAAACATGAAGCTCAACGACATCTGGATCTGTGTCGGGCTTTCGATGGTCTTGTTCGTGATGCCCAAGCCGCTCAGCGTCGGGCTGACGTATAGAGATTGACCTGCAGCCGGAAAGCCGTTGAAGTTGATGTTCTGGGTCACGTCGTCAATCGGGATATCGAAACTCGCGGTGTTAGTCACGTTGAAGATATCGAACGTGAACTTCAGGGAGGAGCGCTCGGTTATTTCCGTTATCTTCGTGAGCAAAATGTCCGCGCGCCTCTGCCAGGACTGGCGGAGAATACTACGCTGGCCGTCGTCGATGAAGTTCGTCTCGTACGGATCATTGGAAGGGATCGCGCCGTTAAAAGCGCCCGGCGCAAAGCATAATTCGCTTTCTGGACACTTTTCTCTGCGGTTTGCGCCGTGACAGCGCGCTACCCTCAATCTCGACTGGGCTGGGATTGTACAACACGGGCTGTCTGGTGATTTCAAAGCGAATCGGATTCGCGAGTGGTGTATCATTTTTCAACGCCTCACCTGCTTCGTGGGACACGGCCGCTGCTGCAAAGAAAGCCGCATTTCGTGAAACTGGATAAAGATCTACTGGTAAGTCTTCCCAAAGTCCTTTTGCACGAGCATTTGGATGGCGTGTTGCGGCCGCAAAGCATCACAGATTTGGCCAGGGATGTCAAATACACGGGTCTGCCCACGAACGATCCTGATGCCCTTTCTCAATGGTTCTTTCGCGGAGCGAATCAAGGGAGTCTCGCGAAATATCTGGAAGGCTTTGCCCATACGATCGCAGTGATGCAAACCGAAGAGGCGCTGCAGCGGGTAGCGTACGAACAGGCAGAAGATCTGAGTCGAGATGGGGTTGTTTATTTCGAGACTCGTTTTGCTCCGGTCTTTCATACGCAGAAAGGATTGACCCATCAGCAGATCGTCTCGGCGGTTTTGAAAGGATTGGAACGGGGACGAAAGGATTTCGGGATCGCCTCCGGTTTAATCATTTGCGCGATGCGCAACATGAATACCTCGTTGGAGATGGCGGAACTGGCTGTCGATTTCCGCGCACGCGGCGTGGTGGGCTTTGATCTTGCGGGAGAAGAAGGCGGGTATCCCGCAAAGAAGCACGTGGATGCTTTTCATTACATCCAGCGCGAGAACTTCAACATCACGATTCACGCCGGCGAAGGGTACGGAAAAGAATCGATCTGGCAAGCGATTCAGTATTGCGGGGCGCACCGCATCGGGCACGGCACGCGGCTGATCGATGATATTGCCGTCGTGGACGGCAAAGCAGTGAAGTTGGGCGACCTGGCTCAATACGTCCTCGACAAGCGCATCCCCCTCGAGATTTGCCTGCTGAGCAACGTTCACACCGGCGCCACGCCCAGTTTGGCGGAGCATCCTTTCAAAATTCTCTATCAGGAGAAGTTCCGCGTCACGCTGAACACGGACAACCGCCTGATGAGCCGCACCACCATGAGCCAGGAGTTTGAGGCAGCCGCAGAAACATTTGGGCTCTCTCTGGACGACTTTGAGAGGATCACGATCAATGCAATGAAGAGCTCTTTCCTGCCTTACAAGGAGCGTATTCATTTCATTTATTCCGCCATCAAGCCTGGCTACGCCAGGATTGGGAATCGATCGGGACAAAGATGTCGGTCTGACATGTAGGTAGTCACACGTTGGAGATTTCATGTGCAGTCTTGCCAGGCAGTTGGTCCTTACGTTCGCGCTATCCGGGCTCGGTTCTGCCTATCTCTCCGCTCAGAGGGGTGCGGCGGATGGTCCGATCCGTATCAAAGTCGTCATCGTAACGATGTTTGAGCGCGGAGAAGACATCGATGACACTCCTGGCGAATTTCAGCTTTGGGTGGAACGTGAGCATCTCGACCAGATTCTTCCGCTCCCTTCCGGCTATCACCACGTGCGCCTGAACAAGAACGGGGTGCTCGGCATGGTCACTGGAGTGGGAACTGCCAAGGCCGCCGCATCCGTAATGGCATTGGGTCTCGACCCCAGATTCGAACTCTCGAAAGCCTATTGGATCGTTGCCGGTATTGGCGGCGGAGACCCGGCGGACATATCGGTTGGGTCGGCGGTTTGGGCGAATCACGTGGTTGATGGCGATCTGGCCTTTGAGATCGATGCGAGACAAATTCCAGAAAGCTGGCCGACTGGTTATGTACCATTACAAAAAGGAAGTCCCTACGAGCAGCCGGCCAGCGACTTCTATAGTGAAGCGTACACACTGAACCAGGAACTGGTTGGCTGGGCATTTCATCTCACGCAAGATTTGTCGCTTACTGACTCCGACTCCTTGCGCAAGTCGCGGGCACGGTTCGCGGGCTTCCCGAATGCTCTGAAGCCGCCGTTCGTAGCGAGAGGCGATGTCTTGTCGGCAAGTACGTTCTGGCACGGCTCGAAGATGGATGAGTGGGCCAACGCTTGGACTCGCTACTACACAGCCAGCAAAGGTAATTACATAGTCGCAGCCATGGAAGATTCGGGCACGCTGCAAGCCCTCAGGTTCTTGAGTCAAGCCAAGCGCGTCGATTTCGGACGTGTTCTGGTGCTGCGCACCGTCAGTAACTATGATCGTGAGGCGCCAGGCGTGACCGCGGCTGAAAGTCTGCAAGAGATGGTTTCCGGCAATTACTCGGCTTATATGCCAGCTTTGGAGGCGGCCCAGATCGTCGCAGACAAGGTGGTACGAGACCTCGTGGAGCACTGGTCGGAACGAGAGTCCGCCATTCCTCATGTACCGTAGTCAAAGCCAGGTTCTGAGAACGTCAACTAGACAATACCGCCAGAGTCTCCGCGAGCACGAGTGTTCCTCGCACGATATCTTCCGGGGCTGCGTACTCGTCGGGACGGTGACTGTATCCATTGCGGCAGGGGATGAACAACATCGCAACCGGGGCGATGCGCGCGATGAAAAGCGAGTCATGATAAGCGCGACTGACCATCGGAATAGAGTTCAGTTCGTGCTTACGGCAGGATTGAGAAAGTGCTTCGACTACGGCGGGAGCACAGTCCGCGGGCGCGTCGGCGTTCAGCAACTCGCCGTGGACCGAGAGCTGCCGTTTGGCTGAAATCAAATCACATGTGGTTTCAATCGCACGCATTACTATGTCGCGCCGTTGAAGATCCGTGTCGCGGACGTCCACGCTAAGGCGGACCCGGCTCGGAATGCTATTGACCGCGCCGGGAAACACTTCGCATATACCGACGGTTGCAACCGTGTCAAGTGCTCCGCTGGTGCGTGCTGCGCTCTCAATCGCCAGAATCAGTTCGGCGGCGGCGCAAAGAGCATCGCGACGGTCGGGCATCAAAACACCCCCGGCGTGTCCGCCAGAGCCCTCGATCAAGATACGAAGACTCGCCGGGGCAGCGCTTTTCGTGACAATGCCGAGAGGAGTTTCCTGGCGCTCCAGCAGCGGTCCTTGTTCAATGTGCAATTCGATGAATGCTTCATAGTAGCCACCTGGCAACTTCACCCGTTCAAGGTCGCTTCCGAAACCAGCCGCACGGCGGACCTCATCCAGTGTGACGCCATCGTTGTCCGTTAGCTTTCTCGCCGCTTCCGGAGAAAGAGAGCCAGACAGCAGCCTGCTTCCAAGACATCCGATTCCAAAACGCGTGGGTTCTTCGGAGGTAAAAATGACCAACTCAATCGAATGCCTCGGACGAAATCCGCTCTGCTGTAAACCTCTTATCGCTTCCAGCCCTCCCATCACCCCTACAACACCGTCGAATTTCCCGGCGTTCGGAATGGCGTCAATATGCGAGCCGGTGCCGACAACCGGCGCGGCCGGATCAGAGCCATTCCAGCGGGCGAAAGTATTTCCGATGGCATCCTGGCGCACCGTGAGTCCGGCATTCTCGCAACGCCCCTTCACCCATGCGCGGGCCTTAAGATCCGTCGGCGTGAAAACGATGCGTGTAACGGCAGGAGCTTCGGCATCAGAGAATGAAGCTAGCTCATCGATTTCGGACAGCAGGCGATCTCGGTCGATGGTCAAACTCATCGCTGCGGGCCAGCCAGGGGATGCCGGTTCCAGTCTTTGTATATGAGATATTTTGCCGGCACCTTGCCCATGGCTCCGAACCACTGTGGGCACCATGGTCCCATCCAGATGAAGTCTCCGGCTGTCACCGGATACCAGGAATCGCCGAGCCGGTAAATTCCGCCCCCTTCTAGCATGATGAGCCCGTGCTCCATCACGTGCATTTCGACCATGCTCAACGAGGCCCCCGGCTGGTAGACCATGGTGTTCACTGCGCAGTCGAAACTCATCTCGTCGGGGAGCAGGCATTTGACCTGCAGGCTGGGATCGTCGGTGAGCGCATGGGAGGAAACCACATCTTCGTTCGAAATTATTAAATGTGGCGACGCGACCGAATCGAGCGTCTGATAAGGTTTCTCGATGACGGCGACACGGCTCGCTTTCGTGGCGACCACTCGGTGGCGCAATCCCTGGGGAACAAAGGCGTAACCGCGCGCATCTAATTTGCTTGATTTGCTACCGACCTCCACGTTCACGCCACCCTCGATCACGAAAATGACGCGCTGCGCCGGCGTGCTGCCCAGCTCTCCTCCTGCTTCAAACTCGGCGGTGTACTCCGTGAACCCGGCACCCAATGCTGGACTGACATGCACAATTGCGGAGCACGTCTTCATTCCCGGCAGAGTCGTACGTACAAAAGCGTCGGCAGTCAACAGTAAATGATTCGCTTGTTGGGAGCTTCGTGTGCGGCCAAGATTATGCACGGTTTATCCTTCTTTGAAATTCGGGCGAAGCAGCCAGCTGATCGAGAAGATGCAATCCGCACTCGATTGCCTTCTCTATGTCCTCAACTGCGACCGATTCCCCGGGATCGTGACTGATGCCGCCGGGAGTGCGCAGAAAAATCATTGCGCTAGGGACTTTTTCCGCCATGATCATGGCATCATGACCGGCGCCGCTCACCATCCGATGCGGCTTGCATCCTGTCTTGAGGATTGCCCGTTCTATTTCATCATTGAGGAACGCATCCATTGCGACGGCGTGCTGGCTGAACAGCGTATTTTCCCGCACAGACAATCCGCGTCGTGCCGCAATTCCTTCAGCCTGGCGAATGAGATCAACCACGGCACGAGTTCGAATCTCGTCAGAGCTATGACGCAGGTCGAGGGTCAGCCACGCTTCGCCCGCGATCACGTTCGCCGCTCCGGGTTTGGCGCTGATCCTTCCGACAGTGGCGACCAAGCCTGGGACTCTCTGGGCCACGCGCTCCACTGCGCCGATCCATTCCGCCGCGCCTGCAATCGCGTCGCAGCGAAGATGCATGGGTGTTGTGCCCGCATGGTTGGCGCGGCCGCGAAACGTGAACTCTAATCGGCTCTGACCAGCAATGGCCTCTACCACGGCGAGCGGCAGATTCAGTTTCTCCAAGACCGGTCCCTGTTCGACATGAAATTCAAGGTATCCAAGCGTATTGTTCTCGAGTTCAGCCTGAGGAAGTTTTTCGGGATTCAGCCCAAAGTTTTCGATCGCCTTTTGCACGGAAATGCCTTGCGCATCCCGAGCATCCAGGAGTTCCTGATCCAGCCTGCCAACCAGCGCACGGCTGCCGATGAATGGGGTGCCAAAGCGTACTCCTTCCTCCTCGGAAAAGCCAACCACCTCGATGCCGAAACAAAACCTCCGTCCATGCAACTCTTCCAGCAACGCGACGGCAAGAACAATCCCCAGAACCCCATCGTAGGCACCGGCGTTGGGAACCGTATCAAGGTGTGAACCTATCAGGAGGCGCCGCGCGTTCGGCGCCGCGGCCGGATAAATTCCGCGGATGTTTCCCGCAGCATCCAGTTGCGCATGAACACCGAGAGGTTCCATCCATCGGGAAATTTCCCCATGGCAGTCACGCATAGGCGGAGACAGGAAAGTCCGGCGCGTGCCATCTGGATCTTCAGTAAAGGACGCTACCCTTTTACAGCGAGCGATGACTTCCTCTGCGCGACTTGTGGTTCCAGTTGTTTGCACTAGATTCTGGTTCTGGCGATGAATTCGCGCTTTATCCACGCGCTAGGCTTCGCGGATAATCTTCGCCGCTCCCCAGCCGATGAGAACCAGGGCGACAAGGACTTCCAAAGCATATCGGTTCCCGTAGGTCGCAACGGGAAAGTGATTGCTGATCATGATAAAGACAACCGGGACTGCCATAAAAGTATTGTGTTTGGAGCGCAGCTTGCCTTGGGCGCCCAGGGACGCGTCGAACTTGGCCCCGGCTGCCGCCGCAGCAATCATTTTGCGCTGGGAAGGAAGAATCCGGAACCAGACGTTGGCGGTCATAATCGTCCCGAGCATGGCTCCTAGGTGGATGTACGCCGCGCGTCCGCTGAACACACGCATCAACCCGAAGGCGAGTACGGCAATCATCACAAGAGAGAATAGAGCGAACACGGCTTCCGACCTGCCCAGAGCCGACCGTACCGCCAGATCGTAGACGACCCATCCGCCAGCCATCACAGCTAGTCCGATGGCGATGGCGACCCCCTGAGAAATGTTCGCCACGTCCGCGTCAATAAGTCCGCTGCTGGAATAGTAGACAAGAAAAAGCAGGATTATTCCGCTCAGCCAGGTCATCAACGCCTCCCAGCGGAACCAACGAACTTGCTCGGGCCCGACCGTCAAGGCCTTCTGCCTGTTGACAGTATAGAAACCACCGCTGTGGACCATCCATACCGACGAGCTTGTACCGTCAGCGGCGGCGTTCTTCTCAAGCCTGCCAAATTGGCCGTCTAGCCACGTGAAATAGTAGGTTTGGCCGACCCACATGATCGCTGCAAAAACGTGGACCCAGCGCACCAGGAGGTTGAGCCATTCGCGGATTGAGGAGGTCACCTTATCAACTCCATCGCTGAAAGCGGTTGAATTCAGCTTCCCCGGTAAGTCGTATACCCGTTCGGGCTCAGGAGCAGCGGAATGTGAAAATGCGATTCTCCATCTCGTGCCAGGAACGTAACTTCCACCACCGGATGCAGTGCGTCGATTTTTTGCAGCGCGTAATAACTCCCGGTGTCAAAACTCAAGCGATAAACTCCCGCGGAGAGATCCTCGCCTTCCGGCAGCAATTGAGCACACCGGCCATCCTGATCGGTACGTGCCGAGGTCAACAGCCGCCAATCTGCGGGTGTATTCTGTTTCTCCAGTCGCACAGACACGTCCTTGGCAGGCTTGCCGAGCACGAGGTCCACAATGTGGGTTGAAATGCGTTTCATCCTTGAAGCCATTTCCGTAGCCGGATTTCTGTAATCTGCCGCTGCTGCTCGGCTGCTTCGTGAAGTTCGGTTTCTGCGTCGTTCTTGAGGCGTCGCCGAAGACTCTCCAGAATCTCCGGTGCGGACTTACCCGTTGCGCACACAATGAAGATACGATTGAAGCGCCGCTCGTATTCTCGATTTGCATCCGCCAGAGCAATCTTTGTGTCAGCGTCGGCGCCCTCAACGCTCCGTTGCTCCCGATCCGACCAGGCTACAGACTGGGCTGGCGGAGACTGACCTGGTAGAGATTGAGACGCGTCGCGCGACTCCCCGATTCGCGGATGACTGTGGAACGCCTCCATCCAATCTGATCGCGTCAGATTGCGCCACGTCTCGTCCGACGCAACGACCAGCGCAGCTTCGTCCATGAATGGTCTTCGAGCAACTATCCTCTGCGTCCAGGCTTGGGATCCGCAACAAGGCAGAATCGCTCTCATTGCTTCGTCGATCGGAAGACGATTCCATCGTGCCAGGACATCCTGCACTCCAACGCGTTCCGCGCCCGTCCGCTCCGAACGCAAGCGATTCAAGAACTCAGCTGCAAGATTGCCAGCCACTACTGCACGGTACCTCGCGGTGGATCGAATATCGTCAATCGGCCGGATCTCCGCAGCAACGGCCTTTCTCGCCAAAAGCAAGAGCTCGGAATCAATAGCTTTTCCTCTCACGGTTTGCTCAGTTTCAGTCAGCCGAAGCGGAACGGGCGCCACGCTTCCCAGAGCGATGCGAACATCTTCAACCACACCATCCACCATGCGACCCAGAGCGGCGATGCACACTTTGGAAATAGCTTGAGCATTGCGGGCTCCCACCTTGCGGGCATGGGTGAAATATCCCGAGAATCGACGCGGCAGGCACACGGCTTGAAGCAACTCATCAGTCGCCAGCAATGTCTTTTTGTAACCGGTGTGAAAGCTTGCATAGGGCAGACGCCGCTCGCCTCGGACCGACACGAGAATCAATTCGGAGCCGTACACGAGCAACGCAGGTAGCGAGTCCGCGGCGGGCGACGCGTTGACGATATTGCCTCCAATCGTTCCGCGATTCTGGTTCGCGACCCCACCGGTCCACCTACAATCTCGTGTTTACGGAGATCGGTATACGTGCATGCCGCACCGATCCGAATTTCTTCAGCCGTGACCTCAATATGACGCAACTCGGGAAGATTCCAGATGCTGACCAGCCTTCGTGCCGGGAGCTTTCCCGCCGCGTATTGCACCATCACATCGGTGCCTCCGGCAATTGGAAGCCACACGCCCGGTTCCTTTGCCAGCAGCGAGACAATGGCATGCAAGCTGCCGGGCGCGACCATTTCGTACTCAGAGGGATTCGATCTCATGTCGATGTCCCGCGGCGCGCCGCTTCCGCCACAGCGTCAATAATCTGGCTGTACCCGGTGCAGCGGCAGAGATTGCCGGAAAGGCCTTCCCGGATTTCTTCCGTCGTGGGCTCAGGTGTTTTGTTCAATAAGTGGACGGCCGCGAGAATCATCCCCGGCGTGCAAATTCCGCACTGCGCCCCGCCGCATTCCAGAAAGGCCTTCTGCAGGACGTGCAGCGTCCCCCCCGCCGCAAGTCTCTCGATCGTAATCACGCTCGAACCTGCAGCCTGAAGCACAGGCACGAGGCAGCTATTCACGAGTATGCCGTCCATCAACACTGCGCACGAACCGCACTCTCCTTCTCCGCACCCTTCTTTCGTGCCGGTCAATTGGAGTTGTTGCCGTAACACGTCGAGCAGGCGTTCCATGGGATAAGCATGCACGGTCTTCGGCTCACCGTTGACTGCAAATGAAATCTCGGCCTTGGCACGACCCTCGCGAGAATCGGTCATCGCACTACGCCTGTGGAAGTCACGCGGCTATCTTGCGCCGAAGCGGCGAGCGCATCTTTGTCCAGCGCCTCCACGATGTCTTCCGGAAGCAGTGGAATGGAATCGAAGGGAACTCCGAGCACGTCTTCCACCGCGCCAACAATTGCCGGGGCAGGACCGTCCATCGGAAGCTCGCCGATGCCCTTCGCACCATACGCTCCGTAGACATTCCCTAGCTCTTCGAAGAACACCCGAGTCGGAGGCAGGTCGGTCGAAGTTGGCATAATGTAATTGGTCATCTGGCTGTTTTGCATGCGTCCGTTTTGCCAAACCACCTTCTCATAAAGGCTGAATCCGATCGCTTGGGCAATGCCGCCGATGATTTGTCCCCTCGCCAGAAGCGGATGCAGAACTTTGCCAACTTCCTGGAGTGCCACGAAGTCGTCCACCGATACGCTGTACGTCGTCAGGTCAACCGTGACTTCCGCAATGTAGACCGCCCAGGCAAACGCCGCGTAGGCTTCTCCTCGATATTTTTGATCGTCCCAGAAAATATCGCTGGGCGCCTCGTAGCGCGACCAGGACCGGAATTCGCCATGCGCAGCCGCATAGTGCTGACAGGCGGCGCGAAACTCGTCTGCGGTATAGGCCTCACGTAGCAAGTTGGACGAAATCAGTGTTTGCCGAATCCCCAAAGCCGCGGACTGCACCAATTTCCCAACCACCATTACCGTGCGCGAGGCTACGGTCGGACCGCTGTTGGGAACTTCCAAAGTATCCGGCTGGGCCATGGTGACGTTCTCGTAGGGCAGGCCGAGAGCTTCAGCCGCAATCTGGCTGAGAACAGTTTTTGTTCCCTGACCAAATTCTGTGCTCGAAACCAGCACGCGCACATGGCCGTCGGCACAACCTTCTACACCGACTACGGAACTCAGATAGCGCTCGCCTGAACCTGTGAAACCTGCACCGTGCAGAAACGCAGCAATGCCCATGCCTTTCCTGGTTGCGCCGACTCGACTCTCGTTTGCGAAGCGCTGTTTCTTGGCGTGATAGTCGGAAAACTCCAGTGCGCGATCAAGGAGCTTCCCGAGATCGATCGGTTCGCGCACAACCTGTTCTGTGGTGGTGTCCTGTCCCGGCTGCAGAAAATTCCGGCGGCGGATCTCAACGGGGGAAAGGCCTAGGGCTCGGGCGATGCGATCCATGTGCCGCTCCACTGCAAACAGGCTCTGCGGCGCTCCAAAGCCACGAAAAGCTCCATGGGGCGGCGCATTGGTCGCAACTGCCTTCGCGTGAATACGAACACTCGGCCAGTAGTACGGCCCACCCGCGTGAATTGCCCCGCGGGAAAGCACGACGGGTGACAGCGTGAGGTACGCTCCGCCGTCAATCGTGAAGTCGATCTCTCCGCCCAAAATCTTGCCGTCCTTGCTGACGGCCGTCCGGTGGCGCGTGCGCGAGGGATGCCTTTTGGTAGTCGCCGCCATATCTTCCATGCGGTCATAAATAATCTTCACGGGTTTTCCGGACTTGATCGCCAGCAGCGCAGCATGAGCGGCGATCATCGACGGATATTCTTCCTTCCCGCCGAAAGCTCCTCCGGTCTCCATCTGCACCACACGAACTTTTTCCGCGGGCAAATCGCACAGAGTCATCAGCGCCTTGTGAACGTAGTAAGGGCACTGCAGCGAGCCCCATACCGTGATTCCCTCGGCGGCATCAAAGGCCGCGATCATCCCGTTATTTTCGATATAAAGTTGCTCCTGTGCCCCGGTCGTATATTCGCCTTCCACGATGTGGTCGGCCTTGTCCCACACGCCATCGAGATCACCTTTTTCGATCAAATAGGTTTTGAAGATGTTGTCCTCGCCCCAGATAATTTCGGATCGGCGCTCGCTTTGTTCAATTGTGAAGATGGCGGGCAAAGGCTCGTATTCGATCGATACCGCTTCAACGGCCTTGGGGAGAACATGGCAGTCGGGATGAGCCAACAACAGGATGGGTTCCTCGGGATGGTTCACGAATTCATTCGCCAGGCATGGCTGATCGTCCCCGATCAACGCGATGCAATTCTTCCCCGGAATATCTTTCGCGGAAACGATCACGAATTCATCCCAGGCAATTCCAGGAGCGAACGTGATCTTTCTGATCCGGCCGCGGGGAATCTGGCTGCGAACGGTTGCTCCGAACAGCATATCTGGCAGAACCATATCATCGACGTACTTAGATCTTCCGGTTACCTTGTCGCGTCCCTCTTTGCGCGGAACCGACTTGCCAACGATCCGATCGCTGCTCATTTCGACTCCCTGGATCCGTGAGAATCTGTCCGACGCCTGTGACTGGAGAAGGGGCAAGACCCGCGGATGGGATAGTGTATGACAGACTGGGTCACAATGGAGTGGAAGTGTTGTGAAGGAAAATAGAAAAGGCTTACGTGGTTGATTGCCGACTTGTATTCGCGGCGTATTCACGTCCGCCAGGCTCACCGGGAAATTCTCCTTCAGCAAAGACGGGACTCCCTCGCAGATAGGTAGCCTTCACCACCCCGCGTAGCGTTTCTCCCAGGTAGGGAGAGACCGGATGCCGGTAGTGCAATCTATCTTCTGTCACAATGAATTCGCGGTCGGGATCGAACACGACGAAGTCTGCATCACACCCCGCGGCAATCCGGCCCTTGCGCGTGTCACAACCGGCCAGTCGGGCCGGGGCCGCTGCCATCCAGCGTGCCACATCGCGCAATGTGAATCCTCGCCGGCTTGCCTCACTCCACATCAGCGGCAGAGCTACTGAAAGGCTTGCAATACCGCCCCAGGCGCTCCGGAAATTGCCCTCCGCGAGACGCTTCAAAGCCGGAGGGCACGGAGAATGGTCGGTCACCACCAGATCGATCGTCCCATCTCTAAGGCCCTGCCACAATCTCTCGCAATTTTCACGGCTGCGAATCGGCGGCGCACATTTGCTCAACGTCGCTCCGTTCGCGATGGTTTCCGCGCACATGTGCAGATAGTGCGGGCAGGTCTCCACGCTTACCGCAAGTCCATTGGACCGCGCAACGCGCAGTTCGTGAAGTGCTTGACTGGTCGAGAGATGGACGATGTGCAAACGAAAGCCGTATTCGCCACACAGCGAAAGCATCAACCGGATGGCAGCCAGTTCCGCATCGTCGGGCCGCGACTGAAGATACGTCGAGTAACAGCTCCAATCGGCACTAGCCAACGCCTCCGTCGCCCGATCAATGGGACCGGGAAGTTCCGCGTGCACCAGGAGCGGCAGGCCAGCCCGGGCGACGTGAGGTAGGGCCGATCGCAATTGCGGCTCCGTGACCATGGTGAAGCCATCGATACCAGGGTTGACCAGAAAGCATTTGAACCCACGAACACCTGAAGTAGCGAGAGCTTCGATGTCACCGTGGTTATCGTGGACGACCCCGCCCCACGCCGCCCAATCGACGAGGCATCTACCTTGTGCAGCCGCACGCTTGGCCTCAAGCGCGGCGACAGTCGTAGTCGCGGGAAGGCAGTTCAGGGGCATATCGACAAGCAATGTGTATCCACCTGCCGCCGCGGCCCGGGTTGCAGTTTCGAATCCCTCCCACTCTGCGCGACCGGGGTCGTTGATATGCAGGTGCGAATCGACGAGCCCCGGAAGAATGGCCGCTTGGCCGAAATCATGAACTTTGCAGTCCTCGGCAGGTACTTGATCAGGGGAGACAATAGCCTGGATTTGCTCGCCTTTAACCAGTACGGCGGCCGGGCGAATTCCGTCGGGAGTGATTACCCTGCGAGCGACGAAGGCTTGCAAACTCAAAATGTCAGCTCCTTGTAAGATTGGCGCCTAGAGATAAAGGTTATCGAGATCGCTCCACTTTTTACGATGCACACTTCACCGAAATCAAAGCAGCATTTTACGAGCTTCTGAGCCTCGGCTTATACTCCCTTCTCAGCCCAGCGGCTGCGAGAAAGTCGATGTCGACTGATTTGCCTGGCGCGGGTTGCTAATGCCGGCACGCGCCTGACGATTTGCGCATAGATAGAGCGAAAACATGGACAATCCTTTCATGGCCCGCGCCATTCAGCTATCGATTGACAACGTCCTCTCTGACCGCGGCGGGCCCTTTGGGGCGGTTGTGGTAAGAGACGGCGAAATTATTGCCGAGGGCACCAATCAGGTCACTTCCAGGAATGATCCCACCGCGCATGCGGAAGTGCTCGCCCTTCGCGACGCGTGCAAGAAGCTTGGCGTTTTTGATCTTGAGGGCTGCGAGATCTACACCTCATGTGAGCCGTGTCCCATGTGCTTGGGGGCAATCTACTGGGCCCGCCTCTCTCGCGTTTATTTTGCCAATGCGGATGCAGATGCCTCCAAGATCGGATTTGACGATTCACTGATCTACCGCGAACTCGCGCAGCCGCATTCGCAGCGCAAGATTCCGATGATTCAGATCATGCGCGAAGAAGCGTTGGCGGCGTTTCGGGCGTGGGAAAACAAACCCAACAAGATCGCGTATTGATCGTGTTCGAGCCCACCAATTCTCATCCCGGGGGATGATTGATCGATCGCCACTTTAAACTCGCCGAGAATCAAACTTCCATTAAACAGGAGATGCTCGGTGGCCTCACCACTTTCGTTACGATGGCTTACATCATCGTGGTGAACCCACAGATTCTCGCTCAGGCAGGAATGCCGGCGGAAGGCGTGGTGTTTGCCACTTGCGTCTCGGCCGCAGTGGCTACGCTGGTGATGGGACTCTATGCCAACTATCCCATCGCGTTGGCGCCAGGAATGTCCCTGAACGCCTACTTCACTTTTTCCGTCTGCATCGCCATGCATGTCCCCTGGCGTACGGCGCTTGCGGTAGTTTTTTGTTCAGGAGTCCTTTTCCTGGTGCTGACGGTGACGCGTGTCCGCGAGCAAATTGTCAACGGCATGCCCGACTGCCTGAAGCACTCGACCGCAGCAGGAATTGGGATGTTCATCGCTTTTGTGGGACTGCGCAATGCGAAGCTTGTGGTGGCGAATGCGGCTACGTACGTAGGCCTCGGCAGCTTTGCCGACAAAGAAGTGCAGACCGCCTGCTTTGGCCTCATCCTCACGCTGATCCTAATGTCACGAAAGTTCCACGGCGCCATCCTCATCGGCATCTTTGGCACCGCGCTGCTCGGAATTCTTCGCGGGATCACGAACTGGCCAGCGGCAATCTTCGCGATGCCGCATCCCTCCTCGACTTTCTTGCAGCTTGATTTTCGCGGCGCTAGCCACTTCGGCTTACTCGAAATCCTGTTCGCATTCCTGTTTGTGGATCTGTTCGACAACGTCGGTACTCTGGTGGGAGTGTGCGAACAGGGCGGCTTCATCAAGGACGGCAAGATTCCCCGCGTAGGCCGGGTTCTGGTTGCTGATGCCGTGGGAACCATTTTCGGCTCCCTGACAGGAACGTCGACGGTGACTAGTTACATCGAAAGCGCAGCCGGAGTTGCCGCCGGCGCTCGTACCGGTCTGAGCAATATTGCCGTCGCCGGTCTCTTCCTGTTGGCCACGTTCTGCTCACCGCTGGCCACCGCGATTCCCGCCTATGCAACCGCTCCCGCGCTGATCTTGGTGGGCGTGCTGATGACGCAATCCATTGCACAAATCGTCTGGCAGGAATTCAGTGAGGCCGTCCCGGCATTCATCACCATGCTGGCCACGCCTCTTACCTTCAGCATCGCAACCGGCCTCAGCCTGGGATTAATCTCTTACACCGTCGTAAAAATTGCGGCCGGGAGGATTCGTGAAGTAAACGCGCTCATCTGGATCCTCACAATCCTATTCATTCTGCGTTACGTCTATCTGGCCACGGCTTAGAAACCTGTCTCCGCTTTAGGGTTGTGGTTTGTGAGGGCCTGTCCCGGTCGTTCGAACTGGAGTGTGCAGCACGCGCGACAGCGTAGCCGCAAGGCAGAGCGCGAAAGTAAATCCGCCGTCGGAAATAAGCAGGTACCGACGACGCTGGGCTGTCAAGCGCCACGGGGCGGAAGCGCCTGCTCGCGCACCACCTTCCCCAAAAGAGGTTGGTGGTGTTCTGTCAGCGGTCATGGTTCGCATGCGCTCGATCATTGGACCGCGAAGAAGATCGAAATTCGCGAGTCATCAATGGCCACTGCTGCTCACCAGTGTGCCGCAGCACTCCGGTCGCTCCGGCAGTCTCGACCTGTCCCATCCGCCGCCGAGGGCTTGGATCAGCTGCATTGGATCAGCTGCATTTGACCGCCATGCACTGCTCAGCTAAAATCCCCCACTTCTCGGAATGCACGCGACATCGACGTGCTCGCCGATGAGATCGGTGTCACTTTTTCGGCAGCTCAGCCTTTTCCCCCTCCACTTGACCGCGCCGGCAACGCCATCCCGACCAGGGTTGCTATCAGGATCGAGTGATAGAGTTGCCCCAAAGAGTCAGAATGTAGTGGAGACGTCATCGCAGGAGCTAGCTTGGAAATTTGCCGTCAACTTTGGCGAACTAATATATGCCCACGTGTAGCTTTTTGTAGCTTTCTGGGTCGGCAGTGCTGCCCCCTCTAATCCACCACCAAGAAAGATTGCGAGTGCAGACATCGAGTTCAAGCGCAAGCAGCTGGGCTCAGTTCACCGTCGCCCCGCCGCAGCGCCGCTTGTATTTCTTGCCGGAGCCGCACTCAACGGCTGGTTAAGCCCAACTTTGCAAGCATTGCGTCGAGTCGAACTTCACTTAGCCCACGCCAGACCGTCAGCCCCGCGCCCGGCTTCGATCAGCTTCACACTCCAATCGTTGGTCTGGATCGCGGCAATCTGGTGGCTAGCGGAGCACGAAACGTAAGCGAACCTGCCGTCTGGTCGTATCAGCACTTCCTGAGGTGATGCTGGCACCCTGATCGTCTTCACCACCCGCATAGTAGGGATATCAACCACCGCAACTTCATTCGTGCTCGGGATCGCAACCGGCAGCCATTTGCCATCCGGCGTGGGGGCGGTCCCGTATCCCGTGCCGGGCAGTGTGATCCAACGATCAACTTTATTCGTTGCGGTATCAATTACCGCGAGCCGAGGCTTCTCTGTGTCTGAGGTGAACACCCAGCGGCCGTCGGGTGAGACCGAACCGCGCTGCACGTGTCCCGCGACTGGAATCACGGTGAGGGTTTTTCGTCCTGCGAGATCGAGCACCGATACCGTCCCCGGCCCCACATTCGCCGTGTAGCCCTTGCGCCCCTCTGGGCTGATCGCCAGCATGTGGGATTCAGCCTGCTGGGTCGGAACGCTCCCGACAATCTTTAGGGATTGCGGGTCGATGACGGCTACAGATTTGTCTAGCTCGGTGGTGACATAGAGCAGACCGTCCTTTGGCCCAAAGACAGCGCAATGGGGACGGACGCCGTGCCCGAAGTCGATGGTATGGATTACCTTGCGGTCACCGAGGTCGATCACAACCAGCGTGCTTCCGTCCGTGCCGGGCATACCGACTCCAGAGTTGCCGTAGATTGGTACGAATGCCCGCTTGCCATCGGGAGACCCGACAACTTCATGCCCAGTAGTGCCTCCCGCGGCGACGGTTGCAACCTGCCGCCCGGTATCCGGGTCAATCAGACCGAGAGTCTGGTCTCCTTTATTGGCGACGAGCAGCAGGCCAGTCGGTGAAGTTGAAGGAGCGGCGACAATTGGCGTTAAGAGGCCCGCGAAAATGAGCGTCAGTGCAAGAAACCAAGTCATTGAGATTCCCCTAGACTTCTCGCGCCATACTATCGCAGTTCGGGTTGGTGACGCTTCTATTCGAGGAATCAAGCAGCGAGCACAATTCGCGTCGTCCTGCTCCCGCACCACTTGCCCGTGTTCCCGGAGCCGAAGGGGGCACGGATCATTCCGCCCGACCTTGGAAGGATTACGCTGTAACCCATCTCAAATGGGCAGCAATTTTTCACCAATCGAGACCAGGCGTTCAATTCTTCCGCTTTTGCTACTATCCCAAATCTCGGGAGGAAGAAGATGCGTTTCCTGCGGGTACTCCTTGTGATGCTAACTGTGTGGTTTTCCGTATCTCTGCGTGGCGAGAACGAGCGCGAAAATAGAATTCGCCACGAAAACAAGCGGGAAAGGTCACATCGAAATTCGATGCGACGGTTTCCAAGGATGGTAAAACCACCACGCTGAGCGGTGCCGATACTACAACTGTTCTCATAATGGTGAGTGAAACTACTTGCTATTTTCGACTTGCAGGAAAGTGGGCAATAGATTTTGGAATGGCGCTGCGAACGAGACATGCGAATGAAGAACAAAGGAACAGTTGGACGGCATTTCGTGGACCTCCTGTTGCTGGTCGCGACCTCGACGGCATGGGCTTTCGCGTCGGCTCAGGTCGTTCAAAAGCCGTTTCCGATCAGCATTAGTGCCGTGGAATTGTTGAGATGACTCCGGTAATTAACGGTTCGCGGGATAATCCCGCTAAAGTCACAATGGGGTAAAAGTATGAAGCGAGTTCTGATTCTAATTCTGGCGATAACGACCTTGGCTGCGGCACGGGATAAGAAATCAAAAGCTCCGCCGGGACCGTATATATTCACCAGCAAAGCTTCTGCTCAAACGCTCAAGGTGCTAATCGTCCAAAGCAATCTAAAAGAAGGATACGCCCTCGATTCTGACAACCAGTTCCAGTTCCGATTCTCGAAGGCAGCGCAGATGCCCGTCATAGGTGCGCTTTTCATGGCTTCAAGTGCATGTACGGGCATGACCACCAAAAAAGTATGGTCATACACGCTGGCCGAACTCAATGGCATGACAAAGGTGACTGTGCAGCCTGTCTGGGAATATCCGGATGATTACTGCAAAACGCAAACTCTGGAGTTGATATGGAGCCAGCGAGAGGAGATTACAGCATTTCAAGCGATGCTAGATAAAGGTCCCAATTCGAGTGCGCACATTTCAACTTCAACTCCTGCTCTAGCAGCAGTTGCTCCCGCTTCCACTCCAACTTCGGTCGCTGATCAGCAGCAGAGCACGAAGCAACATACGGCTTGTCTGGAATTGGCGAAGGACAATCCGAGCATCACTTGCCGGTCAGCATCCGGACAGCGTGACTGGATACCGCCGGACTCCTCACATTCGAGCATCAGGGGTTGTCCAGAATTCGAGCAGGAGTGATCACGCTCCTGGGTGGCACAACAATCACATACGAGGAATGAAGTAAGTAGTTCATAAATAAGGAGGGCGGAGAAAGATCGGGGGAGCAACCTAAATGTGGTGTCCGATGCATAGTCACAGTTTCTTCCAGTCGCTCAGCGCCATCAACTCGTCGAGGATTTCCTGCAATCTTTGAAGCCGACGTTCATGATCCCCCGCTGCGCCTGGTCTCTTCTTTTTGCCGCCATGCAGGTACAGTCGGCTTGCTTCACTGATTTGCGCTATTTCGTCTCGCAATTTTGCGATGCGTTCTTTAAGGGGATTCTGCATGACGATAGGCTAACAGAGCGCAAAGCACCAGAGCCTATCTGAATTTGGAGGTAACGCCGTATGCGGGGGAAGTTGAAAGCTGCATGAACTCGTTCGCGCCAATGAGTCGAAGTACGATCCGCACAAGAAGCGGAAATCGTCGTCGCGTGGGGTCATGCACGATGGTGGGTGCGGAGAGTTGATACAGCACGTGGCGAGTCTCAAGGTCGCATCCCCCAGCGGTTAGCACATTCCTGACCCATTCGCTTTCCCGCCCATAGGTGAGCGCGATAAGGAATCCCTCCGGCGCTCGAAAAACATTCACTGGCGTCCGGTAGAGCTTGCCTGACTTTCGACCTACATGCGTGAGAATGCCGAAGCCGGGCAATCGGGCGGCAAATTGGCTCGTGATCCGGTTCGTAACAGCCAAGTTGAAGGCTGCCACCCAGCGTTTGCGGAATCGGATTAGGAGGATGGGAGCCAGCAGGATTGCGAGAAGCGAGATGACGACTGCGATCACCCTCATTTCACTTATAGCTGCCAAATCTCGCACTGGCCGTCAATAACTCCGGCATTCTCCTGTCAGCATCGCGATATTTGATGCATTTAAAAGTGCGTACCCTCCGCACCTAGCCAAGGCACGACGCGAATGTCGTGAAAGCCCCAGGGGGCCCGTACCCCTACCGCCGACCCCGTGTGCCGTCGCATCACCGTTGGGACCCTGCACGGGAATCGTTAAATGCGCTTGTTTCCATCCGGTTTCGTCTTGTTTGATTTCTCCTTGCAGACCGGGTTCGATAGTGATCGGCTTCCCGATGAGCCGGACAACCTCCGCATTGGTGCCCATCCGTGCCACCGCCTCCTCTGCGAGTGCTGCACGGTCGGTCCGTCGCGATCTCTGAACCCCGATTCCCACGACGATGCTAACGAGCAAACAGGCCAACAGCAAACCAAATAGGACGGCCCTGCGATGCGAGTAAGGCACCTCCTTGGAATGGCCACAAAGCGGGCACACTCCCTTTCTTTTCCGCCTTAAGAGAAGTCTCCAGAATCTGGTCAATGGTAGTGTTGACCTCCTCTTGAGAGGGATCGTGTTCGACTCCGCATCCATGGCAGTTCATCCGTCTTCTCCGGGTAATAATTGCTCAGCCTCGCTGCCAGTGCCGCAATCCGCTGAATTATATGTAAGCAGGACGTTCCGGGCTACTGTTGGGTCTGCAAGGGGCTGTGGCGAAGTTGTGGCAGCCAGTGGTCAAAAAGGGTTGTTCCGCAGCAGCCGCAAGTGAGTGAATCTAATGCCCGAGAAATTCGCGCCCCATCTGGTCAGCCCGGAATACCTTGGGCCACCGGATGGTTGTTTAACCAGTCTTCCTCGGCCTCTCCCTGTCCTTCAGGCTGATTAAGGGACAAATATACAGTTTGTCTCTCGCGGGCGCGGCCAACGCATTTCAATAGCGCAGACAATACGGCCTTACGTTGGTAACGACAGTGTCAATTGAATCTCACTGCCATGGGATATGAAGGCTCATAATGGACCTAAGGCTTTTCTTCTGTTGTACATATGTTCAAGCAGTATCCCACGATTCGAGCACTTCGCTGCGCAGCGATTGCGGTGGTTCTCGCGGTTGGTCTTGAGCGATTTAGACAACTTATCCCCCACAGTAGCACCGCGCTAAGCGCTCACATGCGAGCGATAAAAGCGACAGCGGCTACTGGCTGCATCATGTTTGTTTTTGAAGTAGCCAAGCAGGCTCTTTATCCCAGAACGTCGGTCTGGACCTCTCATACCATCACAATTCTGTTCACCATGTTAGCGGCTGCCGTTGTGACCTTCGCCGTTCTCAAGACGGAAGCTGAAGATGCGTTGCACCAGTCAGAGACAGAGTATCGGCTTCTATTTGACAGCAATCCGCTACCGATGTTGGTCTTCGAACGCAAGACTCTTAAGTTTCTGGCGGTCAATGAGGCGGCATCTCGACAATATGGTTTTTCAAGTCGGGAATTTCTGACGATGACAATCGCGGACATTAGGCCCGAGGACCTTCCTCCTCTTTCAGAGCCCATCTCAAAACCAATTCACGGACTTCAGGAAGCAACGATTTGGCGACATCGGAAGAAGAACGGCGCAATCATAGATGTCGAGATTTTCGGTCATGACCTGTATTTTCATGGAATCGAAGCAGAGTTGATAGCAGCGCGTGACGTTACGGAGCGCACGAAGGCAGAAGAAACGGTACAGAGGCTAGCAAGCATCGTAGAGTCCTCGGAAGATGCCATTATCGGGAAAAACACGGAAGGCGTGATCTCAAGCTGGAACCGAGCAGCAGAAAGGATGTACGGCTATACGAGCACAGAAGTCATAGGCCGAGACATGTCCCTCTTGTCGCCCTCGGAAAGACAAGCGGAAGTACAGGTCATCATGGAACGTGTACAGAATGGACTTCCCGTAAAGGCTCTTGAAACTCAGCGAATCACGAAGGGGGGCTCCGTTCTAGACGTGTCCGTGTCCGTTTCGCCGATAAAGGACGGAACCGGACGAATCACGGGGGCTTCGACGATTGCTCGGGACATCACTCTGCGGAAACGTGCTGAAGAGCAATTGAAATTGCAATCAGCCGCCCTAGAAGTGGCTGCTAATTCCATCGTGATTACGGATTCGCACGGCGCGATCCTATGGGTAAATGGCGCGTTCACGACAATGACGGGCTACAGCAAGGAAGAGGTCTTGGGCAAGAACCCTCGCTTGTTGAAATCCGGAAAGCAGCCCGAAAGCTTCTATGCCGTTCTTTGGTCAACCATTTCATCAGGCAAGGTCTGGCAAGGTGAGCTTGTCAACAGGCGGAAAGATGGATCCACCTATACCGAAGAGATGACGAATACACCTGTAACACGAGACGTTAGCAATCCGGCTAATAGATACTTCATTGCCATCAAACAAGACATTACTGAGCGGAAGCAGATTGAGCAAGCCCTTCGGCAAGCCGAAGAAAACTACCGGGCTATCTTCGAAGATGCTGTCATCGGCATCTTTCAGAGCACGCCCGGCGGGCGGTACACCAACGTGAATCCGGCGATGGCCCATATGCTGGGCTACGAATCGCCCCAGGAACTGCTGGCGAGTATCACTGACATTTCCCAGCAGGTTTATGCCGATCCCAATTGGGAGGAACTCAAACGGCTGCTGAGAGAGCAGGGAATGGTCAAGAACTTTGAATGTGCGGTCTACCGCAAAGACGGCAGCAAGGTGTGGCTCTCCGCGAATGTGCGATCCGTCTCCAAAGATGGCGTACTGGTGGGATATGAGGGAACGAACGAGGACATCACGGCCCGCAAAACTGCTGAGGAACGGGTCCAATTTCTAGCCTACTACGATGCTCTTACGGGGCTACCCAATCGGACTCTCTTTCGGGATCGCTTGGCCAAGGCCCTCGCTGGCGCCCGTCGGCAAGAATGCAGAGTCGCGATTCTGTTCCTCGACCTCGATAGGTTCAAAGACATCAACGACTCACTGGGGCACTCGGTCGGCGACCTCCTCCTGCAAGAAGTTGCAGAAAGACTTAAGACATGGGGGCGTGAAGAGGACACCATCGCCCGGCTAGGCGGCGACGAATTCCTCATCATGCTGACTGACATAAAGGACGTGCCCGACGCGGCGGTCACCGCTCAGCGGCTCATCGATGCAATGACGGCTGAATTCGTCGTCCAAGGGCACTCCCGCAAGGTTAGTTGCAGCATCGGTATCAGCATCTTCCCCGAACACGGTGCAGACGGCGAAACCCTGATCCGCCGAGCCGATGCGGCCATGTATAGCGCCAAAGAAGATGGACGTAACAACTTTCGATTCTTCACAGAGCACATGAACACTCAAGCTGTGGAACGAATGATCTTGGAGAACAGCTTGCGATTGGCACTAGAAAAAGAAGAACTTTTCTTGGTGTATCAGCCACAGATGCATACTGCCACGGGAAGGATCACCGGGTTGGAGGCGCTCCTTCGTTGGCAGCATCCGGACCTGGGTCTTGTGCCACCTGATAAGTTCATACGAATCGCTGAGAACAGCGGCCTGATCCTGCCAATTGGCGAATGGGTGCTCAGGACAGCCTGTTCTCAAGCCCGGAAATGGCAAGATGAAGGTCTTCCTGCGGTGACGGTAGCAGTGAACGTTCGGCGATCCAGTTTCGCCAAAAGAACTTCTGCGAACTCGTCAGAAGAGTCCTCCACGAAACTGGCCTCGCCCCACAATACCTTGAACTGGAGCTAACAGAAAGCTTACTCCTATCCAATGCGGACCTGATGTTATCAGTCGTTCAGGAATTAACGGCGATGGGGTCGACGCTGGCGATTGACGACTTCGGAACTGGCTATTCCAGCTTCGCCTACTTGAGACACTTCCGGGTTAGCAAGATCAAAATCGACCGCATGTTTATCCGAGATGTCGCCGTGAATCCCGATGACGCAGCGATCACAACCGCAATCATCAACATGGCAAAAAGCCTGCGTCTCAAAGTGATTGCCGAGGGGGTCGAAAACGAAGCACAATTGTCATTCCTGCGGGCACATCATTGTGACGAGATTCAAGGCCACTACTTCAGCAAGCCCTTAACGGTCGACAAAGTTGCCGACAAACTGCGAGGCGACTCTCCCGAACCGCAAGCCGAGCGCAAGCCAGCGGGAGACAATCCTGACAGCAAACCGTATGCGGTGCGTGTTTCACTTATGTCGATAGGAGTTGCACTCATGGTGTCCGCTGATCCAGCTACAATTCAGCAGTTCAGCCTCGCCCTGCGAGAATTGTCCATTTCGCCCGATGCATGTCAGGACGCGGCAAGCGCAAGGCTCCTCCTGAAGCGCCGCAAGTTCGATGCCGTTATCGTCGACCTCCAACTAGGAGAGCAGTCAGGGCTGGTTCTGGACGAGGTCCGTCTCTCCTCGTCGAACCGGACCGCGGTGACGTTCGGCATCAGCGACGATGATGCGGAAGTGACAGCAGCTTTCCGCAAGAAGTCGCAGTTTGTTTTCGAGAGACCGCTTTCTGCGCAGTCAATCCGCAAAACCCTCAAGCCCGCATATGGGCTCATCCTGAGAGAGCGGAGACGCTATTTCCGTTACTCGGTCTCTATTCCGGTCATCATCCGGAGGGAGAGCATGCAGGATGTTTGGTGCAACAGCGTCAACATCAGTCAAGGGGGGATGGCCTTGAGCACGCTCGTTCCGCTCGTTGCCGGAGAAAGCGTCCGCGTTCAGTTCACTCTACCCGATCACGAAGCAACCTGCTCGGCAGAATCGACGATCTGCTGGGGAAAAGCAGGTCGGCTTGGAATTCGCTTCGTGTCTATTTCTGACGAGCAAACGTCCGAACTACAGGTCTGGCTATCCCAAAAGCTGGAAGAGACACTTCCGGAATTCGTTGCCGGACAATTCGCAGAACTTTGCTCTAAATGACAACACGAACAAACACCTTCGGACAGGGTTCACATCCGGTACGATCGGTCGATTTGAAAACGGGCGTTCGCAGGCGCTCCAGTACTGAGAGAGCTATTTGGCGCTCGTCGGGACTGAGAAAACCGAGGATTTCTCCACCAGTTTTGTTCACCTACAGGTACCAGACTACCAATGGCATATTTACGAGAAGAGCAAAGCAGATCACTCAAAACGTCGGCCGCCATTGCGATTCCGAGGATCAGTCAGGAAACGTTGGCAGAGATGGTGGGCACAACTCGATGGTGCAGCACTCGCCAAGTAAGGGTCGCTTTTATGAGCGCAACGAGTATTTGCTTCGGTCTGTTGATTCTGGTAACGGTGGACCAAGAAATGGCTGCTGTTCTCGCGATCCTCCTAGTCGTTCCCAACTAAGGACATAAATTATGACAAACATCAAATTTGTTGTGAAAGTGAACCGCGGCGGTACCCGCGCTGCTCAATACGTGCAGCGGGTCGATCCGACACCAATCCACATGACAGCCGATCGCAAGCTGGCACTTGTCATGGGCAGATTCGCGGCCGAAGATGCTGTCAAATCTCTGCAAAACTCGCATTGCATCCCGGAGTTGGAATCCGTACGGGTTAGTGCCTAGCATTTGTGCTGAGACAAGAACGCCACCGAAGCCCAACGATCATATTAGAAGGAGTACCGCACATGAAACATACGAGCACCGCAGCTATTTCAAATCAAACACCAACAACAGTGACGAAATTCACACCCGACCTTCAAGAGCAAATTCGTCTTCGTGCCTACGGATTGTACGAGCAACGGGACACGAACTAGGCGATTGGCTGCAAGCGGAGTCGGAAGTGACTCAACAGAAGGCGAAGACCGTCATCGCACAGAATCTCATTCTGAAGGAACGAAAGCGCCCGAGCCCAACGGAGTCACGGGGCGCATCGTTTGAACAGCCAGCATCCGGGCCGCTCGGTTGAATGCACCGACGAGTTCAAGAAATGGTCTTACCAAAATAAACACGAATGCCCGAAATCGTTTCGGATAACGGGCACTCTTGGTTGCCACTTTAGACGGCCTGAACGTTCTCAGCTTGCCAGCCCTTCGGGCCTTTCGTCACGTCGAACTGCACCGCTTGCCCTTCTTGCAAGCTACGAAAGCCGCCTGCCTGAATAGCGGAGAAATGCACGAAAACATCCTCGCCAGTTTGACGGCTGATAAAGCCATAACCTTTTGCGTCGTTGAACCACTTCACTGTTCCTTGTTCTGCCATTTGATATTCCTATTTCCTTTTCTTGAATTGTGCCGAGAAGAATCGCTGCGGGTGAGAAGGGGTGACGCTGGTTGGCGGTACCGACTTTCAACTGCGTGAGTCAAACTTAGCTGAAGTAATTATACACCCTAAGCAGAGAAAACGGCTCCAAGCCCCGGATCCGTCCCAAATCGGCGATCACGAGCGGACGACCACAGGTAAACTAGCTGTATGCGCAAGCGCATAATCACGCCGATTTCGCAGGATGCTCCGCATCTCGACGAAGGTTGGCTGGACCTCGAACGTGCAGCTGTGGTCGAAGTCACATCGGAAGACAAGGATTATCCGGTGGAGGCTGCGCTGGTCTCAGGAGAAATGCGGGGCTGGCGTGCCGGTAGTCCGGGAACTCAAACCATCCGGCTAATCTTCGACGAGCCGCAAAGGCTCATACGTATCGCGCTCGTCTTCGAAGAAACCGAGACAGAGCGTACCCAAGAGTTTGTCTTGCGCTGGTCTCCGGATAAAGGACTCTCGTTTCGAGAAATTGTGCGACAGCAGTGGAATTTCAGTCCCCCTAAAACAGCGCGTGAGATCGAGGACTATCGGGTTGAACTCTCTGGTGTCACGGTTCTTGAATTGGTCATCGTGCCTAGCATCAGTCGAGGAGCGGCTCGCGCCTCGCTCAAGAGTCTGCGGCTGTCTTGACTCGCTACGACCTGCTATCAAAGCGAACGGACTTGCGCGATGCTCACTCCGAGTAGCCGTCGTTGTTTTCGTCGTTATCAAGGTCGATGCGTCAGATTGCTGAATTCGTTGCTGTGCTCGCTTGTAGCCTATTCGCAGAAGCCGCCGTCTATTTGAGTTTGGTTGAACATCCCGAACATCCGGCGCGATTGGAATGGGCATGGAACTAGCTGCGACCGAATTTGCGCCGAGCTATCGCCGACCACTGTCACGCAGGCGAGCCTAGCAGCCGTGGAACTGGTCTCTTCGTCTCTTCCTTTGCAGCGTGGCTCGCAGGGGCGTCTTTCTTATGGATCGTTGCAGGAGTACTTCACTTATTCGGATTCTTTGCGAATCTTCTTTCGAGCACGCTTTCGCGCCAAGGCTTGCTTCACCCGGCGCTTTGCGCCCGGCTTCAGGTAGAAGGAGTGGCGCTTCACTTCCTTAATGATGTCTTCCGTCTGAACCTTGCGCTTGAATCGACGGAGAGCGTTCTCTATTGACTCGCCTTCTTGCAGCCGAACTTCTGCCAAACTCATCACCTCCCGACCCGTTCTAAATTCGACACACCAATGTCTACGCCCTTTGTTGCCCGCTCCGGCGAGCCGATTGCCAAATAGCCGATGGGCGAGGAGAAATTGCGGTTTACCTCGTCACGAGGCGGGGCATCACCCAGAAGTGAGGTGCAGCAATTACACACTCTTCGGGAGCACACACTGAGATTCACTTTACCTTCGCCGCCTCCGACAGTTGCTTCACAATCGCCATGGTGCGTGCGGTGTAGTCCACACGCTTGTCCGACTTCGGGCGTCGTTTGCGCTTGGTGACCGAATCATGCTTTGACATAGGCTTCTCCTGTTGCTGCTTCCGCTGCTTCAGTACTCAAAAGGTCTCTGCGTCAAGTGCCACTCTAATCTTGAAGCCGCCCTAAGAATGGTCACTTTTGCACAGGCCAGAACCGCAACGGACCACTTTAGCGTTCTGGATATTGGCGGCTCTCAGCGAGTAGCCGTCCAGTGACGCATTGGTGATCTGCGATTGCTGCCGAACAGCGCCGACTCTGGCGATCTTCTTGATTTTTTTGAGGTGGAGTTGGGCGGATTTTTGGGTCATGCAGGGTAATATGTCCCCACGCTTTTAAGCCGCAGCTCCTTTGCTGAGGATGCGCTGTACATTTTCGGGGGCGAAAAACTCGGGTATCGATACCGTACCCGCGATCGTACCCAAATAGCGATTCGTTTCCTCTCGATCTTTACTTATGGTCGTCAACAACAAGCGAGTCTCTTCCGTAGGAGGAGCGAGCGTCGCAAAGTCGCAGGTGAAGTCATACATCGCCGACACCTCCTGATTGCGCCGCTGTTCATAGGCATCAAGTGACTGCTCAAGTGGTTGGCGACCAGTAAAACTCCTGTCAATGGCTTCGGAGACCAGCTCAGCGTCGCGAAAAGCGTCAGAAATGCCCCGTGCGGTGATCGGATCCTTGTGATACGCGGCATCCCCGACAAGGACCCACCCGGGGCCATGCCGCTTGCGAAAGAAATTGGGTATGTCCGCTGTGCCGCGGAAGTGTTCCTCGCGTTTTCCGGCGCGGACGCGCTCACTATATTCTGGAGCAAGTTCCAGCGTCTTGAAGAAATTCGCTTCAATGTTGCTGCGAAAATGATGAAACTCCTTATTCGTCCAACCAGCGGCAACGAGGACAAGTCCATCGTTGGTCGGAGGACCACCTATCGCGCGCTGTGGGCGTGAGTATAGCTGGGCTCCATCGAGGGTCACCCCGCTCCAGTACGAGTAGTGCCAACAAGTGAGCGCAGGTCTGGCGTTAAACATCGCAGCGCCGACCGAGCGTGCTACGACGGAATGAGCTCCGTCAGCTCCAACCACAAGACGAGCCTTCTCGACGATCGCTGATCCCCCTTGACTATGTCCGCGAATCCCGACTACCTGGCCGTTTTCCGTAAGGACCTCCTCGAGGGTGAAACGCTCACGCAGTTCAGCTCCTGCTTCGACTGCGGCATCCACGAGAATCTTGTCGAGTACCGTGCGGCGCGGCGCATAGCACTCGGTGACCCCGTCAGGTGCTGGTGCCAACCCTTTCAAGGCGAAGTCGCCGAAATCAAATGTCACTTTGGAAATAAGGGGGCAATTAGAGGTCGCTACTCTCTCAAGAAGGCCCCAACGCTTCAGACTCGCCGTGCCCGTTTGCCAAATTATGTGAGTCGAGATCGTGTCTTTCGGAAAAAGTGTCTGGTCCACTACCAATGTGCGATAGCCCTTTCGAGCAAGAAGCATGGCAGTCGGTGATCCAGCGCAACGAGCGCCGACAACAATGACGTCGTACATGAGCAATCCCCTGCGGACAAGTTGATGGCAACCGCGCGAAAACGGCCAGCAGCCGCAAATAGACGAAATTGTGCTGCAGGAACCGGCAAGGAGTCAATGGCTGATGGCTTAGATCAACGCACGGCTTTTTAAAACGGTAGATGCGGATGTCCCATTCCAGGATGTTGCTGAGATCATTGCTGTCGTCACGCAGAACCGCTAGTTGCGAAAAATCGATTACACTCACAATTCGGTTGTGAGTGTAATCGCCTGCTAACACCAACTACGATGCTTAAGACAATTTGGGTTCTAATTTTCGGGGTATGTGTGTCAGCGTCCAGCTGTGACGGTCCGAAGACGACCCGGTCGCCTAGAGTGTCGGATTGAAGTGGTTGAGTCCAACCCATCTGGAGCTTACATATAAATATAAAGGAGCGACAGTGCCCTTCGATAGTGACGAAAGCACGCCCAGCTAAGGAATCGGTCACCCGGTTTCGGGGCGGTATCGTAACTGTCAAAACTCGCGATTACACTCACGACAGGGGGTTTCGAGTGTAAACGTGTTTACAACAGCCGTACGTCCGTTTCCCAGTTGGGATTTCTGGGCTGACGGATCTTCTACTGCTTTATGACCTGCGATCCGGCCTCGGTGATGCTGCCTTTTACGAGATCAGTTTGAATTTTGAGTTTCTGCTGCGGGCGCAGGTCCACCATGGTATCGAAGGGCAGGTAGCCGGGTAAAGCGATACGCAGGCGGTGCTGTCCGGGAGTAAGGAGCATGGCTTTGCCCACGCCATCAAACTCGTCTACGTGTCCGGCGTATTGACCGTCGACAAAGACCGCCGCCCGAGATGGGGTGGCGGCTATTTTTAGTTCGCCCGTAGCGTCCTTGGTCAGCAATCGGGCCGATTTCACTAACGCGACGTTGATTTGCTCGATCTGCCCAGGCTCCAGGATGACCTGCTTGACAAACTCGTTGTACCAGGCCTGGCGGATGACAATTTCGTGCTTGCCGGGCAAGAGCATTAGCTTCTTGTCACCTGCAAGTTCTTTTACAAAGCCTACGTATTGCCCGTCTACCCATACTCCGGCGGTCTTTTCGTCTTTGGTGTGAGCGGCGAATCGCAACTCGGACTGTACCCGGTCTTCGGCGCCCACCACGCCTATCAACAAAATCAGTGCGATTGGCATCATTCTACGATTGGACATTTTGGTCTCCAAAAGGGTCAGCTGGCTGGATGGCGGTGCTTGGGAAGTGAGTTCGGGAATCGAGCTTCGGAATCTCAGCTCACTTGAGAAGCAACTGCGTACTGATTAATACCTCAGAACCAACTCAAGAGCAAGCTTGGGTGACCATGCGGACGGTGCACGAGGGAAGCCAGCAGTTGATGACAAATCACCAGTCTCTATGACCGCGCCCAAGCGCTCGGCGCATCCATGCCCAAGCACTATCTACTCCCGGAGGACCTCTCGCGCCATACAAAAGCTTTTGATCCGCTCAAAGGTGGAGTCGGCTACGATGCCACTCGCCACCAGAAGGGATGGCGATCCGCATGGCGGCGACTGTGTAAGTCTGCTGATCTTTCTGGTCTGCGATTCCATGACCTGCGTCACACGTTCATCACAATGATGGCTAAGCGTAACGTGCCGCTTCCGGTCGTTCAGGCAATGTTGGGACATATGAGCGCGAAGACAACGCGCCACTATACGCACATCTCCAGCGGCGACGCGCGTCAGGCAGTGGAATTGTTGAATCGGCCCGCGTTTGTGGAGGGAAATCCCGCCACAGAAAAAAACTGCTGGCAACTTGTTGAATTAATGGTGGGCAGTGCAGGACTCGAACCTGCGACCTCCTGCTTGTAAGGCAGGTTTCATGGTACCAGAGAAAGTGCTGTCCACCTAAATGAATCAATCGTTTACCCACAACAAAAGCTCGCACGGAAGGTTCCGAGGTGCCTCAAAAACCTCGAAAAACTCGCGGCTTTGTGAACCCCGCGGCACATTTACGGCACACGGATTTGAAGGGACAGCGAAACCGTTCGTCCAAGTCTTCAATATCCTGCGTCCCGGCGCGGAGAGATGTGGCGAGAGGGAGCGAGCACTAAGGCCCGACCGTCTGGAAGGCGCGCGCCCGTATCTTCCTGACAAAAGAGTGGGATCAAACGCTCATGTGGCACACCTAAAGCCGGCGCGGCACCGGGATTGCCGTTGTCAAGCTGACAACTCAGGCGGACCGCCACAATTCCATTTGCTTTGGTTGGAGGCGCTGGGGCGCATATTTGCGAAGGAATGATCGGACGAATTCGTTGACCAAGCGAGATTCATCACCGGCTCTCATGATCACCGATGTGTCGAACCACAATGACGTATCGGAGAGCGGTTTTACTACCACACCGTCAGCATGGAGGTCTCGGGCCGTAGGCTTCGTGAGTATGGCGACGCCTACATGCTCCGATACGAGCTCGACCGCCTGCTGTGGCGTAATGATATCGTGAGCGTGCTTGGGGACAATCGATTCGCGTCGTGCTGCATTCATGAT
>WNGP01003309.1_pt2 | contig 33113 bp, 32 predicted proteins | sample 5407671 | NCBI WGS metagenome assembly WNGP01 (sample SAMN13153381, study PRJNA577476) | soil metagenome | isolation source: 40 cm soil or saprolite under Garry oak tree replicate 2 | place: USA:California | collected 2016-06-15 | reverse complement strand
ATTGGGCGGGGCCGGCTTCGCCGTGAGCGACGTCGTGGTCGGGCGCGAGGGCTCGGGTCTCGTATGGCTCGGGGGGGGGGGCGCGGCGGCGCCCGACACCGTGCGCTTGAACCCGCTCAGCCGGTTCCCGGAAGGCAGCGCCGCCGAGTTGTACTACGAGGTGTACGGCCTGGGACGCGGCGCCCCGTATCACACGGTCGTGCGGCTCGAGCGTGAAGGACACCGCTCGCTGTTCGGCGCGATCCGCGGCTTGTTCGGCGGCGGGCGCGCCGCCGTGCTGCTCGAATTCGACGCGGCGGCCGAGGGCCGCGTCACGCGCGTGCATCGCGCGGTCGCGCTGCGCGATGTCGCGAAGGGGACCTACCGTCTCACCGTCGTGATCACCGACCTAGCGAGCGGCGTGAGCGTCACGCAAACGCGGCGCTTCCAAGTCGTGGCCCGCTAGTCGGTTGACACCCGCTCCGAGGGAGACCTAAGTTACCCCGGCTCCCTCGGAGACCGGATTGTATTGCTCCCGCTGCGGCACCCAGAATAAGGACAGCGCGAAGTTCTGCGACTCTTGTGGCCTCGACCTGACGGCGACGACTCCGGTCGGCGCCATCAAGGAGCAGCAGGAGCTGACGGAAATCGAGATGGTGCGCAAGGAGCTCGAAAAGGAGTACGAAGTCCTCGACGAGCTCGGCCGCGGTGGGATGGCGATCGTCTTCAAGGCCAAGGAAACCGAGCTCGATCGCGAAGTCGCGATCAAAGTCCTGCCCTTCTCCCTCGCGTTCGACAAGGAGTTCGTCGAGCGGTTCCAGCGCGAGGCCCGCACCTCCGCCAAGCTCGAGCACCCCAACATCATCCCCATCTACCGCGTCGGCAAATCGGGGCGCGTCATCTATTTCGTGATGAAGTTCCTGCGTGGCAAGCCGCTCTCCAGCGTGCTCGCCGCGCGCGGCGCCGGGCTTCCCCCCGCCGAGATCCGCCGCGTGCTCGCCGACGTTTGCCGCGCCCTCGCCTACGCGCACAAGAGCGGCATCGTCCACCGCGATATCAAGCCCGACAATATCATGTTCGACGAGCACGGGCACGCGGTCGTCACCGATTTTGGCATCGCGAAGGCGGCCTCGGGCGGCAAGCTCACCGGGACGGGCATGTCGATCGGCACGCCGCACTACATGAGCCCGGAGCAGGCGAAGGCGCAGGCACTCGATGGGCGCAGCGACATCTATTCGCTGGGCGTCGTCGCCTATCAGTGCCTCACGGGCGCCGTCCCGTTCGACGGCGAGGACTCCTTCTCCATCGGCTACAAGCACATCATGGAGGAGCTGCCCACGCCGCCGCTCGAGAATCCCGAGAAACGCCAGCTGTTCGAGATCATCCGCAAGATGATGGCGAAGCTCCCCGAGCAGCGCTTCCAGAACGCCGAAGAGCTGATCGGCGTGCTGGAGAGCGGGCGCTCCGTCTCGTTCTCGACCGACGCCACCATGGCGCTGCCCTCGATGTCCGGCGCGCGGCTGTCCGCGGCGACGACGCCCCTGCCGCGCGTCACCGGGACCCAGCGGCCCGGCTCAGGGGGGGGGGGAGCGCCGCTCGCGCTCGCCGGGGAGCGGAAGCGCTCCGTGGCCGCGGGACTGGTGCTCTGGCTCCTGATCGTCGGCGGCGTGCTCGGCGGCGGCGGGTTCTACGCGTACAAGCAGGGCCTGATCTTCGCGGCCAAGCCTGCGGCCGACAGCACCGCCGTGCGCGACTCGCTGGCGCGGGACAGCACGGCGCGCCACGACTCGCTCGTGGCCGCCGCCGCCGACGCGGCACGTCGCGATAGCGCCCAGACGCAGCCTACGCACACGCCGCTCGCACCCCCCGGGACGCCGGGGCGGTTGGTGCTGCAGGGCGTGCCCCAGGGCGCCCGCGTCCTCGTCGACGGCCAGCAGATTCGCGGCACCGCGCTCGACATACCCCCGGGGGTGCACCGGCTCAACGTGCGCGCCGCCGGCTATCAGACGTTCGACCGCCAGGTGATCATCTCGCCGGGGGAGGCGAGCACGGTCAAGGTGCAGCTCGAGACGTCGGGGGACGACCAGATCGGGCCGTGCGACCAGTTCGGCCCCGCCTACAATCAGGACAACCTCTGCTTCGACACGCGGCCGGTGCCGCTCTCGTCGACCCGGATCCCTGTGGCGGCGGACGCACCGGTGTTCCCACGCCAGGCCATTCTGCTGATCAGAGTGTCGCGCGATGGCGAGACGGTCGAGGCGCGCGTGTACGTCCCATCCAACGTTGAGACCTTCAACAATGAAGCGCGCGACATGGCGCGTACGCTCCGCTGGAACCCCGCCCAGAAGAACGGCGAGCCGGTGGAGGCGTGGGTCCAATGGCCCTTCCAGCCCGTGAGACAGTAATCGGGCGCATCCATGCCACCGCGTTCATCGCCCCCGGGGCCGTCGTGCTCGGGGACGTGACGCTCGGCCCCCGGTCGAGCGTGTGGTACCAGGCCGTGCTGCGGGGCGACATGGCCCCCATCCTGATCGGCGAAGCCACGAACATCCAGGACGGCACGGTCGTGCACGTGGACGAGGGCAAGCCCGCCACCATCGGGGCTCACGTGGGCGTCGGGCACCGGGTGATCCTGCACGGCTGCACCGTAGAGGACGAGTGCCTCATCGGGATGGGCAGCGTGCTGCTGAACGGAGTCGTGATCGGGACGGGGAGCGTCGTGGCGGCCGGGGCGGTCCTCCCCGAGGGGATGGTCGTGCCGCCCGGATCGCTGGTGATGGGCGTGCCGGCGCGGGTGGCTCGGGCCGTGGACGACGGGCTGCGGGCGCGGATCCGGGGGACGTGGCAGCACTACGTGGTGGAAGCCCAGCGGCATCGCGGCGGCGCCTTCCCACTCGAACGACCAAGTTTGTGATGTGAATAGTCAATCGCCTTGACGCGCGGGCATTTCGCGCGCGGCTTGCTCGACCCTGCCGTCGCGCCTACCTTGAGCCTCCACGTCCCGTTAACTTCAACGATTGCAGCACTGAGCAGCGATACCGCTCTCACGGCAGAGGGGTGAGCCCGCATGACGCCTACGCCTTCCACTCCCGCTCGCAAGCTCGACTTGAATGCCAACGCGCTCACGGTGCTCGAGCGCCGCTACCTGGTCAAGGACGATCACGGTAAGGCGGCGGAGAGCCCGGAGGACCTGTTCTGGCGCGTCGCCCGCAACGTCGCCGCCCCCGACCGGGCGTACGGCGCTTCGGACCGCGCCGTGGAGAGTCTCGCCGAGACGTTCTTCGAGCTGATGGCGACCCGGGTGTGGATGCCGAACTCGCCGACCCTCATGAACGCCGGCCGGCCCCTGGGGCAGCTCTCGGCGTGCTTCGTCCTGCCCGTCGAGGACGCCCTCTCGAACGGCCGCTCCGGCATCTACGACACCTTGCGGGCGATGGCGTTGGTGCACCAGTCGGGGGGCGGGACGGGTTTTTCGTTTTCGCGCCTCCGGCCCAAGAACGACGTCGTGCGCTCCACGATGGGCGTCGCGTCGGGCCCCGTGTCGTTCATGAAGCTGTACGACGCGTCCACCGACGTCGTGAAGCAGGGGGGGACGCGGCGCGGCGCCAACATGGGCATCCTGCGGGTGGACCACCCCGACGTGCTCGAGTTCATCAGCTGCAAGGACGACCTCACGCAGGTCACGAACTTCAACATCTCGGTCGCCGTCACGGACGCATTCATGGCCGCGCTCGCGGCGGGGACGACGTACGACCTGATCCACCCCAAGACCGGCAAGGTCGTGGGCCAGCTCGACGCTCGCGACGTGTTCCGCAAGATCATCCACGGCGCGTGGAAGACGGGCGAGCCGGGTGTGTTCTTCATCGACCGGGCCAATCAATACAACCCGGTGCCGCGCCTCGGCAGCTACGAAGCGACGAACCCGTGCGGCGAGCAGCCGCTACTTCCCTACGACGTGTGCAACCTCGGGTCCATCAACGTCGGCCTGTTCGTCAAGAACGGCGACGTGGACTGGGAGCGGCTGCGCACCGCGGTGCACCTGTGCACGCACTTCCTCGACAACGTGATCGATGCGAACAAGTACCCGCTCGCCGAGATCGACGATCTGGCGAAGCGCATCCGCCGCATCGGCCTCGGCATCATGGGATGGGCGGACCTGCTCGTCGAACTGGGTATTCCCTACAACTCCGATGAGGGCGTCGCGCTGGGGCGGCGCCTCATGGAGTTCGTGGACGAGGAGTCGAAGGTCGCCTCGGAGAAGCTGGCGCAGCAGCGCGGCTCTTTCGCCGAGTGGGAGCGCTCGATCTGGGGGCCCGACGAGAGCGCCGCCAGGGACGCCAAGGGCGAGCGGATCCGCCCGGCGCGCCGGCTGCGCAACTGCAACCTCACCACCGTGGCGCCCACCGGCACGATTTCGATCATCGCGGGGTGCTCCTCGGGCATCGAGCCGCTCTTCGCCGTGGCGTTCATGCGCAACCAGGCGGGCGTTCTGATGCCCGATGTGAACGAAGCGTTCGTGGCCATCGCGAAGCGCGAGGGCTGGTACTCTGAGGCGCTCGTGACGCAGATCGCCGAAGCGGGGCACATCCACTTCGACGCGGTGCCGGCCAAGTGGCAGCGCGTCTTCGTCACGGCCCACGACGTGACTCCGGAGTGGCACATCCGGATGCAGGCCGCGTTCCAGGATTTCACCGATTCGGCGATCTCCAAGACCTGCAATTTCCCGAACGCCGCGACCGAGGACGACGTCGAGCAGATCTACCGCATGGCGTTCCGTCTGGGCTGCAAGGGCGTGACCGTGTACCGGGACGGCGCCCGCGAGAACCAGGTCCTGTCGACGGGCACGACGGCGAAGAAGGTGAGCGCCGCGCCCAAGGACGCCCAGGTCGCGCTGGCCGAGGCGCTCGGTCGCATCGCCGAGCTCGAGACCGAGCTCGAGCGCACCCGCACGCAGCTGCACGACGTCGAGGCGGAGAACCTGCAGCGCCGCGCCAAGCGTTCCCGCCCCGATCTGCTCAAAGGCTCGACGCGACGGGTGGAGTCGCCGTTGGGCACGATGTACGTGACGATCACCGAAGACGACAAGGGCCAGCCGTTCGAAGTCTTCATGTCGCTCGGCAAGGCGGGCGGTGCATTGATGGCCGATGTCGAGGCCATCGGCCGGCTGATCTCGCTCGCCCTGCGCTCGGGGATCCCGCTCAAGGAGATCTACCGCCAGCTGCGCGGCATCTCGTCGGACCGCGCCGTCGGGCTCGGCCCCGCCAAGGTTCTCTCGGTGCCCGACGCGATCGGCATCGCCATCGAGAAGTGGATGCTTGAGAAGCAGGGGGTCCAGCAGGACCTGCTGTCAGCCTCGCCGGCCCGGGAGGTCGTGACGGGGCCCACAGGGCCTGGTGGGGAAGCGCCCCTCCGGGCCGGGGGTCCCGACCAGGACTTCATCGGGGCGTGCCCCGATTGCGGCTCGCAGCTGGCGTTCATCGAGGGATGTGCCAAGTGTCACGTGTGCGGCTTCAGCGAATGCGGGTGAGGCGACCGCGCGACATGTGAGCGCAGTCACGACGCCGTCTTCCCTTGCCCCTTAAGCTTAGAACCATGGATCTTCGCCCCATCACGCCTACCCGCCTGCAGGTGAAGGGCTGGGCCCGGGTCGGCCCTGCGGGCGCGCACACGCTGCGCCGCGGTGCATGGTATCCCGTCGTTCGCATCTCCTCGAGCAACATCGTGGTCCTCGACGTGAACCGGCACAACGTGCCGGTGGACCGCCGCTTCCTCGAGATCCGCTACCACCCGCCGGAACGCTGGACGATCGTGAAGTGCGAGCCGCGCGTGATGGAAAAGCTGGGTCGCGTCATTCCGCTCACGTACGCCGTGTGCCCCAGCTGCCGCCACCGCCAGGGCTTCCAGGCGGGCAGCGATGAGATGACGTGCGACCGCTGCAAGAAGGGGGCGGGACTCGCCTGGGACGAGCTTAGCTAAAACGCGGAAGGCGGAAGGCGGAACGCGGAACTAGGGTCGGACGTCCTGGTTCCGCGTTCGCTTTTCCCACTTCCGCGTTACAACAATACGACCCGATCTCCCATACTCACCGTCCCCGATCCCTCTGCCAGGCAGTAGAACCCGCGCGTCCCTCCGTCGAGGAACTGGAGATTCGATTTCAGGATCTCCGACTCGACCCGTCCGCCGAGTGCCCAGCCCGTGAACGGCCGGCACGGGTGCGAGACCTGGAGCACCTTGAGCCGGACGCGCTCGCTGTCGTCGCTCGCCACGATCGCCACGCCGCCCGCGAGATCCTCATACGTGAACATGCGATCGGCGGTGACGATGACGTTCTCTCCCGCACAGCCCACCACGATCCGCTCGCCGAACCGGTCGCGCATCGCGGCGTAGTGCGAGGTGAAGCCCAGGGAGACGCCGTGCAGGCCGTCTTCGTTCTTGGTGGCCGGGTGAGTGCGATGGTGCACGTCCACCATCCAGCCGCCGTCGGCGCTGGCACCCAGCACGCCGTCGGGCGTGACGCTGAGCCGGGGGACGGCGAGCAGTGGGGCGGGGTCGTAGATGCGGTCCGGCTTCTCGCCCGTCTTGAGCGAGGAGCGTTGGATCTGCAGCCGGGTGACGGTTCCGATCGTGCGCATAACCGAATTTAATCGGATGTGCTACATTGGGCTCCCTCCATGCCTCGTCCCGTCGGCTGGGCCCGATGCCTCGACAACGTGGCGGATGTCCTCCGCCGCGGGGCCTGGTACCCCATCCTCGAGGAGACGGGGGACGGCAAGGTGGTGATCGAGGTGCGCCAGAAGCCCGTGCGCCTCTCGCGCGTCGATGTCCGCGTGCGTGACGTCCCTCCCGATCATTGGAGCGTCGTCGTCCGGACCGGCGTACTCCGACCCACGCTCGGGGGCGGGCAGGACGTCGTGACCACCTATGCCGTCTGCCCGCACTGTCACGAGCGCCAGGACTTTACGGGACAGCCCGATACGCTCAAGTGCACGCGCTGCGCCCGAGTGTCGCCCGTGGATTGGTCGGAGACCTGCTAGCCGCCGATCTCCGCCGCGGGGTCCGAGTGCTCGAACACCCGCCCCAGCCATGCGACGGTCAGCTTCGCCTCGAACGCCAGCGTCACCGCCAGGCCGGCCGCGCCGGGAACGGCGAGCCACACGCCCGTGACCCCCGCCAAGCCGCCGCCGGCGACCGCGACGGCCCCGACGATGGCCGCGGGAATCAGCGCGACGAGGAGCAGGAGCTGGCTGCCCACCATCGTCAGGAGCCGCTGGCCGATCATCTCGACGCCGCCGCCCCGGGCCGGCCCGATCGTGACCCAGGCGGGGAAGAACAGCACAGCCGCGTTCTGGATGAGCGTGGCGACGCTGAGGAATGCGGGCACGGCGATAGCGGCGGCGAGCAGCGCGCCCAGTCGGTCGGGCACGGGAAAGCCGGGCACGGCGAACGCGAGCGACGCGCTGAAGGCGGCGACCAAGCATCCCCACACGACGACCGTCAGGACCGTCACGGGGCCGAGCACTTCTCCGGCGACGAGGTCGGCCCCCCGCAGCGGATAGCTCTTGATCAGGTCCCAGAGCTGGAGATCGGACCGCAGATCGTTGCGCAGCGCATAGGGCCCGAACACGGCCGTGATCCCCCCGAGGGCGAGGCACACGACCGTGAGCACCTGCAGCCCCGTGCCCGCCGCTTCGCCGAGGCTCGCGACCCAGGCGACGACCATCACTCCGACGCCGATCAGCACGGGAAGCCGTACGCCCGAGCCGCGCCATTCGGCTTGGACATTCTTCCACGCGATCGCGCGCACCGGCCCGCCCGTCGCGCCGAGTCGGGTGAGGGGTGCCCGGGCGCGCTTCGCGGCGCCGGCCAGCGGTGGAGGCCGCCGGCCGCTGCGCCAGGCGGCGATGCGGCTCGCCATCCGCTCGGCGGACTCCGTCGCCACTTCCTCGAAGGCGATCGACGAGCGAATCAACCACACGTAGTGCACCCCGACGACGAGCAACGCGGCGGGGAGCCGGGCCGCGAACGCCGCGAGATCCCGCGCCAGCGCGGGCCGCACCAGCGCCGCGAGGGGCCAGGTGAGCACGCCGAGCACGCCCCGATGGAGCAGCGCCGTGAGCTCCTCGAACCCGACCAGCGCATCGGTGGCGAAGGCCGCCTGCAGGCCGGCGAGCTGGCCGCGCAACGCCAGCGCGGCGGTACCGACGATTCCGGCCACCAGGACGAACGCGCCCAACCGCCGTCGCACGGCCGTGATGCCGTGCTCCTCGAGGCTCTGCCGCACCAGGGCGGTGACCCCGGAGTGCATCTGCAGCGTCGCGAACACCAGCCACACACCCAGGACGCGCAGAATCCGGGTCGCGGGAAAGTGGCCGCCCGAGAACAGGAGCACCGACAGCAGCGACGACAGGCACAGCGCGAGCTGCGAGCGGAGCAACTTGAAGTCCAGCACTTGGCGCCGGGTCAGCGGGGCCGTAAACAGGAAGTGCGTCTCGGCCGGCGTGAACACCAGGGGACTACGCGAGCTGCCGAACAGCCAGCCGATCGCGACCAGGCTCGCGAGCCCCAGCATCGCGACTCCCTCGGCTGCCGAGCTGGGCAGCGTCGCGCCGCTTCCTTGGCCCCCCCCCCCGGCCCGCGGGCGGATGAACAGCCAGTAGTAGTACAGCAGGCCGACCGCGAAGCCGAGCAGGTACTTCGGCTGACGCAGCCGCCGCACCCGGCGGCGCACCCCGTTCAGCAGCGAGCAGCGGGCGAGGTAGAGCGCGGCGCCGATCATGTCCCGGTCAACGCCAGGAAGATCTCCTCCAGGCTTCGTCCCTGGAGGTCCGGCCGCGAGGCGACGATCTCCGCGATCGTCCCGATCGCCACCAGCCGCCCGCGATGGATCACCAACACGCGCGTACAGACCTCTTCGACCAGCTGCAGCAGATGAGAGCTGAGAATGACGGCAGCCCCTTGCCGCGCCCGCTCCACGATCGTTTGTTTCATCCGCCGCATCCCGGCCGGATCGAGCCCCGTCAGCGGCTCGTCGAACAGCATGGCGGCGGGCTCGTGCAAAAGGCCGCAGGCGATGGCGAGCTTCTGCTTCATGCCTCGGGACAGCTCATAGCAGGGCAGGGATGCGCCCGTCAGCGTCCCGGATGTCGTAGAGCCGCGCCGTGAAGCGGAGATGCTCCTCCACGGTCAGGTAGTCGAACAGCCGGGGCTCGTCCGGCATGAAGGCGAGCTGGCGTTTGGCCTCCACCGGGTCGCGCTCGAGGTCGCGGCCGCCGATGCGGATCGTGCCCCGGGTCGGCCGGATGATGCCGACGAGACTGCGCAGGGTGGTGGTCTTGCCGGCGCCGTTGGGCCCGACCAGCCCCAGGACCTCCCCCGGCGCGACGGCGAACGACAGGTCGTCCACGGCGACGAGGCTGCCGTACAGTTTGGTGAGTCCCTGCACCTCGATCATGGGCCACCAATCTAGTCCCCGCGGCGCCGCGAGGGGTTGCGTGAGGGGCGTATCTTATTAATATGTTGACGGTCAACATATTAACTACTTCCCTCGACTCGGGAGGGGTCGTGAGCGATCGCTCCGAGCTGGCCCTGCAGCTCACCGACGCTGTCGCCGCCGCGCACCAGGCGATTCAGCGCTCGGGAGACCGCGCGTTCCGCAGCTTCGGCCTCTCGCACCGGGCCCACGCGGCCCTCTCGGCGGTGGACCAGGGGGGTCCCGACGGCGCCCGTCCCAGCGACATCGCCCGCGCGATGGGGGTCTCACGCGCCGCCGCCACCACGTTCATCCAGCGTCTCGAGGTGAAGGGCCTGGTGGAGACGAACACCGATCCCGACGACGATCGCGGCGTGCGCGTCACCCTCAGCCGCCACGGCTTGGAAGTCTTGCTCCGCGTCGGACAGCTGGAGCGGCGGCTCGCCGCGCGCACCATCGAGGGCATGCCCGCGTCCGCCATCGCCCGGGCCGTGCACCTGCTGCAGGAATTCCGGCAGCGGCTTGAGCAGAAGCAGCTCGAGGTGGTGCGCTGAGCGCTCAACGAGACAACCAAGCCCACTCGCCCAGGAAGTCACTTTTCCACATCTTCGTGGTGAACACGAATTGTGGAAAACCAGGGAGGACATCCGCGTGATCCGCCGCACCAAGATCGTGGCGACCCTCGGTCCCAACACCGGGACCGAACCGGCCATCGCCGCCCTGCTCGATGCCGGGGTGAACGTCGCGCGCATCAACGCCTCTCACGGGAATGCCGAGGTGCGAGGCGAATGGATCGCGGCGGTGCGCCGGGTGGCCGACGCGAAGGGCCTGCCCGTCGCCGTGCTGCTCGACTTGCAGGGCCCCCGCATTCGGGTGGGCGACCTCTCCAAGCCGCGCCAGCTTGCTCCCGGTCAAACGGTCGTGTTCGCCCCGGAAGACGTCGCCCGGGGCGACGAGCTGCCGACGACCTACGCCGGCCTCGCGACCGACGCGCGGGTCGGCGCCCGCATCTTGCTCAACGACGGGTTGCTGTCGGTCGAAGTCACCGCCGTGGAGCCCCCGCGCGTGCGCGGCCGCGTGGTGGACGGCGGCACGCTCACGGCGCACAAGGGCATGAACCTCCCCGGCCTGCACGTTTCGGCGCCCGCCTTGACCGATAAGGACCGCGAGGATGCGGCGGACGGCGTGAAGCGTGGCGTGGACTACCTGGCCCTCTCGTTCGTCCGCCGTGCCGAGGACGTGTCCGAGCTCCGGGCGCTCGTCCCGAAGGGGGTGAAGCTCGTCGCCAAGATCGAAAAGGCAACCGCGCTCGAGGATCTGGACCGCATCCTCACCGCCAGCGACGCGGTGATGGTGGCGCGGGGCGACTTGGGCGTCGAGCTGCCCTTCGAGCAGGTCCCCCTCGTGCAGAAGCGACTGATCCGGGAGTCGAACCTGCACGGCAAGCCGGTGATCACCGCGACCCAGATGCTCGAGTCGATGGTACACGCGCCCCGGCCGACGCGCGCCGAGGCATCCGACGTCGCCAACGCGATCCTCGATGGGACCGATGCCGTGATGCTCTCCGCCGAGACGGCGGTGGGCGACTATCCGGTCGAGGCGGTACAGGCGATGGACCGGATCATCCGCGAGATGGAGCGGCGCCCGATGCGCGAGGAGCGTCGCTTCGGTAGCGCGCGGGAAGGCGCGGGCCGGGAAGGCGTATCGGTCGAGGATGCGATCGCCTGGGGGACCAGCGCGGTCGCCCGGATGCTGCAGACGCCGCTCATCGTGACCCTCACCACGGGCGGATTCACGTCGCGCAAGGTCGCGGCCCTCCGGCCGCCGGTCCCGATCCTCGCGGTGACCACGGAGGTGGCGACGTACCGCCAACTGGCGCTGGTGTGGGGCGTGGTGCCGGTGCTCGTGGACCGGGTGCCGAGCTACGACGCGATGCTCGCCGTGGTGCGCGACCTGCTGCTGAAGCGCGAGTATGCCAAGCCCGGCGACAAGATCGTCATGACGGCCGGCGTGCCGTGGGAGGTGTCGGGCAGCACGAACCTCATCAAGGTCGAGGAAGTGTGACGTGCGGCTGACGTTTCTCGGCACGGGGACGTCGTTCGGCGTGCCCCAGATCGGCTGTCACTGCCGCACCTGTACCTCGTCGGACCCGCGCGACCGGCGCACACGCACCGCGGCCCTGCTCGAAACGCGGGGCAAGCGCCTCCTGATCGACACGCCGCCCGAGCTGCGCCTGCAGCTGGTGGCCGCCGGCGCCGACCACGTGGACGCCGTGCTCTACACCCACGCGCACGCCGACCACGTGCACGGCATCGACGACCTGCGGGCGATCTCGGTCCGGCAGGGCGCGGTCCTGCCGGCCTATGGCCCCGCCGCGACCATGGCGGAGCTGGCGGCGAAATTCCCTTACATCTTCGACCCCGCGATCTTGGCGCATCCGGGGACGAGTAAGCCGGAGTTGGCGGCGCACGTGCTCGAGCCGGGCCGCAGCGTGCCGGTCGCGGGCGTCCCGGTGCTGCCCCTCGCGCTGCCGCACGGCAAGCTCGGCGTCTTCGGCTATCGGGTGGGCCCGGTCGCCTACCTGACCGACGTGAAGGCCATCCCTGATGGCGTGGCCGCGGAGCTCGCGGGGCTCGAGGTGCTGGTCCTGAACGCGCTGCTGCCGCAGCCGCATCCGTTGCACCTGTCGATTCCCGAAGCCGTGGCCGCCGCGCAGCGCATCGGCGCGCGGCGCACCCTGCTCACGCATCTGACGCACGACGCTCCGCACGCCGAGCTGGCCGCGCGCCTGCCGGCCGGCGTCGCGCCGGCGTACGACGGGCTGGTCATCGAGGTTGACGGGTCGTAAATTGCTTCGGCAGGGAGGCTTACGTGCTCAAAAAGTTCGACGATCCCAAGGTGCGGCAGAGCGCCGCGATGGATGCCCTCGTGCGGAAGGCCGTCTTCGGCACGGGGGACGAGAAGGACCACGCGCGCTGGATGATCTGGGAGATCGGGCAACACGCCGGCGTCCGCCCGGCGTCGATCCACGAGCTGTACCTGGCGCGCGGGCGCGGCGAGGTGCCGCCGTTCACGACCCCGGCCATGAATGTCCGCGTGCTGTCGTACGATGCCGGCCGCGCGATCTTCCGGGCGGCGAAGCGGCTGGACGTCGGCGCGCTCATCTGCGAGATCGCCCGCAGTGAGATCGCCTACACCGATCAGCGGCCCGCCGAGTATGTCGCGGTGATGACGGCGGCGGCGCTGCGCGAGGGATTCACCGGGCCGCTCTTCATCCAGGGCGATCACGTCCAGGTGAATGCCAAGAAATACGGCGCCGATCCCGAGACCGAGCTGAGCGCGCTGCGCAGCCTGATCGAGGAAGAGCTGCACGCCGGCTTCTACAACATCGACGTGGACACGTCGACCCTGGTGGACCTCTCGCAGCCCGACCTCGACTCGCAGCAGCGGGTCAACTACGAGCGGGCGGCGGAGTTCACCAAGTTCATCCGCGAGCGTGAGCCCGCGGGCGTCACGGCGTCGGTGGGGGCGGAGATCGGGGAAGTGGGCGGCAAGAACTCCGACGTGCACGAGCTGCAGGCGTTCATGGACGGCTACCTCCGCTCGCTGAAGCGGCTCGGCAAGTACGTGGGCATCTCCAAGATCTCGGTGCAGACGGGGACCAGCCACGGCGGCATGGTGCTCCCGGACGGGACCATCGCGAAGGTGCAGCTCGATCTGGCGGCGCTGAAGGCGTTGTCGCAGGATGCGCGCGCCAAGTACGGCCTGGGGGGCGCGGTGCAGCACGGCGCCTCGACCCTGCCGCCCGAAGCGTTCTCGAATTTTCCGGCATGCGAAGCCGTCGAGATCCACCTGGCGACGAACTTCCAGACGATCGTCATGGAGCACCCCGCGCTGCCGGCCGATCTGCGGCGCGAGGTGAACGAGTGGGTCAAGACCGAGGCGAAAGAAGAATGGAAGAAGGGCGATACCGAGGAGCAGTTCCTCTATAAGAGCCGCAAGAAGGCGATCGGGCCCTTCAAGAAGCGGTTCTGGGACCTGCCGGAGAGCGTGCGCGCGGCGATCGGGGCTGATCTCGAGAAAACCTTCGCCTTCCTGTTCGAGCAGTTGCGCGTGAAGGGGACCCGCCAGGCGACCGACAAGTACGTGAAGCCACCCCTCGACTCGCACGCCGCCCCCCGCGCCGCGCTGGTGGCGGCCCCGGACGACGCCGAGGCGGGTGAATGAGCGACCGCGAGGGCGGCTCCGGGTTCGGGGCGTTCCTGCTGGGTATCGCCGTCGGGGCGGTGGTGGGCTTTCTGTTTGCGCCTGAAGCCGGGGACGACACGCGCCGCAAGCTGTCGAAGCGGCTGCGCAACCTGCGCGACGTCGCCGAGGAGAAGGTGGACGAGGTGCGAGGGCTCCTCGAGGCTGAAGAGGGCGAAGAAGAGGAAGAGGAGGAGCCGTCGACCCGGGAGCGGTTGCAGCGCCGGCTCGACGCCGCTCGGCGCCGCCGGCGGCGCGGGGGAGAGGCCCCGGCGCAGGTGGAGGAGGAGGACGAGCCCCTCGCGTGACGCTCGAAGGCGGCTGGCATCGCTCGGTGACCGGCGTGATCCGGCGCACCATCGAAGCGGCCTACGAAGACAACATCCCGTTTCTCTCGAGCGCCCTCGCGTTCGACATTCTGCTCACGGCGATCCCGTTCGTCGGCATCGTGCTCGCGGTCGTCGGCTCCCTGGTGCAACACCAGATCGCGGCGCACCAGGTGAACGTCCACGACCTGTTGCAGCGGTTCCTGCCCGACGACGCCCGGGCATTCGTAAGCGTGGAGAACGCCTTGGCCGCCCTCGTCGCGCAGCGCGGTCGGCTCACGTTGATCGGTGTGCCGCTGTTCCTGTGGTTCTCGACCCGGCTGTTCGGCGGGCTGCGCGCCGCGCTGAACGAGGTGTTCGACACGGACGAACGCCGTCCCTGGCCCGTCGCCAAGCTCATGGACCTGGCAATGGTGCTCGTCACGGGAGCGTTGCTCGTGGCCAACGCCTATCTGACGACCGTCCGGGGCCTCATCGCCAACGCCGGCGCCCTGGCGCTCGGGACGCTGCTGTTCTTCCTCATCTTCAAGTTCCTGCCCAGCCGCCAGATCTATTGGCGCACGGGACTCGTCGCCTCGCTGTTCTGCGGCATCGGGTTCGAGTTCGCGAAGCGGCTGTATGCGCTCTACGTGGCGCGGTTCGCGACCCTCGATCGCCTCGCCTCGGACGCCAACGTGCTGGGATTCCTGCTCTTCCTCGTGTGGATCTACATTACCGCCTACCTGTTCCTGCTGGGCGGGGAGGTCGCGGAGACGTACGATCTGATGCGGATGCGGCGGCTGCAGCGGGTACAGCTCGGATGACGACCGCGCCGATCGATCTGCGGTCCGACACCGTCACGAAACCGTCGGCGGCGATGCGCCGCGCGATGGCGGAGGCGGAGGTCGGCGATGACGTGCTGGACGGCGATCCTACGACGCGCCGCCTCGAGGCCCGGATCGCCACCCTGCTCGGCACCGAGGACGCGCTGTTCTTCCCGTCCGGTACCCAGGCGAACCAGACCGGCATCGCGCTGACCACACGCCCGGGCACCGAGCTGCTGCTCGAAGCGAACGCGCACCTCGTGCACTCTGAGATGGCCGGCCTGGCCGCCCTGTGGGGCGTCCAGATCAAAACGATCGCCACGCCCGATGGCTTGCTGACCCCCGAGCTGGTGCGCGCCGCGGTGCGGCCCCCGTCGCCGCACGTGCCCCGCAGCACGGCGCTGGCGGTCGAGAACACGCACAACTCCGCCGGCGGCCGCGTCCTCCGGCCGGACGCGTTCGACCTCGTCGTGCAGGCGGCGCGCGCCGCCGGGCTCGCCGTGCACCTGGACGGCGCGCGTCTGTGGAATGCGGCGGTGGCCGCGGGCGTCCCGCCCTCGCGCCTCGCGCGCGGCGCCGATACGGTCATGGTCAGCGTCTCGAAAGGGCTGGGCTGTCCCGTCGGCTCGTGCCTGGGATTCCCCAAGGACCTGCGCCCGCGCGCCTGGGAGATCCGCAAGCGCCTGGGCGGCGGCATGCGGCAATCGGGGATCCTGTCGGCAGCGGCGCTGTACGCGCTGGATCAGAACCTCCCACGCATCGAGGAAGATCACGCGAACGCACGCCGCTTCGCCGAGTTCCTGGCGGAGTGTGCGATGATTCGCCCCTGGATTCCGGAGACCAACATCGTGATGCTCGATCTGGTGCGGGAGACTGATTCGTCGGAGACGGTGATCCCCCGGCTCGCGCAGGCCGGCGTGCTGGTCGCGCCGTGGGGCCCGCGGCGCCTGCGTGCCGTCACACACCTGGACGTGAGCCAGGACGACGTGGAACGCGCCGCGCGGCTCATCGTGGAGGCCCTGAAGTGACCGCGCCCTCCGCCACACCTGCCCCCATCTCTCAGCCCATGCCCATGGACCGGGCCATTCTCTGGAATCCGGTCAAGAAGGAAGGAGCCGAGGGGGCGCGTCCCTCGGGACGCACGCCATACCCGGTGTTCTTCCAGCAGGAGGCGGTCGTCGCGCTGCAGGATCACCTCAAGGCGTCTCCCCAGCAGGCGATTTTCGGCTTCCTGGCGGGGACCCTGTATCGCGATCCTGACGCGGGCGTGCTGTACGCCGTGATCGACAAGACGCTGCGTCTGAACCAGGCGATCTACGGCGACAAGACCGAAGTGGTCGTGGCGCGGCTGTGGGACCGGATGCAGGAACAGCTGGCGCGCGCCTCGGGACGCCTGCTGGGGTGGTATCACAGCCACCCGGGGCAGGGGCTCTCGCTGACGACCCACGACGTCGAAACGCACGTGAAATTCTTCGCCGAGCCGTGGCAGGTGGCGGTGCTGGTCTCCGCCGAAGCCGAGGGCGTGGTCGGCGGCTTCTTCCGGTCAGGGACGAACCAGGCGTGGGCGGCGACGCCGCTGGCGTTCTACGAGCTGCTCCAGCCAGACTCGATCCGTGCCGGCGGCAAGAAGCGCTCGTTCATCATGTGGAAGAACTACAAGGCGTACAATCCGGTGGCGCCCAAGCATGCACCACCGCCTCCCCCTCCTCCGATCATTCGCACAAGCGCGGACGATGAAGCTGCACCGGCGCGGGAGACAAAGCCGCGGCCGGCCGCGCCGGTCTTCGTGCGGGACGAGCCGCCGACAGCGCCGCCCCAGCCTCTACCGCCCTCCGCCCGGCCCCAGCCCCCGCCCCCGCCTCCGCCCGCTCCCTCCCCCCGGCGGCCCGCGCCTGCCCCGTCGCGCGAGGCGCCACGCGCCCCCCGACGCACGCCCGCGCCGTCGTTCCGGCTGCTGGAGCACAAGGGACCCGCCCCGCGGCGACGCTCGCGGCGTGGCCTCTGGCTCACGCTGCTCGCGCTGCTGCTGATCGGCGGTGGCGGGGCAGCCGCCGGTTACTGGTACTTCTTCCTGCGCCAGCCCGGCGCCCCGCTGCCGTTCGGGCTGGACTCGCTGCCGTTCGGGCTGGGACGCCGGACGCCGCCCCCTGTCGCCCATCCCCCCGTCACGAGGCCGGCTCCCGTACCTCGCGCCGACACGACCTTCGCGCGCTTCGACCGCCTGAGCGACACGTTGTCGAGCGCGGTGCGGAACTATCACGACCGCGCGGCGCTGTTCGCGAGGCGGCAAATCGATTGCGCCGGGTTGGCGCGCGGCTACGCCGCCATCCAGAACATCTGGATCGACTACAACACCGAGCGTAAGGTGCGGATTGCGTTGTTCGACCCGCGCCGCGCGGCGCGCGATCAGGGCCTCTACGCCAGCGTGGACTCCGTGGACGGTCAGTTCGAGCGGTCGCATTGTCAGCGCCCGTGAGCCTGGTCCTCGGCGCGTGGCTGCTGGTGCAGGGCGTCGCCCCGCTTCGCAAGAGCGATCTCGTGCGCCTGCTCTCCGGGTCGGTCATGTCGCAGCAGGAAATCGCGCAGCTCGTGACCCGCAACTGTCTCACGTTCGCGCCGACCGATCGTGACCGGGCGGACTTCCGGCTGCTCGGCGCGGAAGCTCCGGTGCTGGCCGCGCTCGACGGTTGCGCGCGTCGCGCAACGCGTCGGCCACCGAAACCTGCAGCTCCCCCTCGCCCCATCGTGACTCAGCCTGCTGTAGTGGCCGCACGGCCGTCCCTACCTCCACCGCCGCCCGCGCGCGTGGCCGCGGACCGGAGCGGGTTCGTCGCGGGGGGCGGGCAGGCCGGACCCGCGGGCGCACGCCTGCCACGCCCATTGGTGTTCGAGGCACGCGACTCCCTCGGTGCGCCGCTCGCGGGGCAAGCCGTGACCTTCACCGGCATCAACGCCCGGATCGAGCCACCCACGCTCCCGACCGACGCGGAGGGACGCGTGCACGTGGCGGTGATATTGGGCGAGCGCGCCGGCTCCGCGATCGTACTCGCGGTCGCGGGCGACGTGGAGAAGCAGGCGGCGTTCCGGGTCTCCGTAGGCGCCGTGAGGCAGCTCGTGGTTGCATGCGGAGCGGCGGAGCTGTCGGGCCGAGTCGTGCTGCGTCCCGACACGATCGCCGTGCTGCGTGTGACCGCGCGCGACGCGTACGGCAACGGGACGCGGGTGACCGGGCTCCGGGCCGCGGTGGCCGATGCCCGCATCCTCCGCGTACAACGCATCGCGGAAGACAGTGTGGCGGGGACCGTCGCACTCAAGCCCGATCAGGCCGGGACGACGAGCCTGGCGGTGATCGCGAACGGGTTGCGGCAGTACGTCACGGTGACCGTGCCGCCGCGTGCGGCACCTGGCAGGGTGGACTGCCCATAACTTGTAGCAGATCAGTAACAGTTGTGAAGCTGGGAGGTGGGCGGGATGGTGTAGGGCCGGCGGTCACTGCATCGTGTGGTCGTGGCGTCGATGCGTAACTACACTGTCGCACGGAACTTACGGCGTGTGGCTGTCCCGGTCCGGTTGCAACCTGCCACGGCGAGGAAGTTGCAATGCCGTACAGGTGATGGACGCCGACCTGGGCAGCTTCCCGATCCCGCAAACCGGTGAGAGCCTCGCCGGGCCGGGTGGCACCTACCGTGAACGCCCTATGCCGGTCGGGGCCGCGATCCTCTGGACGCCCGTCGGTCTCGCGGCCGTCCACCCCGCCTATCCGATCTTCATCACGCAGCGGGCCCTCGATGCGGTGCATGCCCAGCTGGCCGGCCTGCCGGAGGGGGCGTCGTCGCTGGGGTTCCTGGTCGGCGGCGTGTACCAGACCCCTGACGCGCGCGCACCGTACATCATCATCGAATCCACGATCCATCTTCCGTGGTCGATCGCTGGGGATCATCTGGCGGCGGCGCTGCGCCAGGGCCGCGTTATCGCCCAAGAGGAAGTGCGACGCACGGGAGCACAGCTGCTGGGCTGGTATCACAGTCACGTCGCGGCGCACGCCCGCCTTTCGGTCAGCGATGTCGCTGCGCACGTGGCGTGTTTCGACCAGCCGTGGCACGTCGCGCTCGTCGTCGCGCGTGGCACTCAGCTCACGGGCGGGGGGTTTCGCATCGCATCGCGCACGGCGTGGTCGAACGAGTATCTGCCATTCTACGAGCTGCCCGAGCACGATGCCCTCGGTTCCGATGCGCGACCCGTCACGCGCCTGATGTGGGCGAACTACCGGCCGCAGGACGTCGAGCGCTCGACGAGCCTCGCCGCGCAACCGCAGGAGTCTGGGCCGGCGTTGCTCCTCTTCCCGGACGAGGAAGACGTCGACCCGCGCGCGCTGCCAGCGCCGGTGCGGCGGCCGTCGTTGCCCGCGCCGATTGTTCGGGCGGCGCGGTTCGGAGCACTGGGCATCGTGGCAGGCGCCTCTCTGTTCGGGGCCTATCGCGTGTTCGCGTCCGGCCCCGACGACCGGGCGGCTCGGGCCGATGCGGTGAGCAACGCAATCACTCTGGAGGGCCTGGATCGCCTCGCGGACACCGTCGCGTTCGAGGTCGCGGCGTTCGACATTCGTCTGCGCCTGTTCGACGCCCGCAAGATGGTGTGCTCCGATCTGGCGCTGGGCCTGGTGGACCTCGAAACGCGCTGGATGGTGCACAGTGCTGCACGAAAGGCCCTGGCCGTGCAGTCCGATTCCGCGCGGATCGCGCGCGACCGTCGCTTGAACGCCGACGTGAGCGGGGTCGAGCGCGGGTTCGCGCGCAGCGGCTGCCCGCGGCCGTGATGTCATGAGGCACCTGGCCCGCGCCACGCTCCTCTTGAGTACGCTCGCCGGCGTCGCATCGGCGCAGCGGGGCGCGCCGCTCCTCAAGACCGATCTGATCGAGCTCCTGTCGAGCCCGGTCATTCCTCATCAGGAGATCGCCGACCTGGTTCGCCGCAATTGTTTGGCGTTCCGGCCGACCGACCGCGATTGGACGGACTTCCGCAGCCTTGGAGCGTCGGCCGACGTGGTCGCGAGCATCAACGGCTGTGCGACGGGACGGCCCGTCCCAGTTGCATCCGCCCCTGCTCCCGCGAACCCGGTGACGGCGACGACGCTGCAGGTGATGCTGCGCCAGCCGCGCGTCCAGGCGGCCGCGGGGAGCCAGGTTCGCATCATCGTCCTCGCGGCGCGGGCCGGCCTGCCCCAAGCGGGGGCCCAGGTGATGTTGCGCGGCACCGCCTCGATCGAGGGCGGACCCGGCCGCGACGTCGTCGCCGCCACCGACGACAGCGGCTTCGCGGTATTCCCCGTGCGCGTGGGACGGCGGCTCAACACGTACCGCTTGGAGGTCGCACCGGCGACCGGCGGTACCTTCCCGGGCCGTCCCGTTGTCGAGCTCGTCGTGCGGGCGGGGCCGCCCGCGTCGGCGGTCGTGGAACCTCGAGAACTGCTCTTCGACCAAGGCCTCGATTCGATCGTCCCGGTCGTGGTCACGGTCCGGGACTCGATCGGCCACCCGGTGCGCGGGGAGCCGGTCGTGCTGCGCGGCGGCGGGGCCGATGTGGGCTTCGCACCCGACACGGCCGTGACCGATTCGCTGGGCCGGGCGCGCATCGTGGTCGTGCGGAGCGCCATCCGCCGGCGTGGGACGCTGCAGGTGCAGATTCGCGACAAGGCCATGGCCGCGGTCGACGTCACCTTGGGTATGCCCCTGGCCGACGGGCAGACCGCCTTCCTGCCGATCCAGACACCGAGCGGGGGCGCCGGCAACGGGCTGGGTGAGCCCGTCGTGTTCGAAGCTCGCACGAGACTGGGCCACCCGGCCGTCGGGCGCGTGGTGTCGTTCCGTTCGGTGAACGCCGCCGTCTCGCCCACCACCGCGATCACCGACTCGAGCGGACGAGTGCGCGTCGAGGTCACGCTCGGCGAGCGCGTAGGTCCCGCGACTATCGTGGCGACAATCGACTCCCTCGAGAAGCGGTTGATGTTGCAGGTGGATCCCGGCCCCGCGGTCGAGTTGGTGTTGGAGCACGACGGGTCCCGCGTGAACGGGCGTTGGGTGGGTGTCGGACTCGACACGACATTCGTGGTGCGGCTGCGGCTGCTGGACGCCTTCGGCAACATCACGGACCTCGCGGGCCTCTCCCGCATGCTGCGCGATACGCCCATCGACGCCCGGATCCCGATCGTGCACGTCGTGAACATCCAGGAAGAACCGGCCGCCGTGGCTCTCACGCTCAAGGCGATCCACCCGGGCCGCGCCAGCATCAAGCTGCGCACGGGCGACATCAGCGCCGCCTTCTTGGTGGAAGTCGTAGACGTGCGGCGGTAGGGTCGAGGCCCCTCCTCACCACCGCTTGGCTTGCCGCTCGCCCCGGGGCTATCTTTCTGTCGCCCCAGGTCCGCAGGCTTTCCGCTCGTGAATCGCGTCAGGCCCCCGCAGGGAGCAGCGCTAAGCGATGTCGGGATTCGTTGCGGGGAGCCTGGGGCACTCTACTGGTATCCCGTTGACGGTGAACGGTCAGCCGACGCACGGCGGTTAACGGTTCACGGTCTAACCGACTAGATTCCGCCCCGATGATCGCACTCGCTCGCAAATACCGACCCAAGCAATTCGCCGATCTGATCGTGCAGGACCATGTGGCCGCTGCGCTCCGAGGCGCGGTCGCGCAGGGACGCGTCGCGCACGGGTACTTGTTCGCAGGTCCCCGAGGTGTCGGCAAAACGACCGCCGCGCGGATTCTGGCGATGGCACTCAACTGCGAGCGCCCGGCCGGCACGGCGCCAGGCGAGCCGTGCGGCGCCTGCGACTCGTGCCGCCGCGTCTGGAACGGCCTGGCGAACCTCGACGTGGTGGAGCTCGACGCCGCCTCGAACCGCGGCGTCGACGACGCCCGCGACCTGCGCGAGCGGGCGATGTACGCCGCGAGCGGCGAGGCACGGTCCAAGGTCTACATCGTCGACGAAGCGCATATGCTCACGCGCGAGGCCTGGAACGCCCTCCTCAAGATTCTCGAGGAGCCGCCCCCGCGCGTCGTCTTCGTCTTCGCGACGACCGAGCCCCAAAAGATCGCCAACACGGCGGCGCCGATCCTGTCGCGGCTGCAGCGGTTCGATTTCCGCCGCATCGGCCCGCACGCCATTGTGGCGCGGCTCAAGCAGGTGCTCGCCGCAGAGCAGCTGACCGCCGAGGACGACGCGCTGCACCTCATCGCCAAGAGCGCCGACGGCGGGATGCGCGACGGCCTGTCGCTCCTCGATCAGGTGCTGTCCTTCGGCGAAGGACCCGTCACCGCCGCGCGCGTGCGCGAGGTGCTTGGCCTCATCCCCGACGACTCCTACGGTGAGATGCTGCGCTGTATCGCCGAGCACGACGCGGCGGCGGTGTTTCCGCTCGTGGACCGGCTGGTCGAGGCGGGCGCCGACTTGAGCGAGTTCGTGAGCGGGGCGGGCGAGACGTTGCGCGCGCTGCTGCTCGCCGGCGTGGGCGGCCAGCCCGAGGGACTGACGGAGCGCATGCAGCAGCTGATCGCGACGTACAGCCCCGCACTTCCAGCTCCCGACGTCGTCCGACTGCTCGGGACGGGTGCATCCGCGCCCCCTCGGAATCCCGGAGCGCCCCCGCAACTCCGTGACGTCGCACCGCTGTCACCCATCCCTCCTCCCCCGTCCCCCGTCCCCGTCGATAAGGGTCCGCTCACGCTCGATCACCTCCGCTCCGTGTGGGGTTCGATCGTCGCCGATGCGCGCGCCAAGGCGCCGATGCTCGGCAGTCTGCTGGCCGAGGCGGCGGTGGTCGCCGTCGACGGGACGGTGGTGACGCTGCGGCCGGCGAGCGGCGGGCACGCGGAGGGGCTCGAGCGCCAGCGCGACCTGCTCGGTCAGGTGATCGCGCGCTACGTGACGGAGCCGGTGCGAGTGAAGCTGGCACCCGCGGTCACAGACGATGTAGGATCGCCCGCCGCGCGCCCGGTGCGGCTCACGGAAGAGGGCGCCAACGCCGAGCGACTCAAGGCGCTGCGCGGCAAGGATCCGACCCTGAACGCCGCCGTCGACGCGTTAGATTTGGAGCTGCTCGAGTAGCTTGCCACCCATTCCGGCGAGGGGTAACTTTCGACGTATGGCGGATTTATCCAGTTTGCTGCAGTTCCAGCAGCAGATGCAGGGCCGGTTGTCCGAGATCCAATCGCAGCTGGCGCAGCAGACGGTGACGGTGTCGGCCGGCGGGGGGATCGTGCAGGCCACGGCCGACGGGCGCGGGCAGATCCGCGCCATCAAAATCGACCCGCAGGCGGTCAGCCAGGGCGACGTCGAGATGCTCGAGGATCTCGTGCTCGCCGCGGTGGCGGAGGCGCAGAAACGCGCCGCCGAGCTGTATCAGGCGGAGGTGCGGAAGCTGGCGTCGGGCCTGCCGTTCCCGTTACAGTTGCCGCCACTCTAGCGCCCCGTGTCGGCCATCGAGGAGCTCGTGGCGGAGCTTGCCAAGCTCCCCGGCATCGGGCGCAAGACGGCGCAGCGGCTCACGTTTTTCCTGCTGAAGCAGCCCGCGGACACGGCGGAGCGGTTGGCAGAAGCCATCCGGCGCGTCCGCGGTCGCGTGACGGCGTGCGGGGCGTGCGGGAACCTCTCCGAGGACGATCCGTGCCCCATCTGCCGCGATCCCCGGCGCGACGCCGCGCTGCTGTGCGTCGTGGAAGAGTCGGCGGATCTGGGGGCGATCGAGCGGGCCGGCCGCTACCGCGGGCGCTATCACGTCCTGGGCGGCCGGCTGTCGCCGCTCGAAGGGGTGGGGCCCGATCAGCTGCACCTCGCCCAACTGGTGGCCCGCGTGTCGAACGGGTCGGACGTGCGGGAGGTCATCGTAGCGACCAACCCGTCCATGGAAGGGGAGGCCACCGCGACCTACCTCCAGCAGGTGCTGAAACCGACCGGCGTCCGCGTCACGCGGATCGCGCGCGGACTGCCGGTGGGAGGCGATCTCGAGTACGCCGACGCGGTCACGATCGCGCAGGCGCTGGCGGCGCGGCGCGACATGTCCGAGACCGAGTGACCTGAGGAGGCGCATGGCGGGGGCGGCAAGCTGGTCGTTTAACGAGAGCGACTTCAAGCAGATCCAGACGCACCTGCAAGCGTACCTCCGGGAGTCGAACGCCCGCTGCGCGCTGCTCGTCGACCGCAACGGGCAGCTCGTGGCCACGGTGGGCGAGACGCCGCAATTCGACCCCACCGCCTTCGCGTCGCTCACCGCCGCCGACTTCAGCGCCAACGATCAGCTCGCCAAGATGATCGGCGAGCCCGAGTTCGCCTCGCTGGTCCATCAGGGCGAGCGCGAGTCCATGTTCCTCGCCGACGTCGCGAAGCGGGTGATCCTCGTGGTGCTGTTCGATCAGCGCGCCACGCTGGGCCTCGTCAAGCTCAAGGCCAAAGCCGTCGTCGAGAGCCTCAACAAAGTCTTCGCGGAGATGTTCAATCGTGTGGGCACCGGGCAGGCACAACAGAAAGGCTTGCTCGAAGGGGCGGAAGACGAAATTGACAAACTTTTCGGTTAAGGGGACGCGCCCATGTCGATGATCAACTACGCGTCCCGCGAGATCAACTGCAAGCTGGTGTACTACGGTCCCGGCCTCGGCGGCAAGACGACGAACCTGGAGCACGTGTATGGGAAAGTCTCCCCCAACACGCGCGGCAAGATGATTTCGCTCGCGACCGAGACCGAGCGCACGCTCTTCTTCGACTTCCTCCCCGTCGACCTGGGGACGATCCGCGGCTTCAAGACGCGGTTCCACCTCTACACGGTGCCCGGCCAGGTGTATTACAATGCCAGCCGCAAGCTCATCCTGAAGGGTGTCGACGGCATCGTATTCGTGGCCGACAGTCAGATCGAGCGGATGGAGGCGAACGTCGAGTCGATGCAGAATCTGTACGACAACATGGCGGAGTACGGGTACGACCTGACCAAGATTCCGTTCATCATTCAGTACAACAAGCGGGATCTGCCCAACGCCGCGCCCATCAAGGACCTCCAGGCCGCGCTGAACCCCGGCTGGCCGGTCGAGGACGCGGCGCTCCAGAAGGTGACGCCCGACCCGGCTCATCCCGGCGAGAGCCTCGTCGAGAAAGCGGACGGCGAGTGGGTCGGCCGCGCCCCGTACCACGAAGCGGTCGCCGTGCGCGGCGACGGCGTCTTCGATACGTTGAAGGCGGTCAGCAAGCTGGTGCTGAAGACGCTGAGCTGAGAGGCGGTCCGATGCGCTGGACCCTGCCCAACATCATCACGCTGGCTCGCATCTGCCTCACGCCGGTCATCGCCCTGCTCCCGTTCATCCAGGGGTACTGGCCCAAGGTCATCGCGTTCGTGATCTTCCTCGTCGCCGCGTTTTCGGACGTGGTCGACGGCTGGCTGGCGCGACGCTACAACACCGTGAGCGACCTCGGGAAGCTGCTCGATCCGATCGCCGATAAGCTGCTGCTGTTCGCGACGCTGATTCCGATCTTCTGGATGACCCGCCACCCCACGATTCTCGTGGACTACCGCATCCCCTGGTGGGGCAGCCTCCCCGTCTGGGTGGCGTTGCTGCTCGTCGGCCGCGAGGTTCTGATCACCGCCTTCCGCTACTTCGCCTTGCGTCGCGGCGTGGTGATTCCCGCCGTCGCGGCCGGCAAGGCGAAGGCGGTCGCGCAGAACATCTTCATCGGCGCGACGATCGCCTGGTTCGCCTGGAAGGACGCCATCGCCGAGCTCAAGCTCGCCGGGGCGTTCCGCGACCTGTGGGACCAGTTCCACGGGTGGTTCGTCTCGGTCACGTTGGCCGGCGCGATCGTCCTGACCGTCTATTCCCTCGGCGTCTACCTGTACCGCTACCGGGCGCTCTTCAAGCCCGGCCCATGAAACTCGAGGTCGTCACCATCGGCACCGAGTTGGTGCTGGGTCTGACGCTCGACACCAATGCCGCCGACCTCGGCCGCGCGCTCGCCGCCGCCGGCGCCGAGATCGTGCGCCACGTCTCCGTCCCCGACCGCCCCGCCGCCATCCGCGCCGCCATCGCTGATGCCCTGGAGCGCACCGGCTTCGTCATCGCGACGGGCGGCCTCGGCCCCACGCGTGACGACATGACCAAGCACGAAGTCGCCGCGCTTTTTGGCAAACCCCTGCGGCTCGATGCGGCCGTCCTCGCGAGCCTCGAGGCACGCTTCCGCCGCCTGGGCCGGCCCATGCCCGCCGTGAATCGCACGCAGGCTGAGGTCCCCGAAGGCGCGACGGTGCTGCCGAACCCCAGGGGCACGGCGCCGGGCCTGTGGATCGAGGACGATCGTGGCCGCGTCGCCGTCCTCCTGCCCGGCGTGCCGTCGGAGATGCGGGGCTTGCTCGTGGAAGAGGTCTTGCCCCGCGTCGCCCAACGCGTGGGCAGCGCTCGGGTGGTGCTCTCCCGCACGTTACGCACGACCGGGGTCCCTGAGTCGGCGCTGGCGGAGCGCATCGGCCCGGTCGAAGACGACATCGCGCCGCTCACGCTGGCGTACCTACCATCCACCGACGGCGTGGACCTGCGTGTAACGGCGTGGTCCCTGCCGGAGGGCGAAGCTGATCGGCGTCTTGCGGCGTCCCTCGCAACGCTGCGCGAGCGAGCCGGCGAGCATTGCTATGGCGAGGATGGTACCGATCTCGCCGCCGTGGTGCTCGATCTGTTGCGCGGGCAACGCCTGGCCGTAGGCGAGTCGTGCACCGGAGGTCTCGTCGCCGCGCGCATCACCGCGGTTCCCGGCGCCTCAGACGTGTTCGTGGGCGGTGTCGTCGCGTACGCCAACGGCGTGAAGAGCGATCTGCTGGATGTGCCCGCCGCCACCCTCGAGGCCCACGGCGCCGTCTCCGAGGAGACCGTGCGCGCGATGGCCGAGGGGGTGCAGCGCCGCTTCGCAGCGGGCGCGGCGATCGCGGTGACGGGGATCGCCGGGCCCGGGGGCGGGACGCCGGAGAAGCCGGTTGGCACGGTGTGGCTCGCGGCCCGGCTCGGCGCCGCCACACGCGCAGTGAAACGCGTCTTTCCGGGCGAGCGCGGCGAGATCCGTGCGCGGGCGGCTCAGGCGGCGCTCGACCTGCTGCGACGGCTCGTGGCGACCCCATGAACCGCCTCAACGCGCCCGACGGGACGTCGCTCGTCTTTGATGCGTACGAACCCACCCGGCCCAAGGCCGCGGTGCTGTTTCTGCACGGCTGGTCGGACCACGCGGGGCGGTGGGCCAAGACCGGCAAACGGCTCCAGGCGGCCGGGTTCGCCGCCTATCTGCTCGATCTGCGCGGCCACGGCCGCTCGGGCGGACCCCGCGGACACCTCTCGCGGTTCAGCCAGCTGCTCGGCGATCTCCAGGCGTTCCGTCGGGCGGTGCGGTTGCGGACCGAGGCCCCGCAGGTGTTGCTCGGCCATTCGTTCGGCGGCCTCGTCGTGCTGCGCTATCTCGAGACACAACCGAGCGATCAGCTCGCCGCGGCCGTGGTATCGAGTCCCTGGCTCGGTCTGGCGCACCGCCCGCCCGCCTGGAAGCGGCTCGCGGCCCGCGTGTGCGCACACATCTGGCCCACCTTGCGCATCAGCGCGGGCATCGACGCCGATCAGTTGTCGCGCGACCAGGCCGTGAACGCCGCCTGGGCCGCCGACCCCGCGTGCCACGACCTGATGACGCCCGGGGCGTGGGCCGAGATCCGATGGGCACAACGCGCCGTCACCACCGACGGGTACCGGATCGAGTGTCCGTTGCTGTTTCTGCTCGCGGGGGAAGATCGCGTGGTGGACGCGCATCTCACGCGCGCGTTCGCCGACGGTCTGAAAGGTGCGGCGCCGCCGCAAGTGCACTGGTATCCCGAGATGTACCACGAAGTCCTGAACGACCCCCAGGGGGAACGCGTCGTCGGAGACGTCGTGGACTTCCTTGGGAGACGGGGATTGTGAGCATTCGAGCCGTGGAACCGATGGGACTCGAGTTCCGTTGTGTCGGGGGCGCGAAACCTCGACACTCGATGACGACCCGTCTATCTTGTTGCCAGACCGAAAGATGACCGACAAGAAATACCAGCCGTTGAAAGCCGACGACTCGGAGCCGACCCCCGCGCCGTCTCCGGCTCCCGATCCTGCTCCGCTTCCGGTCGAGCCGCCCGATCAGGCGATCGCGCGCCTCGAGGGGGAGCGCGACCAGCTCAAGGACCGCTACCTCCGTCTCGCCGCCGAGTACGAGAACTACAAGAAGCGTACGACCAGAGAGCGCGCCGAGGCGTGGGTCAGGGCGCAAGCGGAGCTCGTGACGCGTCTCGCCGACGCGCTCGACGATCTCTCGCGCTTCGCGCACGTCGATCCGGCGACGACCGACTCGCAAGCGATCCACGAAGGCGTGGACCTGGTCGAGCGCAAGATGTGGAAGGAGCTCGCGGCGATCGGAGTGACGCGGATCGACGCGACAGGCGTCCCGTTCGACCCCAACGTGCACGAAGCCGTGACGACGCAGCCGGCGGCCTCCCCCGAGGAGGATCACCGGGTCGGGCAGGTGCTGCAGGCGGGTTACAAGCTCGGTGAGACGTTGCTGCGGCCGGCGCGAGTGATCGTGTTGACCTGGCAGGGTGCCTGATGGCACCGCAGCGCGATTACTACCACGTGTTAGGCGTTGCGGAGACGGCCACGACCGACGAGATCAAGAAGGCATTCCGCCGGCTCGCGAAGCAGCACCATCCCGATCGCAATCCCAACAACCCGCAATCGGCGGAGCGCTTCAAGGAGATCAACGAGGCGCACGACGTGCTGAGCGACGCCGACAAGCGCAAGAAGTACGACCAGCTGCGCCGCTACGGGGCGTTCGCCGGCAGCGGCGGTGGCAGCCGGCGCGGCCCGGGCGGTCCTGGCGACGACAGCGGTGCGGATTTCGACCTCTCGGATCTCAGCTCGTTCGGGGGCTTGGGCGACATCTTCTCATCCATCTTCGGTCGCCGCGGCGGGGCCAAGGAGCCGGACGTCGAAGAGATCGAAACCACGGTGGCGATTCCGTTTCGCGTCGCGGCGCTGGGCGGCAAGGTCCCCATCACCCTCACCATGTCGGAGGTGTGTCCGACCTGCGGCGGGAAGGGCGCCGCGCCGGGCGCCACGATCTCGACCTGCCCCGAGTGCAAAGGCCGCGGCACCATCTCGTTCGGCCAGGGCGGGTTCGCCGTCAATCGCCCGTGCCCGGTCTGCCGCGGCAAGGGAACGGTCCCATCGCAGCGCTGCGGCACGTGCCAGGGCAGCGGGGAAGTGCGGGTCGAAAAGCGGATCAATGTCACGATTCCGCCCGGCACCGAGGACGGCACGCGCGTGCGTCTCAAGGATCAGGGAGCGAAGGGAAAGGGCGACGTCGTCGTGCAGATCCAGGTCGAGCCCGACCGCTTTTTCCGGCGCGAGGGCCTCGACGTGATCTGCGTGGTGCCGATCACCCTGGCGCAGGCGATGCTCGGCTCGCGCATCAAGGTCAAGACACTCGATGGCCGGAAAGTCGTGCTCAAATTGCCTCCCGGCACTCAGCACGGCCAGAAGTTCCGGATTCCGGGGCAGGGAATCGAAAGGAACGGACGGCGCGGGGATCAGTACGTGGAGGTGCACGTCGAGATTCCGGAGCACCTGGGGATCAGTACGTCGAGGTACATGTCGAGATTCCGGAGCACCTGACACAGGAGCAGCAGGAGGCCTTCAAGGCGTTCGCCGAGAAGGCGGGCCTCAAATACTAGCTACAGCAGCAACACGACCTTTCCAATGTTGCGCCGCTCGTGGATGTAGCGGTGCGCGGCAGCGGCCTCGGTTAGGGGGAAGGTGCGGTCCACGCGCGGTGTGAGTTTTCCCGCTCGCGCGTAGCCGAGCAAGGCCTCGACTTGCGGCGCGAGCAACGCCTCGTCGTTCCAGATGTGCCCCAGGTTCACCCCCGCCACGCTCTTGTTGTCGTTCATCAACGCCAGGGGGCCGAAGCGCGGGAACCGCAGTACGCGCCAGATGGTCTTCACGATGTTGCGTCGCGATCCCTCCGACAGCATCGAGGCCCCGTAGCACACGAGCCGGCCCGCCGGCGCGAGCAGCCGGTAGCCGTGGCGCCACGAGTCGCCGCCCACGGCGTCGAGCACGACGTCCACACCGCGCGCGGCCACGCGGCGCACCGCATCGAACCAGCGTGGATCGCGGCTGTCGAATGGCTCGACGCCGTACTCGCGCAGGATTGCGTGTTTGCCGGCGGAGGCCAACCCGAGCACGCGTAAGCCGAAGATGCGACCCAACTCCGCGACCGCGAGCCCCACGCCTCCCGCCGCCGCGTGCACGAGCACCGTTTCACCACGCCGCGCCACGGCGACGCGCACCAGCATGTGGTGGGCGGTGAGGTAGACGACGGGAAAGGCCGCGCCCTGTTCGAAGGTCCAACCCTCAGGAAGGGGAAAGACCGCCGTGGCGGGGACGACCACCAGCTCGCTCTGGCCGCCGAACCGCGTCGTGGCGACGACGCGGTCGCCGGCGCGAGCCGTGGTGACGCCGGGGCCTACGGTGTCTACGACCCCCGCGACCTCGTAGCCGATCGTGCAAGGCGGTTTCGGGGCGTCGGGGTAGAGCCCCTGCCGGGCGAGCAGATCGGAAAAGTTGACGCCCGCGGCGCGCACCCGGATCCGTACGCTGCCGGGTGCGACGGCGGGGTCCGGGGCGTCCCGCACCTCCAGGACCTCGGGCGGTCCGTAGCGGGGGATGACCAGCCGCTTCACGGGGTCAGGTCGGCCCGCATCGCCACGGCGCTGGCGGGACAGGCGGTGGTAAACTCGATCGACGCTCGCACGGCGGGATCCACGTCGTCCCGCGCGACCTCGCGGAAGCCGAACCGTGGGAAGAACGTCGCGGCCGTGGTGGTGAGCAGGTAGACGCTCGTCAACCCGCGCGCCCGGGCCAAGTCCAGCGCGGCCTGCGTGAGTTGGTGACCCAGTCCTGCTCCGCGTCGCGCTTGGTCCACCGCCACCGAGCGCAGCAGTCCCGCGGCGCCGTAGACCTCGAGCGCCGCGCAGCCGACGACCCGCGCGCTCCGCTGCGCGATCAGCGTCGTCGCGATGTGCCCTTCCAGGCCCGCCAGGGGCAGCTTGTTCCTCTCGAGCAGGGTCTTGATGGCCGCCAGATCGCGCGTCGTCGCGGCACGAATCCCATTTCTTGAGTCGGCCATTCCCAGCAGGGCCATTTCCTGCAGCAGTGTCTCGCGCAAACCGTCCTCCAGGGTGCGCGTGCGGAAACCCAGCTCCTGCTGTGCCTTTTCGCTGCTGGCGAGGTAGGTCGCACCCGCGGCGATCCGCAACGTCTCTCCCGAGTACGTCTGCGGCAGCGGCATGACGCGCTCGACGGCGCTCGCTGCCGCCGCCATGGCGCGCAGCAGCACGGCCGGGGGCCGAAGCCAGGGCGGGCGGATGCCGGTGATCTCCTCGGCGATCTCCAGCGCCTCCTCCAGGGTGTGCGGCGGGCCGGCGAGGATGTAACTCTGGCCCGCGCGCCCCTTGTCCATCGCGAGGATGTGTCCGTGCGCGGTGTCGTCCACATGACCCCAGCAGAACGCGGCCCCGTGCGGCCGGATGGGGAGCGTGCGTCTCAAGTACTGGCGCAGCAGGTTGCCGATCACGCTCGGATCGCCGGGTCCGTACACGACGCCCGGCTGCACGATGACGAGGGGCAGGCCCGCCTGGATCAGCGGGACCGCGACCTCGTAATGGGCCCGCCATTTGGTACGATCGTACTCCGAGAGCCAGGGCCCGCTGTGGCGATACGATTCGTCGCCGACCCACCCCTCCGTGTCTCCAAAGACGGCGAGTGTGCTGGTGTACACGCCTTTCGGGACCCCCAGATCGCCCATCAGCTCGAGCACGTTGCGCGTGCCCTGGACGTTGATGCGCTCGGCGAGGCGGCGCTCGCCCGGCCGCGCCCCGATGCGGTACCAGGCCGCGAGGTGAAACACGCCGTCGCTGCCGCGCATCGCCGCGCGCATCGATTCCTTGTCGGTGATGTCGCCGGGGTGCAGCGAGACGCCGAGTGCGGCTAATCCCGAGGCCTTGGAAGGGGTGCGGACGAGGGCGCGGACCTCATGACCGGGTGTAGGTCAATTGGCAGACCGCCCGGCTGTTAACCGGGAAGTTGGAGGTTCGAGTCCTCCCGCCCCAGTTGTTCACTCATCTTCCCCTCCTCCCGCGCTGACGGGCGTGACACGGACCATCACGACGCCGTGCGCCGGCACCGTCGCATTGAAGCGATCGGTCATCACGCCGACCTCCGTGTGGGTCCAGAGGTCCCTCACGCGCGCGGAGCCCCGCACGCCAATGGCGCGCCACGTCGCCGCGATGACGGTCTGCAGGGCCGAGCGGTTGAGCAGGACCACAGCCCGCGAGCCATCGGCGAGCGGCTTCGACCAGACCTGGAGATCTGGCGCCGGCTCCTGCACCAACATTCCCTGCACGCCCAGGGAGTCTTGATCGACGGCGATCACCTCTTTGTTGGTGAGCAGGTCGCGGGTCACGGCGGTCATGGTGCGGACGTCGTTGCCGGCCATGAGCGGCGCGGCCATAATCGCCCACAAGCTGAAGTGGCTGCGGTACTCGTCGTCGGTCATTCCGCCATTGCCCACTTCCAGCATGTCGGGATCGTTCCAGGCGCCCGGCTTGGCGGCGTGCCCGTGCTGACTCGACAGATCGAGGATGGCGATCATGCTGGCCCAGCGGTCGCCGATGTCGCCGGTCGTGCGCCACAGGTTGCCGGTGCCCGGGCCCCACTCCCACGGCTGGTTCGAGCCCCACTCGCAGATACTGAAGACGATGGGCCGACCAGCGTTGGCGAGGGCATCGCGGAACTTGGCGTACTGGGTGGGCGCGTCGAGGCCCTCGGAGTTGCACCAGTCCTCTTTCACGTAGTCCACGCCCCACTCGGCAAAGGTGCGCGCGTCGATCTCCTCTGAGCCGTAGGTTCCGGGGCGGCCCTGGCAGGTGCGGCGGCCGGCATCGGTGTAGATCCCGAACTTGAGCCCTTTGGCATGCACGTAGTCGGCGAGCGGCTTGATCCCACCCGGGAATCGAGCCGAGTCGCTTACGAGTCGGCCGGCGCGATCGCGCGCGACCTGCCAGCAGTCGTCAATCACGACGTACTGGTAGCCAGCGTCACGCAGACCGCTCGAGGCCATCGCGTCCGCCGTCTCCCTGATCAGTTGGGCGCTCACGTCACAGTGAAAGTGATTCCAACTGTTCCATCCCATGGGCGGGGTGC
>WNGP01000679.1_pt1 | contig 33138 bp, 35 predicted proteins | sample 5407671 | NCBI WGS metagenome assembly WNGP01 (sample SAMN13153381, study PRJNA577476) | soil metagenome | isolation source: 40 cm soil or saprolite under Garry oak tree replicate 2 | place: USA:California | collected 2016-06-15 | reverse complement strand
GAGGGCGTGAAGTGCTTTTCGATGGCGCTGCTCGTCGAGGACGGCCGGCCGCTCGCCTTCCGGGGACCGGAGGCGGAAAGTCACGTGTGGCGGGGCGCGCTCGAGGCCGCCGCGCTGCGCGAGTTCCTCGCCGACGTGGCCTGGGGCCCCCTCGACCTGCTGCTGGTGGACCTGCCGCCCGGGATCCAGCGCTTCCAGGAGCTCGCCGATCTCTTGCCCGCGCCGCCGGCCGTGCTCGTGGTGACCATCCCGACCCCGGAGTCCGCGGACGCGGTGCGACGCGCGCTCCGGGCGGTCCACGATCGCGGCGCGCCCTGCCTCGGCGTAATCGAGAACATGACGGGCGGACCGTTTGCGGGCGACGCGGGCGACAGCCTGGCACGCGAATTCGACACTCCCCTGCTCGCCCGTCTCCCGTTCCATCCGGGCGTGCACGCCTGGGATGCGCTGGCACAGCGCCTCGGGAGCGCGTCATGAATTCCGCGTTATGAAGTTTCTCTGCGTCGAGTGCGATCGGCAGATGGCGTTCGAGGAGCGGCGGCTGCCGGGCGACGGGACGCTCGCGGCGGCGTTCAAGTGCCCCGGGTGCGGCCGCGTGGTCGCGCTGCTCACCAACCCGATGGAGACGCAGCTCGTGGCGTCGCTCGGCGTGAAAATCGGCGGGCGGACGATCGACGAGCAGCCGCTCGAGACGGTGCGGAGCATGGTCACGACGGGGAAGGACGACGCGTTCGCAGACGGAGGGGAGAAGGGAGAGGGGAGAGGTCCCATGTGGTCACGCGATGCGCAAGAGCGCCTGGCGCGCGTCCCGGGGTTCGTGCGCGGGATGGTGAAGAAGATCTACGCCGATTACGCCCGCGAGCGTGGCATCGCGGAGATCACGCCGACGGTGATGGACACGGCGCGCGCCGAGCTGGGGCTCGAGGGCATGTGAGCCGGCTCGATGAGCGAGTCGTGGCCGGACTGCGGATCGTGATCGATCGCGACCAGTGCGTGGGGTTCGGGGACTGCGTGAAGGAAGCGCCCGAGGGTTTCAGACTGGACGAGGACACCGTGGTGGCGTTCGTTCGACCGGAGACGGTGGAGCGCGAGCGTCTGCTGCGCGCATGCGACGCGTGCCCGGTGGACGCGATCACCGTGTGGGACTCGGACGGCAGACAGCTCGTTCCAGGATAGCTTGACAGCCTGTTTAGTGGCTCGCATACTCGCCCCGCCCTAAATCGAGAGGTGCCGGTGTATCGCGAGATCTTCGTCCCCGTCGACAACTCACCACACTCCGACTGGGCCGTCGACCGGGCGATTGAGCTGTGCCGCCAGGCCGACGGTCGCATCACCGGCAACCACGTCTACGCCGCCCGACTCCACGACGTCCGCTTCCGCCAGCTCGAGACCGGTCTCCCCGCGCGCTTCCAGACCCCCGAGGAGATCAAGAAGCAGCGCAAGATCCATGACAAGTTGATCGAGAAGGGGCTGCAGCTCATCGCCGACAGCTTCCTCGATCAGCTGGGCAAGCGGTGCGACGCGGCCGGTGTGCGACTCACGCGCCAGCTGCTCGAAGGCATCAATTACGAAGAGATCGCGAACGAGGTGAACCGCGGCGCCGGGCGGCTGCCGGGGCTGATCGGCTTCGATCCGAATCGCGCCGCCGGCTACGACGGCGGCGACAAGGTCCGCTCCGACGTGCGGGTGGGCGAGAACGGGCGGCTGGTGGCCGAAGACGAGGATCGGGCGGCGCGGCTCGTCGGGTCCTCGGGCCGGGCGTACGATCTGCTCGCGATCGGAGCGCACGGGCTCGGCCGGCAGCCCTACTCGCAGCTGGGCGGCGTGGTCGCGCGGGTGCTGCGGGGGGTCGAGAAGGACGTGCTGGTGGTGCGCGACGATCGCCCGTTCGCGGCAGGCCGATTCCTCGTCTGCGTGGACGGCTCGTCGTACGGCTACAGGGCGATGCGCGTCGCGCTCGAGCTGGCGCAGGCGTTCGGCGGATCGCTCTACGTGTGCAGCGCGTTCGACGTGGAGTACCACCACGTCGTGTTCCACAACATCAAGGACGTGCTGTCGTACCAGGCCTCGAAGGTCTTCAAGTTCGAGGAACAGGAGGAGCTGCACAACAACATCATCGACAAGGGCCTCTTGAAGCTTTGCCAGGCCAACCTCAAGCGCGCTGAGGTCATGGCCCGGGAGTTCCCGGACGTGCCGATCAAGACGCAGATCCTCATCGGCAAGCCGTTCCAGGTGATCATGCAGTGGGCCGAGGAGATCAAACCGTCGCTGCTCGTGCTCGCCCGCCACGGCGCGCACCGCATCGAGGGGACCCAATTGGGGTCCCAGGCCGAAAACCTCGTGCGACTTGCAACGTGCAACGTGCTTGTTGCAGGGACAGTAGGCATCCGTCCCGAGGACATCCCCTGGATCGAGGAGGACGGCGTCGCGGGACTGCCCTGGGCCCCGGAGGCCGAGGTGCGGATCCTGCGCGTGCCGCCGTTCGCGCAGGGGATCGCGCGCCGGGCGGTGGAGGAGTACGTGCTGGAGCAGACGCACGGCGAGCCCGCGACGGTGACGAACCGGTGGCTCGACGAGGCGATCACGAAGCTCCTGCCCACGCACATGCAGCTCATCATGGGGATCGGCACGGCGGAGGAGCTCGCCCTCGCGGAGGTGAAGGCGCAGGAGCAGCTGAAGGCCACGAAGGTCCAGGGACACGATGCCGATCCCGAGCCCGCGGCCATGGAAGTCGAGGTCAAGTGCCCGGTCACCGGTGCGGTGAGCCGGCGGGCGCGCACTGCCGCCGACGCGATCGTGTGGACCGAGGAGGCGTGGCAGCGGCTCGGGCTGGTGCCGCTCATCGCGCGGCCGCTCGCCCGCAACACCGTCGAGCGCTTCTCCCGGAGCCACGGCATCTGGCGCGTGACGACGCGCGTGATGGACGACAACAAGCAGGCCATGATCGCCGCCGACGAGTTCGACGTCGACACCATGATGGTGATGTTCACCGAGCTGCGGGCCAAGCAGATCCGCGGCGAGGGCAATTCGCTGCAGGCGTTCATCGAAGAAGCAAAGGCGCAGGGGATCACGCGCTGTCCCATCCGCGACATCGAAGAGAAGATGGGCAAGTGCCCGGTGGACTTTAAAGGCCTCACGCCGGAAGAAGCGAAGGCGGCGGTGGAGAAGCTGCTGCCGTGAACTTCGTCCCGCACGTGATTGCCTGGAACCTGACGCGGCGCTGCAACCTCGAATGCGCCCACTGCTACATCGCCGCCGGGCCAGGCCAGTCCGCCGCCGGGGAGCTCGACACGGCGGAGTGCCGGCGCATCCTCGAGGGCATCCTCGAGGTGAACCCGTCGCCGATGATCATCCTGTCGGGCGGTGAGCCGCTGCTGCGCGAGGATCTCACCGCGATCGCGCGCGCCGCGTCCGACGGGGGCGCCACGGTAGTCGTGGGGACGAACGGGACCCGCCTCACGGACGGGCGCATTGCGGCGCTGGTGGCCGCTGGCGTGCGGGGGGTGGCGGTGAGCGTCGATTCGCTGCGCCCCTCCTACCACGACAACTTCCGGCACGGGAAGGGCTCGCTCGCCGACACGCAAGCCGCGCTCGCGCGGCTGCGCGCGCACCGGCTCGATTTCATCGTGCAGACGACCGTGACAAAGGGCAACCGCGCGGAGCTCGCGCGCCTGGTCGCGTGGGCGGCGGACGAGGGGGCGGTGTCGTTCAACTGCTACTTCCTCGTTGCGACGGGGCGCGGCGCGTCGCTCACGGACCTGTCGCCGGCGGACTACGAGGCCGTGCTCGCGGATCTCACGCGCTGGCAGCGCGAGTACCGCGGCCGCATGCTGGTGCGGGCGAAATGCGCGCCGCACTTCATGCGTCACGTGCACCAGGCCGACCCCGACTCCCCCATCCTCAACTACGAGACCCGCTGTCCCTGCGGCACGCAGTACTGCCGCATCACCCCGGACGGGAAGCTCACGCCGTGCCCGTACATGCCTGAGGTCGCGGGCGACCTGCGCACGCAGAGCTTCGCCGAGCTGTGGCGCGCCGCACCGCTGTTCCGCCGGCTCCGCGAGGGCGAGCTGGGCGGCAAGTGCGGCCGGTGCGAATACCGCCGGTTGTGCGGTGGGTGCCGCGCGCGCGCCCTCGCGCTCGAGGGGGATGTGCTCGCCGCCGATCCGTCGTGTGCCTATCAACCGACGGGCGGCACGGCCCCCCTCGAGCGCGCGCGCGACATTGCCTACGGCGACGACTTCACGCCGGCGCTCGTGTGGGCCGACGCGGCCCGCGCGCGCATGGACCGCATTCCCTCGTTCGTCCGCGGCGTGGTCATGCGGCGGGTGGAGGACTACGCCCGCCGCCAGGGCCGCCGGGAAGTGACGGTCGAGCTGCTCGCGGAAGTGCGCAGCGCCATGCCGATCGACTTCTCGAAGAAGCGACCCTTCTTCATCGAGACTGATGGCTGATGACTGACGGCTTCGTGCTGCTCCAAGCCGCCGCCGACACCACGCGCGCCTACGGCGAGTTTCCGCTGATCGGCGCGCGGGCCGCGGTGTGGATCGCGGCCGAGGTGCACCTCATGTTCGCCGCCTTCGTGCTGGGCGTGCCGCTGTTCGCCGTGGTGGCGGAGGCGATCGGGATCTTCGGCGGGGACGAGCGCTACGACCGGCTGGCGAAGGAGTTCACGCGCCTGCTGCTCGTGGCCTACAGCGCGACCGCGATCTGGGGCGCGGTGCTCGTGTTCTTCCTCGCCACGTTGTACCCGCGATTCTGGGCCTACCTCACGGCGGTGTTCGGCCCCTCGATGTGGGCGTACGCGGCGCTGTTCTTCCTCGCGTCGTTCACGCTGTACCTCTATTACTACGGCTGGGACCGCTGGAAGCATGCCCGGGCCAAGTGGGCGCACTGGGGGCTGGGGCTGCTGCTCAACGTGTGGGGCACGATCGTGATGTTCATTGCGAACTCGTGGCTCACCTACATGATGACCCCGCCGCGCGACATCACGGCGACCACGGATCCGACCACCATCCGACTGTGGCACGCGATCGCCAATGCCACCTGGATGCCGATCAACGTGCACCGGCTGATCGCGAACGTGGTGTTCGGCGGCGCGATCGTGGCGGCGTACGCGAGCTACCGCTTCCTCGCCTCCCGGACGGACGAGGAGCGGGCCCACTACGACTGGATGGGCTACGTCGGCAACTTCATCGCCATCTCGGCGCTCATCGTGCTGCCGTTCGCGGGCTACTGGCTGGGTCGCGAGATCTACCAGTACGACCAGTCGATGGGGATCACCATGATGGGCGGCTTCATGAGCTGGCTGTGGGTGATCCAGGCCTTCCTCATCGCGGTGCTGTTCCTGACGGGCAACTACTACCTCTGGGTCGGCATGGAGCGCATCCCCGGCGCCGAGCGCTTCCGGCCCTACACCAAGTACCTGCTGCTCGTGCTCGTGCTCGGCGCCATCGTGTGGGGCACGCCGCACACGATGATCGCGGACTCGAAGGAGCTCGCGGCGATGGGAGGCTCGCACCACCCGTTCCTCGGCGCCCTCGGCGTCATGAGCGCCAAGAACACCGCCGTGAATCTGATGATCCTCACCACGTTCCTGTCGTTCCTGCTGTACCGTCGCGCCAACACGCGGCCCGTGGTGCCGTGGGCCAAGGCCGGCACACAGATCCAGGCGGCGATGTTCGCGATCGCGGCCGCGATCGTGTTGTTCTACGGGATCCGCGGGTATTTCGTGGACGCGATCGTCCGCATCGGCTTCAGTGTGTACCAGGTGCTGGCGGTGCTCTCGTGCATCGTGTTCGTGACGGTGATCGACATCCTGCTGGGCCGCGGTGCCCAGTCGCTGGGCGCGATCCAGTGGGGCAGGATGCCGGCGCGCTCCCAGTACGCGCTGTTCGTGCTCGCCGTCACTTTCACGTGGTTGATGGGGTTGATGGGGTTTGCGCGCTCCGGGGTTCGGCAGTACTGGCACGTGTGGCAGGTGGTGCAGGACACGAGCAAGTACGCCGCGACGCCGGCGCTCGGCTACGCGTCGAAGATGATCAGCCTGTGCGTCCTGATCTTCCTGTCGCTCGTCGCGTTCGTGTTCTGGCTCGGCGGCCTCGCGGAAAAGTCGACGTTCGTCGCGCCGGGCGGCCGCGAGGGGGTGGGGGGGGCCAAGCGTGTGGGTCACTAACGCGAAGATCGTCGGGATCGTGCTCGGGACGCTGGCGCTCTATACCCTGATCGCCAACAAGATCCCGCAGGTCCAGTCGGAGGTCCCGCAGACCCTTACCCTCGGCGCCAACGTGACGTCCGAGCAGCTGGTGGCGGCCGGCGAGAAGGTGTTCAACGGAATCGGCGGCTGCACGACCTGCCACGGGCTCGGCACACGCGCTCCGAACCTCCTCACGGACGAGCAGGGCACCGGGCCGATCGGCGCGCGCTGCGGCAAGCGCGAGCCGGGGAAGAGTTGCAAGCAATACCTCTACGAGTCGCTCGACAACCCCACGGCGTACATCGTCTCCGGCTATCAGCCGATCATGCCGGTGATGACGCGACAGCTCTCCCCGGAGCAAGTCTGGGCCGTGATCGCGTACCTCGAAGCCCAGGGCGGCACGGTGGACGTGAGCGGGGCAGACATCCCGGCGGAGACCCCGGGCTCGCGCCCGGGGTCAGCGGGGGGATCGGGACCGACCCCGGGCGCAAGCCCGGGGGTGGCGGGAGGCTCGACCGATCCCAAGGCGATCATCCAGGCAGCGGGGTGTCTCGCCTGCCATAAGCTCGACGGCCAGGGGCAAGTCATCGCGCCCGACCTGACGCACGTGGGTTCGCGGCGCGACGCGGAGTCGATCCGCAAGAAGATTCTCGATCCGACGTCTTCGATCGCACCGGGGTACGAGAAGCTCGCGGGCATCATGCCGAAGACCTTCGGGGCGATGATGAATGCGTCCCAGCTGGAAGCGCTCGCCCAATACCTGGCGGCGCACAAGTGACGCTCCCACCCGCCGTCCGGCGTTACGCCGCGCACCCGTTCTGGCAGGCCGTGGGGATCCTGGTGCTCGCCTACGTCGTGGTCGTATACGTCGTGCCGCTGCTGCCCGGCAGCGCGCTCGTCCCGAAGAGCGTGGTGCTGCAGTACATGGCGACCGTGTTCGTAGGTGTGCTCATCTACGTGAGCGACAGCGAGGAGCGGTGGACGCGCTTCAAGCAGCCGATCAGCGCCGTGCTGGTCGAGCGGCGCCTGCGCGTGCTACGCACCGCGCTGCTCGGGGTGGTGACCCTCGTCGTCGGCTGGATCACCTTCGGTCAGGCGCGGACCACCGTCGCCGCGCCGCCCAACCTGCGCTCGATCCATCCCGCCCCGCCGAGTGAGATCACGTTCCGCGGCCGGTCGCTGACGCTGACGGGGCTCGAGAACCCGCTGCGCCAGCATCCGGAGTCGCTCGCCGCCTACAGCGCCGACGGCAAGCGTGTCTACTACCGGAACTGCCTCCCCTGCCACGGCGATCACCTGGACGGCCAGGGGCATTTCGCCGCCGGGTTCAATCCGATCCCGGCGAACTTTCAGGACAACGGCACGATCGCGCAGCTCACGGAGAGCTTCGTCTTCTGGCGCGTGGCGAAGGGCGGCCCGGGGCTGCCGCGCGAGGGCACGCCGTGGAATTCCGCCATGCCGCGGTGGGAGGACTTCCTGACGGAGCGGGAGATCTGGTCGGTGATCGTGTTTCTGTACGATCAGACAGGGTGGAAGCCGCGCACCTGGGAGAAGACGGAGAGCGGAGGCGCGCAGTGAAGGCGGATAGGACTGCGCTGCTTGCCGCGGTGCTGCTATCCGCCTATCCGGCTATCCGTCTATCCGCCCAAGACACCACCGCCGGCAAGAACGTCTACGTGAAATGGTGCGCCGGCTGTCACGGCGAGACCGGCGCCGGCGACGGTCCTGCCGCGGCGACGATGTTGCCGCGCCCCCGCAACTTCACCGGAGCGGTCTACAAGGTGCGCACCACGGCGAGCGGCCAGCTGCCGACCGACGCGGACGTGATGCGCGCGATCGACGACGGGCTCCCCGGCAGCGCGATGCCGGCCTGGAAGGGCCGGCTCTCGGATGGCGAGCGGCGTGACGTGATGGCGTACCTCAAGACCTTCTCGTCGTTCTTCGCCGACACGAGCCAGCACATCGCGGCGCTCAAGTTCTCGAAGGAGCCGGGAGGGGGCGCCGGCGCCGCGGCCCTGAAGGAAGGGCGGCTGTTTTACGATTCCATCGGCTGCCGCAAATGCCATGGCGACCAGGGGCACGGCGACGGCCCGTCCGCGCCGACGCTCAAGGATGACGCCGGCTTCCCGATCTACGCCGCCGACCTCCACCAGAGCTGGCGGTTCCGCGGCGGTCCCACGGCTGCGGACATCTACCGCCGGCTGCGCACCGGCCTCGACGGGACGCCGATGCCCTCCTTCTCCGATCTGATCGACCAGAAATTCCTGACCGACGAGCAGCTGTGGCGGCTCGCGCAGTACGTGCGCTCTCTCTCGCCCGCCGAGACGCCGGAGGTGCGGGACGTGATCCACGCCGCGCAGATCGCCGGCGCGCTGCCGGCCGCGCCGGACGATTCGGCGTGGGCGCGGCTCGACCGCTACTGGTTCCCGCTCGTGGGCCAGGTGATCAGAAAGCCGCGTTGGTTCGCGCCCGCCGTTTCCGGGGTGTGGGTGCAGGCGGTGCACAACGGCCGGGAGCTGGCGCTGCGCGTGAGCTGGGACGACCGCTCCCAGAGCCCCGACACCGCGTGGCTCGCGTTCGAGCGGCGCGTGCTCGAGACGATGGCGAGCGACGACTCGTCGCCCCCGCCCTCCGCGGCGGAGCCCTGGCCCGATCAGCTGGCCGTGCAGTTCCCGCGTCATATCCCGGACGGGATGGAGCGGCCCTACTTCCTGATGGGCGCGGCCACGGATCCCGTGTACCAGTGGCGCTGGACGAGCCAGCCGCGACGCGCCGTGGCCGGGCTGGCGCGGGGGATCGATCAGTTCGACGCGCTCCCGTCGGCGCCGGCCGCCCAGGCGGTCTACGATCACGGCGAGTGGCGGGTCGTGTTCACGCGCGCTCTTGCCACGCCCGACACGGCTAACGATGTTCAGCTTGCGACGGGTCGCGCGATCCCCGTGGCGTTCTTCGCGTGGGACGGTTCCGACGGGGAACACGGTTCCCGCATGGCCGTGAGCACGTGGTATTTCCTCGCGCTCGACCGGCCCACGCCGGCGAGCGTGGTCGTGTCGCCGCTGATCGCGATGGTGGTAACGCTCGGGCTGGGAATGCTGGTGATCGTCCGGGCGCAGCGGCGGGGGGCAGGCAGACGCTCTGGGGTATAGGCTGCAAGACCCTTATCGAGGAGGCAGGATGGGCAAGCTCGGTTCTGTTGCGGCGGTGGCGGGGGGCATCGGGCTGGTGGCGCTGGCCCTGGCGGGCTGGACGCGGCAGCCGGCGGTACAGGGAGGCGCCAGCGTCACCGGGAAGGTGAAGTTTACCGGCAAGGCGCCGGCGAACCCGGTGATCGACATGACCGAAGAGCCCAAGTGCAAGGCGAAATACACCGCGCCACCGCGCGAGCAGATCGTGGAGGTGAACCCCAACGGCACGCTGGCCGACGTGTTCGTCTACGTGAAGTCGGGCCTCCCCGCGACCTACAAGGCGCCGGCGCCCACGGGGCCCGCGACGCTCGACCAGGACGGGTGCCGCTACCATCCCCACGTGTTCGGGATTCTCGTGGGCCAGACCCTGGCCATCAAGAACTCGGACGGCATCCTGCACAACATCAAGGCCAAGGGGACGAAGAACCGGCCCTTCAACATCAGCCAGCCTACGACCATGACGTCGGAGCGCACGTTCACGGCGTCCGAGGTGATGGTGCCGCTCGAGTGCAACGTGCACGGCTGGATGCACGCCTGGGTGGGCGTGTTGCCGCACCCCTTCTTCGGCGTGAGCGGCACAGACGGGAGCTACACCATCCGCGGGCTGCCCCCCGGGACGTACACGATCGAGGCGTGGCACGAGAAGTACGGCACGCAGACCGCCACCGTGACCGTGACGGGCAGCGAGACGAAGACGGCGGACTTCAGCTTCGCGGCCAAGTGAACTAAACGAGGAGCGCTCCATGCATTGGTGGCTGCCGCCCAAGGGTTCGACGTTCGCCGGGCCGATCGACGGCCTGTTCATCGCGATCCTGATCATCACGGGCATCGCGTTCGTGGTGGTGGAGTCGGGCTTGATCTGGTTCATCGTCCGTTACCGGGGGCGTCCTGGCCGGAAGGCGTTCTACACACACGGCAACACCCGCGCCGAGGTGATCTGGACCGCGATTCCGGCGGTGACGATGGTGGCGCTGGGGATCATCAGCAACCACTACTGGGTCGAGATCAAGGGGAGGAACAGCGTCCCCCCCGACGCCTACCCCATCGCGATCCACGCGAAGCAGTTCGAGTGGCAGGTCACCTATCCAGGCCCGGACGGCCAGCTCGGCACGGCGGACGACTTCACGGTCCGCAACCAGTTGCACGTGCCGGTGGGACGGCCCATCGTGGTCCACCTCTCATCGGAAGACGTGATCCACTCCTTTTACGTCCCGCAGTTCCGCGTGCGGCAGGACATCGTGCCGGGCATGGACATCAGGGCCTGGTTCCAGCCGACGGTCCCCGGCACGTATGAGTTGGGCTGCTCCCAGCTCTGCGGGCTCGGCCACTACCGCATGCGAGCGCAGGTATTCGTGCACACCCAGGAGGAGTTCGCCGCCTGGATGAAGCAGGCTGCCCAGGAGGCCACGCAATGACTTCCGTTGCCGCGACGGCCCACGGCGCGCACGCGCATCACGACGACCGGCCGTTCATCCGCAAGTACATCTTCTCGACCGATCACAAGATCATCGGGATCCAGTTCTTGTTCGTCAGCCTGTTCTTCCTGCTGGTGGGCGGGCTGCTCGCGATGCAGATGCGCTGGCAGCTGGGCTTCCCGGGGAAGCCGATGCCGGGTGGCGGCATTCTGCCCGAGACGATGGCCCCCGGGGGCGTGATCCTGCCTGAGTACTACATCCAGCTGGTGACGATGCACGGCACGTTCATGGTGTTTTTCGCCATCATGCCGCTGCTCGTGGGCGTGTACGCGAACTTCCTGATCCCGCTCAAGATCGGGACGCACGACATGGCGTTCCCGCGCATCAACATGTGGTCGTTCTGGTCGTTCTTCGCGGCGGGGCTGGTGATGCTCGCGAGCCTGTTCGTGCCGGACGGCGCCGCGCGCGCCGGCTGGACGATGTACGTGCCACTCTCGGCGCGGCACGATTTGTCGGGCGCGTCGCTCGGCCAGGAGCTCTGGTCCGTTTCGATCATCCTGGTGGGCCTCTCCTCGATTCTCGGGTCGCTCAACTACATCAGCACGATCATCAACAACCGCGCCCCCGGCATGACCTGGTTCCGGCTGCCGCTGTCGGTGTGGTCGCTGTTCATCACCGCGATCCTCGGCTTGCTGGCCCTCCCGGTGCTCTCAGGCGCGGCGATCATGCTGCTGTTCGACCAGGTGTTGAACACGCACTTCTTCGATCCCGCGGCGGGCGGCCAGGCGCTGTTGTGGCAGCATCTGTTCTGGTTCTTCGGCCACCCGGAGGTCTACATCCTCATCCTGCCGGCGATGGGGATGGTGTCGGACATCATCGCCAACGGCAGCCGCAAGCCGATCTTCGGCTACCACTCGATGGTGTTCGCGATCGTCGCGATCGGGTTTCTCGGCTGGATCGTGTGGGGCCACCACATGTTCGTGAGCGGGATGAACCCGACGCTCGGGTCCTCGTTCATGGTGTCGACGCTGATCATCGCCGTGCCGTCGGCGGTGAAGGTGTTCAACTGGATGGGGACGATGTGGCGCGGGAACCTGAAGTTCACCGTCCCGATGCTCAACGCCACGGCGTTCGTGGCGATGTTCGTGATCGGCGGCCTGTCGGGCATCTACATGGCCGCGACGCCGGTGGACATGTTCATCCACGACACCTACTTCATCGTGGCGCACATCCACTACGTGCTGTTCGGCGGCAGCCTGTTCGCCCTGTTCGGCGCGATCGTCTACTGGTATCCGAAGATGTTCGGCCGGATGATGAGCGAGCGTTGGGGCAAGGTGCACTTCTGGCTCACGTTCATCTTCTATAATTGCACCTTTTTCCCGATGCACATCACGGGGATGGCCGGGGAGATGCGACGGCTTTACGACCCGAACCAGTACACCTTCTTGCAGCCCTACCAGCCGATGCGGGAGTTCATCTCGATCAGCGCGTTCCTGCTGTTCGCGACGCAGCTCATCTTCTTCGTGAACTTCTGGTGGAGCCTGTTCAAGGGGAAGAAGGCCGAGCAGAACCCGTGGCACGACAACGGACTCGAGTGGTCGCTGCCCGCGCCCGCACCGCACGGCAACTGGGAGAGGGTGCCGACCGTGTACCGCGGGCCCTATGAGTTCAGCCACCCGCAGGCCAGGGAGGACTACCTGCCGCAGTACGTGAAGCTCCCGACCGACCGCGAGCCGGCCAGCGCGCCGGCCGCGGCTCACTAGCGCGCTAGGGGGAAACGACCGATGACGCACGCCAGCGCCACCGTCGACATGATGCAGCCACCGTACCCCGCCGAGCGAGGGCTGGACGTCTACAACACGAAGCTCGGCATGTGGGTGTTCCTCGCGTCGGAGGTGATGTTCTTCGCCGCTTTGATCGGGACCTACGTCATCCTGCGGTTCGGAGCTCCGGGCGAGTGGGCCAGGCCGGGGATCGTCCTCAACATCAAGGTCACCGCGTTCAACACATTCCTGCTGATCTGCTCGAGCGTGTCGATGGTGAAAGCGTACGCCTCGATCCAGGACGGCGACCGGCAGAAGATGCGCTTCTGGCTGCTGATGACGATCCTCGGGGGCGCGACGTTCGTCGGCATCCAGGTGTACGAGTACAGCCATCTGGTGGAGCGGGGCTTCCTGCCGAGCGGGGTGCGGGAAGGCAGTGAGCTGGCGGAGCTCGTGGCGCAGGGCACCCTCCCCGCGGCCACGATGGGCTTGTACGGCTCGACGTTCTACACGATGACCGGATTCCACGGCTTCCACGTCACCTGCGGCGTGATCTCGATGACGTACCTGTTCTTCACCAAGGCGCTCCCCGGCAAGTACACGAGACAGGACTATCGCGGCATCGAGACGGTCGGGCTGTATTGGCACTTCGTCGACCTGGTGTGGATCATCCTGTTCACCATCGTCTACCTGATCTGAGGGCCCCCCTCCATGGAGACCGCGCACAAGCGTCCCAACTACATCCTGATCTGGGTGTACCTGGCGGTGCTCACGGCCGCCGAGCTGGCCCTCGCGTTCGAGTTGCCGATCTCGCGCAACCTGAAGCTGGTGTTGCTGCTGTTCCTGGCCGTCTGGAAGGCGCTGCTCGTGGCGCTGTTCTTCATGCACCTGAAGTTCGAGCGCTGGAACCTGCGGATCATGGCGATCATTCCTCTGCCGCTGGCCCTGATCTTCCTCTTCGCCGCGATGTCGGAGCACGTCTGGTAGCCCTCCTGGAGCTGACCAAGCCGCGCATCACGCAGCTGGTGCTGCTCACCGCCGCGGCCGGGTTCTATCTCGGCTCGGGGGCGCACGTGGACGTGCGGCTGCTCGCGCACACGCTGCTCGGCGTGGCGCTCGTCGCCGCCGGCACGAACGCGTTCAATCAGGTGTTGGAGCGCGACGTGGACAGACGGATGCGGCGGACCGAGCGGCGGCCGCTGCCCTCGGGACGGATCGGCGCCCGGGCGGCGGCGCTGTTCGCCGGCGTCATCTCGCTCGCGGGCGTGGCCTACCTCGCGCTCGCGGTCAATCTGCTGACGGCGGGGCTCGCCGCGCTCACGCTCGCGAGCTACGTGCTGCTGTACACGCCGCTCAAGCGGAAAACGACGCTCAACACGGTGATCGGCGCGGTGCCGGGTGCGCTGCCGATCGTCGGCGGATGGACGGCTGCGGGGGGCGCGCTCGGCCCCGCGGTGGCGGCGCTGTTCTGGATCCTGTTCCTGTGGCAGCTGCCGCACTTCCTGGCGCTGGCGTGGATCTACCGCGAGGATTACCGGCGCGGCGGGCTCGCCATGCTGTCGGTCGACGACCCCGAGGGTCGTCACACCGGACGGATGGTGCTGCTCTACGCCGCCGCTCTGCTGCCGGTGAGCCTGCTGCCGACCCTGTTGGGGGTGACCGGGGCCTTTTACTTCTTCGGCGCGCTCGTGCTGGGGCTCGCGTACGCCGCAGCCTCGATCGCGATGACCCTTGCCGCGACCGATCCCCGCGCGTGGCGCGTCTTCCTGGTGTCGATCGTGTACCTGCCGGCGCTCCTCACGCTGATGGTGCTGGACAAGGTATGATCCCGTTTCACCGCGTGCTGATCTCCACCGCGATCGTGTTCTGCACCGGGTTCGCCGCGTGGGCGGCGTGGGACTGGCGGCAGTCGGGCGAGGGCCTGACACTCGCCATGGCGCTCGTGTTCGCCGTGGCGGCCGCGGCCCTCACCTACTACCTCCGCAACCTCAAGCGCTTCCTCGGCCGATGAACCACGGCGACCTGGATCTCGTCTACTTCTGGGCTGCGATCCTGATCGCACTCACTCCGGTGCTGATCTTCGGGGGGATCGGTGTGTGGCTGGTGCGAAAGTTCTGGAAGGAGCAACGCGGAACTCGGAACGCGGAACGCGGAACAGAAGCGCGGGCGTCCGTTCCGCGTTCCGACTTCCGCGTTCCGCGTTAAATTCCTCCCATGACCGCGAGGTCCCCCGAACGCCGTCAAGTCGTCCGCTTCGCGTTCTACAAGCTCGACAACGCGTGGCGCCGGCTCTCGGCCGAGCGACAGGCGAGCTCGAAGCTCGAGTTCGGGGAGACGATCGAGCGGTTCGCCGGACACCTGCTGCTCCGCCCCTACGGCCTGGTGGGCATCCGCGGCGACTGCGACTTCCTCCTCTGGCAGGTGGCCGAAGACCTCGACTCCCTCGTGGCCCTGCAGACCGCGCTCAACCGGACGGACCTGGGCGGGTACCTCACGCTGCCGTACAGCTACCTGGCGATGACGCGGCGCTCCATCTACGAGTTCCCGGAGGACCCGAGCCAGCCGTCCCGGCTGGTGATCCGGCCGAGCGAGGCGCGCTACCTGTTCGTCTATCCCTTCACCAAGACGCGCCCCTGGTACATGCTGCCGAAGGCGGAGCGGCAGGCCATGATGGACGAGCACGTGCGCATCGGCCGTCAATACCCGTCCATCCGGCTGAACACGACCTACTCGTACGGGCTCGACGACCAGGAGTTCATCGTCGCGTTCGAGGGCGACACCCCGGCCGATTTCCTCGATCTCGTGATGGAGCTGCGTGAGAGCAAGGCCTCCTCCTACACGCTGCGCGACACCCCGACCTTCACGTGCGTGCAGATGTCGCTGTGGGACATGCTCGACACGCTGGGCGGGGCGGGCGCGGCGCAGGCGCTCGCGCGGCGGCCGGCGCGCGCCGACGGCTACACGCCCGTGGCGACGCTCGCGGAGCTGGCGCCGGGGGTGGGCCGCCGCGTGTACGCGGCGGGCGAAGCCGTGGCGCTCTTCAACGTCAACGGCACCGTGTACGCGATCGCGAACCGCTGCACCCACGCCCGAGCCTCGCTCTCCGAGGGCGCGGTCGATCCGGCGCGGTGCGTCGTGACTTGCCCGTGGCACGAGGGCGTGTTCTCGCTCGAGACGGGCCAGGTGCTGGGCGGGCCGCCGTCGCTCCCGATCGCCGTTTACCGGGTGAAGCTCGAGGGGGACACGGTGCTCATCGCGCCCGCCGAGGCGCGCGAGCCGACGGTTGCCCCCCGCTCCTCCTGACAGCCGCTTCCTGAAGGCCTGCCGCTCGGAGCCCACCGACGCCACACCGGTGTGGTTCATGCGGCAGGCGGGGCGCTACCTGCCGGAGTACCGCGCCCTGCGCCAGAAGCATTCCCTGCTCGAGCTGTGCCACAAGCCGGACCTCGCGGCCCAGGTAACGCTGCAGCCGGTCGAGCGGTTGCGCGTGGACGCGGCGATCCTGTTCGCCGACATCCTGCTGCCCTTCGAGCCGCTGGGGCTGGGGCTCACGTTCGCGGCGGTCGAAGGTCCGCAGATCACGCGCCCGATCCGCGAGGCGGCGCAAGTGCTCGACCTGCCGCCCGTGGATCCGGCCACGGACCTGGGCTATGTCCTCGAGGCCGTGCGGCTGGTGGTGCGGGCGCTGCCGGCCCACGTCCCGCTCATCGGCTTCGCCGGCGCGCCGTTCACACTCGCGAGCTACGCGATCGAGGGGGGCGGCACGCGGGACTTCATGCTCACCAAGCGGTTCATGTATGCGGAGCCGCGAGCGTGGCACGAGCTGATGCGCCGGCTCGCCGAGCTCGTGGGCAACTACCTCGCGGCGCAGGCCCGCGCGGGCGCCCGGGCGCTGCAGCTGTTCGACAGCTGGGTCGGCTGCCTCTCCCCCGCCGACTACGCCACCTACGTGTTTCCCCACAGCCAGCGCGCGTTGCAGCTCGCCGCAGCGGCCGGCGTCCCGGTCATCCACTTCGGCACCGGAACGGCGACATTCCTCGAGGACTTCGCGCGCGCCGGGGGCGACGTGATCGGCGTGGACTGGCGCATTCCGCTCGACGTCGCCTGGGAGCGGCTGGGTGTGGGGAGCAAGCCCGCCATCCAGGGGAATCTGGATCCCGTGGCGCTGCTCGCCCCGCGTCCGGAGCTCGAGCGACGCGTGCGGGACATTCTCGCCCGCGCCGCCGGGCGGCCCGGTCACATCTTCAACCTCGGGCACGGCGTGCTGCCCGAGAGTCCGGTGGAGGCGGTGCAGGCCGTGGTGGACTGGGTGCATGCCGGGTGATCGGGTCGCCGTCCTGCTGATGGCGTACGGCGGACCAGCGAGCCTCGACGAGGTCGAGCCGTACCTGCTCGACGTGCGCGGCGGGCGCCCCGTCACGCCCGAGTTCCTCGCGGAGATCACGTCGCGCTACGCCCGCATCGGCGGCCGCTCGCCGATTCGCGAGCTCACCGAGGCGCAGGCCGCTGCCGTGGGGCGGCGGCTCGGCGCGGGGTTTCCCGTCTACGTGGGGATGCGCCACTGGCACCCCTACATCAGGGACGCGGTGGATCGCATCGCCGCGGACGGGCACCGCCGCGTGGTCGGGATCGTGCTCGCCCCGCACTACTCCGCGATGTCGGTCGGCGTCTACCAGAAGCGGCTGCTCGAGGCCGCGCGAGGCCGGCTCGAGACCGCGTTGGTGCGGAGCTGGGCCGATCATCCGAAGTTCCTCGCGGCCGTCGCCGAGCGGGTGACGCAGGCGCTGCAGCGCTTCCCCGCGCCGCAAGCGGTGCAGGTGCTGTTTACCGCCCACAGCCTTCCCGAGCGCATTCTCGCGATGGCCGACCCCTATCCCGAGGAGCTCAAGGCCAGCGCCGCGGCGGTCGCGAAGCTCGCCGGACTGTCCGAGTGGCGCGTCGCCTACCAGAGCGCCGGGGCGACGCCCGAGCCGTGGCTCGGCCCCGAGGCGGGCGCGCTGCTCACCGAGCTCGCCGCCCGGGGTCATCGGGCGTTCCTCATCGTCCCGTTCGGGTTCGTGTGCGACCACGTGGAGATCCTGTACGACGTCGACGTGACGTACCGGGCGCTCGCGGCGCGGCTCGACGTCCAGCTCGAGCGCACCGCGTCCCTGAACGACGATCCACTGCTCGTGGAAGCGCTCTCGGGTCTCGTGCGGAAGGCAGCCGCCGAGCGGGGGTGGACGTGACGTGCGTCGTGGTGGGCGCGGGGCTCGCCGGGCTGGCGGCCGCATGGGAGCTCGAGAAGGGCGGAGTCGACGTGATCGTGCTGGAGGCCGGGCGGCGCCCCGGTGGCGTGATCGTCACGGAGCGCCGGGACGGCTTCATCGTCGAGGGTGGTCCTGACGGCTTCCTCGCCGCGGAGCGCGACATCCAGGACCTGGCACGCGAGCTCGGCGTCGGCGATCGGCTGGTGAGCCCGCTCGCCAAGGGATCGATGCTCTGGACCGGGGAGCGGCTCGAGCCGCTCGGGGAGGGGCGCGCGGCCGAGCTGCTCGGGATCCAGATCGCCGGGGAGAGCGAGCTCGCTCAGGGGTTCAAGAGCTTCGCGGGCGGCATGGCGGACTTCGTCGAGGCGCTCGTCGCCTCCCTGGGCAGCGCCGTGCGCACGAACCAAGGGGTCACCGCCCTCGCGCCGGCAGCACGTGGCTGGCGGCTCGCCGTGACCGGCGGATCGACGCACGAGGCGGAAGGTGTGATTCTCGCAGTCCCGGCGTGGAGCACGGCGCGGTTCCTCGCCGCGCTGGGCGTGACGGCCGGGCGGGAGCTCGAGGAGGTCGTCTACCATCCGAGCATCACGGTGTCGCTCGCCTATCGCGCGGATCAGATCGGACGGCCCCTGGAAGGGACGGGATTCGTGATAGACCCGGCTGTAGTAGGGGCACGCCATGGCGTGCCCTTACAAGTCCGGGCCTGCACCTATTCGTCCTCGAAGTACCCCGACCGCGCCCCGCCGGGGCACGCGTTGTTGCGGGCGTTCGTAGGCCCTGGGGTGGGAGACGGCGACCCCGGCGCGGTGACGCACGCCGAGCTGGTGACGATTCTCAGGCTGGAGGGCGGGCCACTCTGGACCCGGGCGTTCCACTGGCCGCGCGGCCTCCCGCGCTACAAGCCGGGTCACGCGGAGCGGGTCGCCCACATTCGCCACCGGGTCGCGCGGCTGGCGCCGCTCGAGATCGCGGGGGCCGCCGTGGACGGCGCGGGCGTGTCGGCGTGCGTGAAGTCAGGGAGAGAAGCGGCGCGGGGACTGATAAGGCGGTTACCAAGATAGACGGATAGCCGGATATTGATCCGTCACTACTATCCGCCTATCCGGCTATCCGCCTAGTAGTTCTTTCGCCTTCCGTACCACGTTTTCCACCGTCAGCCCCAACTCCTGGTAGATCCGCTGATACGGTGCGGACGCCCCGAAGCGCTCGATGCCGAGCACCGCGCCGCGATCGCCGACCCAGCGGTACCACGGCTGCGGGGCGGCCGCCTCCACCGCGAGCCGCGCCGGCACCGCCGGCGGCAGCACCGCGTCGCGATACTCCTGCGGTTGTCGCGCGAACAGCTCCATGGACGGCATGCTCACCACCCGGGCCGCGATGCCCTCGGCCGTGAGCTTCTCGCAGGCACCGAGCGCGAGGTCCACTTCGGACCCGGTCGCGATCAGGATCACCGTGGGCTTCCCGCCGCGTGCGTCCGCCAGCACGTAGGCGCCGAGCCGCAGGCCGTTCGGCGGGGCGTATCTCGCGCGGTCGATCACCGGGACCTTCTGTCGCGTGAGCACGAGCGCGACGGGTCCGTCCCGGTGCAGGATCGCGACACGCCACGCTTCGACCACTTCGGCGGCGTCCGCCGGCCGGATGACGGTGAGCCCCGGAATCGCGCGGAGGCTGGCGAGTTGCTCGACCGGCTGGTGCGTGGGCCCGTCCTCGCCCAACCCGATGGAGTCGTGGGAGAACACGTAGATCGTCGGCAGGCGGGAGAGGGCGGCGAGCCGGATCGGCGGCCGCATGTACTCCGAGAAGATGAGGAACGTCGAGCCGACGGGCCGCACGCCGCCGTGCAGCGCCAGGCCGCTGAGGATGGCGCCCATCGCGTGCTCGCGCACACCGAAATGGATGTTCCGCCCCCCCCAGTTCCCCGCCGCGACGTCGCCGCCGTTCTTGAAGACCACATTGGTCGAGCCAGCGAGGTCCGCCGAGCCGCCGATCAGTTCGGGGAGCCGCAGCGCGAACGCGTTGAGCACCTTGCCCGACGCGGCGCGGGTCGCCTGGAGGTCCTTGGTCGGGAAGCTCGGCAGCTCGGCGTCCCAGGCCTCAGGGAGCCGACCCGCGAGCCGGCGCTCGAGCTCGGCTGCGAGGTCGGGGTACGCCGCGCGGTAGCCGTCGTAGCGCTGCTGCCACTCGGCCTCGAGCCGGGCGCCGCGCTCCACCGCGCGCCGCCAGTGCGCCAGCGCCTCCGCGGGCACGTGGAACGGCTCGAGACTCGGCCAGCCGAGGTTCTGCTTCGTGAGCTTCACCTCGTCCTCCCCGAGCGGCGCACCGTGCGCCTCGGGTGTGTCTTGCTTGTGGGGGCTGCCCCAGGCGATGTGCGTGCGGACGATGGTGAGGGACGGGCGATCGGTGATGCGCCGGGCCGCGGTGAGCGCCGCGTCGAGCGCGCCCAGGTCGTTCCCGTCCGCCACCCGCGCCACGTGCCAGCCGTAGGCTTCGAACCGCTTGGCGGTGTCGTCCGAGAAGGTCAGGTCGGTGGTGCCGTCGATGGTGATGCGATTGTCGTCGTAGATCCCGATCAGGCCGCCGAGCTTCAGGTGGCCGGCGAGCGAGCAGGCCTCGTGCGAGGCGCCCTCCATCAGGTCGCCGTCCGAGGCGAGGAAGTACGTGTGATGATCGACGATGGTGTGGCCCCCTCCCCGGTTGAACTGCGCGGCGAGGTGCGCCCGGGCGAGCGCCATGCCGACGGCGTTGCCCACGCCCTGGCCGAGCGGCCCCGTAGTGGCCTCGACGCCGGGCGTGAGACCGTGCTCCGAGTGGCCCGGCGTGCGGCTGCCCCACTGGCGAAACTGCTTCAAGTCCTCGAGCGAGAGGTCGTATCCGGTGAGGTAGAGCACCGAGTACAACAGCATGCAGGCGTGGCCGGCCGAGAGCACGAAGCGGTCGCGCCCGAACCAGTCGGGGTTGGCCGGATTGTAGCGGAGATGGCGCTGCCACAGCACGTACGCGAGCGGTGCGAGCGCCATCGCGGTACCGGGGTGGCCGGAGTCCGCTCGTTGCACCGCGTCCATCGCGAGGGCGCGGATGGTGTTGATGCAGAGCTGGTCGAGCGCCGTGTCGCGCGCCGCGGCGGGAGCGGGCGCGCTCGTGCGTGGGGTCACAGCAGCCCGGATTTCGCGGCCTGCCACAGGTTCACGAGCCGGTCAAAGCCGCTCACCAGCACGTCCACCTGCTGCGGGCTGGGGGTGGCCCGGGCGGCGGTCTTGAGCTCCTCGCAGATCTTCGGCATCTCGTGACGGCCCTGCTTGGCGCTCTCCGCCCCGATCTGGTCGAGGAGCGCCAGGATCTGCTGGCGCGCGGGCTCGTCGTTGGGCACCTGCCACAGGTAATCGGCGAGCTGCTTGCCCTCGGTGCACAGCTTCCCGAGGGCGTCCATCACGGGCGGGTGCGGGCGGCGGGGGGCGGGGGCGTCGGAGTTGGTCATGGCGGCTTTTAATCTAATTCCCATCCTGAAGGATGGGCTCGGCACTGCGCTGCCCTTAAGGGCAGTGACGGCCGAGCCCACGCTTGAGCGTGGGAAGACGAGTTGCCGATGACCGCAGTCCGTACCTAGCTTCCACCGTCTCATGCCCGCGATCCCTGCCTTCCTCCTCGCGCTCCAAGCGACACTCGTGCCGCCCGAATCGGGCGAGGTGCACCTGCGTCACGTGCGCCAGCTCACGTTCGGCGGGCAGAACGCGGAGGCGTATTTCGCGGCGTCGGGTCGGCTCTTGATCTTCCAGCGCCACGGCCCGGCGGAGTCGTGCGACCAGATGTACGTGATGAGCGCGGACGGGACCGGGCTGCACCGTGTCTCGTCGGGGCGGGGCCGGACCACCTGCGGCTACTTCTACGACCGCGATCGCAGGATCTTCTACTCGAGTACCGAGCACGCCGACGCGGCCTGCCCGCCGCGCCCGGACTACTCGCAAGGTTACGTCTGGGCGCTGTACGACTACGACTTGTACAGCGCAGCCGCCGACGGCGCGGGAGCGGAACGCCTCACCACGAATCCCGAGTACGACGCCGAAGGGACGCTGTCCCCCGACGGCAGGACCATCGTCTTCACCTCGTTGCGCGACGGAGATCTCGACATTTACACCATGGGCGTGGACGGGCGCGACGTGCGGCGTCTCACCACGACCCTCGGCTACGACGGCGGCCCGTTCTTCTCGCCCGACGGGAAGCTGATCGTGTATCGCGCCTACCATCCGTCGACGCCCGCCGACTCGGCGGAATACCGGGCGTTGCTCGCGCGGCGTCTGGTTCGCCCCACACGGATGGACCTCTGGGTCATGAAGGCCGACGGGAGCGGGCAGCGGCAGGTCACGCAGCTCCCGGGCGCGAGCTTCGCGCCGTCGTTCTTCCCCGACTCTCGGCGGATCATCTTCGCCTCGAATTATCCCAGCCCGACCTCGGAGCACTTCGATCTGTACGCGGTCAACGTAGACGGCACGGGCCTGGAGCGGATCACGACCGACAATACGTTCAACGCCTTCCCCATGTTCTCTCCCGACGGCCGCCGGCTGGTCTGGGCTTCCAACCGCACCGGCAAGGTGCCGCACGAGACGAACATCTTCGTCGCCGACTGGGCGGACGGAGGGAGTCGCTGATGCTTGAGTGGTTCCGCGCGTTCCACCGCTCCGCGAAGGGGTGGGACACGTCGATCATGGTTGCGGTCGGCATCTGGATCGTGCTCCGCTCGTATCTCATCGAGGCGTTCCGCATCCCGTCGGCCAGCATGGAGAACACGCTCCTCGTCGGCGACTTTCTCTTCGTCAACAAGGCGATCTACGGAGGCGAGTTCGAGATCCCGTTCACGGGCGTCCGCTTCTCGCACCTGCCGGGCTATGCCGACCCCCGGCGCGACGGCATCGTCGTGTTCCGCTCGGTCGAGGACTCGACGCCCGACCTGAACATCGTGAAGCGGGTGATCGGCGTGGCCGGGGACACGTTGCGCATGGTGCACGACACCGTGTATCGCAACGGCGCGCGGCTGGAAGAGCCGTACGCGCTGCACCTGGCGGGCGGCACGGTGGCCGACCCGGACTTCCGCCTGCAGCAGATCCGGGCGTGGCAGCTGCCGTATTACCGCGGCCGGGATCCAGCGCACTACCATCCCACGACCCACGACTGGGGCCCGATGGTCGTGCCGCCGGTGCACTACTTCGTGATGGGCGACAACCGCGACGAGTCGTACGACAGCCGCTTCTGGGGCTTCCTGCCGCGGTCCCACATCGTGGGCAAGCCGGTGATCATCTATCTCAGCGTCGCGAGCGATCCCTGGCGCATTCGCTGGAATCGGATGCTGCGCCAGCCTCAGTAGACGGGCACGAGACAACAGGCTGCAGGACCCGCACCTGCTAGACGCACGGACGCACAGTAGTGAACAGGATGCAGGACTCAGTGTTTGTCCTCAAACGGGCTACTGTTTTCCACTGTGCGTCTGCGCGTCTAGCTGTGCCGTTCCTACCTACCCAATCCCTGACCCGATCACCGTCGTAGCAGTCAAGGGCGCGTTGCGGAACTCCCGGGGGGGGACCAAGTTCGAACCGTGGCCAGCGAACCGGACCGCGCGCTCGTGGAGCGCATGATGGGGGGCGACGAGCGCGCGCTGGCGGAGGTGTACGACCGGCACGGCGGCCCGGCGTACTCCCTCGCCCTCGCCATCGTCGGTGAGCGTGGAACGAAGCGCAATTCGCCACGAGCTCGCGTTTGCGGGGTGAGCCGGCTCCGGTGACCGAACTCAACTTCACGCCGGGAGCACCGCGCACCGTCCAGGTCGGCCTGGACTACCGGTTCTGAGCGCGCACCAAGCCGCTCCCTTGACGGGCCTGGGGGGACCGGTTAAAACCCAACTCCCGTCCTCACATGACCCAACGTCTCCTGCTGGTGTCGCAGCTCGCCGCCCTGTGCGCCGCACCCGCGGCCGTGGTGGCCGCCCAGCAGTGCGATACGACCGCCCGGCCGGCCGACAGCCTGCGGGTCTATACGCTGCCGCCCGCCGTCGTCTCCGTCACGCGCGGCAACCCACCGATCAACCGGATCCCGCAGGCGGTGCAGCTCGTGGACAAGACGGAAATCAGCCGACAACGTGTTCAACCGGTCCTACGTGGGGTCGGTGGTTATCAACGCGGCGCGGGGGCGCTATTTTGAGCCCGCTCCCGGCCGCAACATGTACCTCGGATTCTCGCTTGGCGCTGGTGAATAAGTGGTTGGACCTTCAACGGAGGTAGGTATGACGCATTGGGCTCGATGGTGCGCGACGGTGCTGGTCGCGTGTTTCGTCGCGGCACCGCTGTGCGCGCAGGGGTCGGGTGGAACGGGCGACCCGACGGCCGCCGCGCCACACGCCGTCGTCACGAACGACATGCTGCTCAACGCCGCGGGGAGCGGCGACTGGGTGATGTACGGACACAACTACTGGAACAACCGCTACTCTCCCCTGAAGACCATCAATACCACGAACGTGAAGAACCTCGTCCCGCGGGCCGTCTACACCCACGGCGCCGAGCGGCTTGGCAGCTTCGAGACCACGCCGGTCGTCGTGAACGGCATCATGTACATCACGTCGCCCGCGACGCCGAACAACATCGTGCGCGCGTTCGACCTGCGGACGCAGAAGAAGCTGTGGGAATACGAGCACAAGAACGCGCCCGTCTCGACCGCGTGCTGCGGCCCGAACAACCGCGGCGTGGCGGTGGCGAACGGCCTGATCTTCCTGGGCACGCTCGACGGCCAGCTCGTCGCGCTCGACCAGGGGACGGGGAAGGAGAAGTGGGCGGTGCAGGTGGGCGACCCCGCCGCCGGCTACACCGAGACGATGGCCCCGCTCGTGGTCGGCGACAACGTCATCATCGGGACCTCGGGCGCCGAGTACGGCATCCGCGGCTTCGTGAAGGCGTACAGCGCGGCGAGCGGCGCACCGGCCTGGACCTGGTACACGCTGCCCGATCCGCAGCACGGCGGCTGGTGGGGCAAGTGGTCCAGGACGACCGGGGAAGGCGAGGACCTGCACCGCGACATCGCCAAGGAAAAGGCCGACTCGGCCAAGTACGCCGACGCCTGGCAGCACGGCGGCGGGTCGATGTGGATGACCCCGGCCTACGACGACGCGACCAAGACGCTGTACGTCGCGATCGGCAACCCGTCGCCCGACCTGGACGGCGGCATCCGCCCGGGCGACAATCTGTGGACCGAGAGTGTCGTGGCCATCAGCGCCACGAACGGCGAGTTCAAGTGGGGATACCAGGAAGTGCCGCACGACGTGTGGGACCTGGACGCCGTGAGCCCCCCCGTCATCGCCATGGTCGGCGGCAAGAAGGCCGTGGTCGAGGCGGGTAAGACCGGATTCGTGTACGTGCTCGACGCGGCGACCGGCAAGCTGATCCGCAAGTCGGCGGCGTTCGTGCCGCAGCAGAGCATGTACGCCCAGCCGACCGCCGAGGGCGTGTTCATGCTCCCGGGCGCGAACGGCGGCGAGGAATGGTCCCCGATCGCCGTGAACCCGGATCTCGCGTACGCGTACACGGTGGGCCTGCACCAGCCGATGCACTACAAGACCCACTTTGCCCCGTGGGAGAACGGGCGCCTCTGGCTCGGCAGCGCCTTCGTCCGTGTCCCGGACGACAAGGGTGGTTACTCGGGTGAGTGGGGCAACGTCAACGCGATCGACCTCAATACGGGCAAGATCGCGTGGACCGTGAAGACCGACCTGCCGATGATGGGCGGCGCGACCGCCACGGCCGGCGGCCTGGTGTTCACGGGCGAGGGCAACGGCTGGTTCAAAGCCTACGATGCGAAGACCGGCGCGGTCCTGTGGAAGTTCTATTGCGGCGCCGGCGTGAATGCGGCCCCCTCGGTCTTCGAGGTGGACGGCGAAGAGTTCGTCGCGGTGGCCGCGGGCGGCAACTTCCAGATCAGCTACCCGCTGGGCAACGCGGTCTTCGTCTTCGGGCTCCCGAAGGCGGGCATGTAGCTTATCCCCGGTCCCCCTCGGGGGCTCTCTGCGCGACAAAAATACGCAGTCGCTCCGAGAACCCCCGACGGGGACCGGGCTGCCGTCTCCCGCCACACGCGGTTCTGATGGTCAAGCTCTCGTCCGTTGCCGGCATGCTTGCTCTGGCGAGCGGCCCCGCTCTCCCGGTCACCGCAGGCGCGCAGTCCGAGCGCGCCGTCGCGACTCCTATTGTCGATTCATCCTGGTTGCAGGCTGATACGGTCACGCGAACCGCCACGTTCGAGCTCATCGCGGGCCTGACGGGCGCGAACGGGGCGCTGAATTTCAACGGCTTCCGGGACGGCGAGTTGACCCTCACGGTGCCGTTGGGCTGGACCGTCATGATGCAGTTCCGCAATCACGACGGCATGCTGCCGCATTCGGCCGAAGTGATCGAGGACACGCATCCTCTGCCCACGCAGCCGGTTACGCCCGCGTTTCCCCGCGCCGTCACCGTCCGGCTGGCCGAGGGGCTCCCGTCCGAGGGGCGCGACGGCCTGCGGTTCATTGCGGATAAGGGGGGGTCCTACCTAATATTTTGCGGGGTTCCGGGCCATGGGGCGGCCGGTATGTGGATTCGCCTTGAGGTTTCGGGATCGGTTCGGCAGCCGTCCCTGGCGGCCACTCCTGCGGGCAAACATTAGCCTGCGGCAGCGGGTGTGCAGCGCAAAACGCTGGCGTGGGCTCGTGCGGAAGGCCCCAGGCGTTGAGCAGCACGATCGACTCGCTCTCACGAGGAGGTGGACGCGCTTTCCCTTTTCAGTCACAACTGTCGTAGGTGAGAAGCCACACGAGCATGACTGGTGGGAGGAGCACGCTCCCACTCGGGCTTACCTGGGCGGAAGGATTGAGCAGGTAAACTCCCAAGGAGGGATTCTCGTATGAAGCGTCTCACGCTGTTGTTGTTGGGTCTGGCGTTGGGCGTCAGCGCCACCGCCAACGCACAAGGCCTGACGATGCAGATGTCCAACGGCTGGGCGTTCACGTTCGCCGGGAACGTGAACGTGTTCTGGAGCTTCACCAAGGAAAACACGAACGCCGGGGATGCCGCGAACTCGAACATCCGCACCGGGCTGCTCCCTACGTTCGCCACGTTCGAGGCTAAGGGCAAAGAGGCGGGGCTGACCCTGGGTATCCATTTCGGGTTCGCGCCGCAAATTCAGAACGTCGCCAACTTGCACGACGAGTTTACCGAGTTCAGCCGGATCGACATGCGTCAGGTGTACCTGACCGTAGGCTTCAAGGATGGGTCGCAGATTCTCGCCGGCCGCGAGCTTGGCCTGTTTGAGCGCCAGGCCATCCTGAACGACATGACGCTGTTCGGCGTCGGCGCGGTGGGCCTCGGCTTCGGCCAGGGTGGCGGCACGACGCTCGGCCGCATCGGGTTCGGCTACCTCTATCCAAACTTCAACGCCCAGGTCACCTACAGCACCAAGCCGGGACAGGCACAGCTCAGCGTCGGCATCTTCCAGCCGAGCAACCTGGGCGGTCCTCCCGCCACGTACGCTTTCACTACGATCCCGCGTGTGGAGGCGGAGTTCAGTTACAACCAGAAGTCCGGCAAGAACAACTACATGGTCTGGGTCGGCGGCCTGTGGCAAACGACCAAGAATGCGCCGACCGGCGGCACCTCGATCACCTCGTTCGGCGGCAACGCCGGGGTCAAGGGGAGCTTCTCCGATCTCACCGTCGTAGTGACTGGCTACATCGGCAAGGCCCTCGGCACCACCTTGATGTTCTCGGGCGACGAGATCGCGGCTGACGGGACGACGGGACGTCCGTCGGACGGCGGCTACGTCCAGCTGATGTACAAGGTCGGCCCGAAGACGAACGTGGGCGCGAGCTGGGGCTTTAGTCGCCTCAAGGACGACCAGACGGGCGACGGCGATGCGGACGTGCGGTCGAACATGTATGCCTACACCGTCGGCATCTACCATCAGTGGACGAAGTCGCTGAAGTTGGTGTTCGAGGGCACTCAGGAAGGGACCACCGGCGAGAGCGCTGGTCCATTCTTCTCGGGCTTTGCGCCGGGGAGCAAGCAGACGGACGTCTCCGCGGGGTTGATGCTGTTCTTCTAACCGACCACGTCGAGGAAACGCGTAAGGGCCGGGATTGCTCCCGGCCCTTTACGTTTCTCCTGGACGCAGCTCCTCGACGTTGTTCCTCTTGACGCCTTTACTTGTATCGGTACGTGATTCGACCGCGCGTGAGATCGTACGGCGAGAGATCGACCGCCACCCGGTCTCCTTGCAGAATCCGGATGTAGTTCTTGCGCATCTTGCCCGACACGTAGGCGAGCACCTCGTGCCCGTTCTCGAGCTTCACCCGGAAGGTCGTGTTGGGGAGCACTTCGCTGACCGTCCCCATCATTTGTATCGCGTCGCCTGCCACGAGGGGCTAGCTCTCCTGTCCTAGGCCCGCACCTGGTGCGGGTCCATCGTTTCGTCGCGCGGCGGCTCCCCGCCCCGCTGAATGTAGGACGCGTGGCGGCCGCAGCTCTGGCACGTGAGCGTCACGCGCTCCAGCGTCACGCGCTCCGGCGTCGCCAGCACGCGCCCACCCCGGCGCCGCGGCGACCGCACGATGGACCGCGTGCCACACGAGGGGCACACCAAGGGCACGTGCTCGCGGTCGGCCGCGATCAGCGCCAGTGCTTCCGGCGCCCGATACTCCTTAATTCCGCGTCGCCCCACGGTTTGTCTCACGCCTCCAGGCGAAATCTAGTGCCCCCGGGAAGGGGCGCGGCGCGCCGCTGGGCCCGCTTGACACCTCCGGTCCGCGCCGTATCTCTCACGAGAACCGGAGGTTGCAATGGAGCGCCCCGAGTACGAGCCCCTGGCGGAGATCGAAGTCGACGCGGCGAGCCCCTCGCACCAGGGCTTCACGCTCATGGGCCAGGGCATGGATCACGCCGAGTACCAGCTCGATCTGCGCTTCGAAATGCCGCTCGATCAGCGCACCCGTACGGTGCTGGGCGAGCTGTTGTCGCACTCGGATCTCACCATCTCGCGCCGCGCGCCCGGCGGTCTCGCCGCGGCGCTGCGCCAGCGTCGCCCCCCCAACCGCGCGTCCCAGCGTTAGTTACCGCGAAAATCCTTGACGGTCCCCAGGGGGGGATGTAGCTTGGCGCGACCTTCAGCGCCGGAGCAGCGTGTTCGATGCCCCCCCCGCCCCCCCCAGCTGAGCTCGGCGGGTCGCAGATCTCCTCGCTGCTCGAGGCCCTCCCCGGAATCGCGAGCGTCCTCCGCAGCCCGGTGGCAGACGCGCTCGTCAAGGCGATCCGCGCCGCCGCCGGCGTGGGCGAGTTCACGCTCGACGACGCCGAAGAGCTGGTGCGCTACGCCGTGCGGCGCGGGCTGATCGGCCCCGACGAGGGGGATCGCGTGCTGGCAGACGTGGAGGGGCCGCTCAAGGCCAAGGGGGGGCGCAGGCCGGCGCACCCGACGAAGCCGCGAGGGGCGGGGGCGGGGGCGGCGGCGGCGGCGAAGCGGAAGGCCGCGAAGAAGAAGTCGCGGCGGTGAGTCAGCTGGCGACCTTAGACCCGGAACCCCCGGACCAACCCGCGCAGCTTTTCCGCCGCCTGGAGCAGCCCTCCGGCGGCGGCCGCCATCTCCTGGGTGGAGGCGCCCTGCTGCTGGGTCGCCGCCGTGACCTGCTGGGCGCTCGCCGCGTGCGCGGTCGCGCGGCCGCCCACCTGCTCCGCCTTCTGCTGTAGACGCGTCGTGGTCTCGCGGTTCGCCTGCGCCGCCAGGCGCACCCGCGCCGCCGCCTGCTCCACCAGCTCCACCGCTGTCGCGATCTCGGCGAGGCCGCGGGCCGCCCCGTCGGCGACCGACTCGATCCCGCGGACCTTCGCCTGGCCGACGGTCATCGTCGCCGTGACGTCTTCCATCTGCTCGCGGATCAGGGCGGTGGTGCGCGTGACCTCTTCCGCCGCCCGCGCCGACTCGTCCGCGAGCTGGCGCACTTCCTCGGCCACGACCGCGAAGCCCTTGCCGTGCTCGCCCGCGCGGGCCGCCTCGATCGCCGCGTTCAGGGCCAGCAGGTTGGTCTGCGACGAGATGCGTTTGATGAGCTCCACGAAGTCGTCGATGGACGCGCTCAGCTCGGCGAGCTGCGCCACCTGCTTCGAGGTGGTCTGCACGACTTCGCGCACGTCGAGCAGGGCGCTCCCGGCTGCGGCCACGTCGCCGCGGTGCCGCTCCGCGACCGTGCGGATCTCCTCGCCCAGCTGCGCCGCGCGGTCCGCCGCCTCCGCCATCTCCGCCGTCGCCTTGCGCAGCTCCTCGATCCCCGTGCCCATGGAGCCGAGCGCGGCGCGCTGCTCGTCCGCGCCGCTCGAGATCTCGACCATCGCGGTCGATACCTGGCTCGACGAGGCGGCGAGCTGCTCGCTCACCGCGGAGAGGTCGCCCGCCGATCCCGCGATCCGGTCCGACTCCCCGATCACGTCGCCCACGATGTGCCGCAGCCGGTCGCCCATGCGCTGCATCGCCTCCGCGAGCAGGCGGAACTCGCGCGGCATCTCGCCCGTCGTCACCGGCCGCAGGTCCCCGCCCCCGAACCGCTCGGCGGCGGTGACGAGCCGGCCGAGCGGCCCCTGCACCGACTGCAGCGTGTACCGCGACAGGAAGAATCCCACCAGCAGCAGCGACACGACGAGGACCCACAGCTTCCGCTCGCGGTCGATCGAGTCAGCGGCAAGGCGCTCGGCGGCCTGTGTCGCCTTGTCGGCCTGCCGGCGTGACAGGTCGCGCACCAGGCGCGTCAGCTCCGCCGCCTGCGGCCGGACGGCGCTCACCCGGGCCACCGCCTCCGCCTGGCGCCCGAGGTCCGTGAGCGCGTGCGCGATGGCGTATTCGGTTTCGATAGTGGCGTGCAGGTGGCGTAACCGGTTGATCGCGAGCCGATCCTCGACCACGAGGCCGCCCAGCGCCGCGAGCCGCCGCTCGTAATCGAACGCCTCCTCGGCCGACGCGTCGAACAATCGGCGCGCGTCCGTGCCGGGCGTGGCCAGGTACTGCTCCGCGGCGCGGATCTCCTCGAGCACGCTCGTCACGAGCCCGCTCCCGATCTCGGTGGACGTGCGCAACGCCGCCAGCTCGTCGGCCGTGGCGCGCCGTACCCGCCGCAGCGTCGTCGCCCCGCCGATGGCGGTCGCGACCAGGCCTGCCATCAACAGCACGAGCCCGAGCAGGATGCGCGCGCGAATCGTGTCGAGCGGCCCCCGCATCACTGCTCCGCTTGGGCGACGAGCCGTCCGTCGCGCACCACGCCGATCACCACCGACTTCGCCGGGACGTCCCCGCTCGTGTCGAACGCGATCGTGCCCGTCACTCCGTCGAACGCCGCCCGGCCGTGACCCACCCCCGCCAGGTAGGCCCGAATCGCCCGCCGGGCGGCGCCGGCCTCGTCGACGGCGCGCGCCAGCAGAAACACGGCATCGTAGGCGCCTGCGCCGCGATGGTCCGGTCGCTCGCCCTGATACGCGCGCGCGTAGTCCGTGACGAACGCCGCGTTGCGCTCGTCGCGCCGATCCGGCAGGTACGCGGACGACAGCCGGACGCCTTCGGCGAGCGGGCCGTCCGCTTCGATCCCGGTGAGCGCGTCTCCGCCGAGCACCGGCCAGGCGACGCCCAGCGCCCGCATCTCCCGCAGCGCCAGCTCGGCCCCCGGTCGCTCCGCCGCGAGCAGCAGCACGTCCACGCCGCCCCGCCGCATGTGGGACAGATACGGCTCGAAAAGGTGCGGCGCACGCCGCGCCCGTAGTCGTTGTTGACGTAGATGATCCCGGCCCGGCGCGCGCCGAGCACCTGCAGCGCGAAGCGCGCGAGGTGCGGGCCGTGTTGCAGGTCGCTCGGGCACACCCGGAACACGTAGGGACTGATGCCGCTCAAGTCCGGACTCGAGGCGGAGGGGGAGATCATGACGACGGGGGTCGCGCCCGCTCCGTACACGCGCGCCGCGGCAAGCGTGGTGCCCGAGGAGAGGTGGCCGATCACAGCGACGACCGCGGGATCGGCGTACAGCTGGGCGGCGATCCGCACCGCCACGTCCTCGCTTCCCGAGTCGTCCGCGACTCGGAGCTCGAGCGGGCGGCCGTGCAGACCTCCCTTGGCGTTGATCTGGTTGACCGCCAGCTGCGCCGCCTTGAGCATCGAGGCGCCCCGCGGCTGTCCAAATGGTCCCGCGAGCCCGAGGACGACCGGGCCGCCCGACCCAGAGCACGCGGCGAGCGCAAGAGCGACGCCGACGAGAGCGGTGCTGCGCACGAGCCCTCCTCCAAGTGTCGTCGAGGAAACGGGATGACCGAAACATTGCCCGCCGCCCACAGGATTTCCACCCAGTTTTCCAGACCGATGTGGACAACCAGCGTTTGCCCCGGCGCGAGGCCGGGATAGCTTCATACCGATGGACACGCTGCGCGGTCTCTGCCGACTCGTCGACGCTCTGGAGCGGCTGCTCACCGCGCGAGACGCGGCGGCGTTCGAGCGGGTCTGGGAGGCGTCCCATCTCGACCGCATGGCGTGGGAAGCGCTGGCGCTCGCGCGGCGCGCCGACGCGGCGGACGCTCCTCCCGCCCCCCGCGCCCCCCTGGAGCGGGCCCTCGACCAGGTCGATCGACGCCTGCTCGCGGTGCTGGATCGCTGCCGGGCGTTCCTCGATCGCCACCTCGCGACGTTCCGCGTCCCCGAGCTCGAGCGCTGGCAGCACGCCGCGGCGGCGGCGCTCGTCGGCGCGCGCTGGGGGGTTGCGGGGCTGCGCACCGTCATCGCCGACACCGGCGCGCCGCTCGGCCGGCGCTATTTCGCGTTCCTCGCGCTGGCCGAGCGCCACCCCGAGGGCGCGTGGCCGTTGTTCGAGCGCTACCTCGTGACCCCGGGCGCCCACCACGCCTTCGTCGCCGCCGCGGTCGAGGCGGCGCGGTATTACCCGGGACACGCCGACGTCCTGGTCCGGTTGTTCGAACGGATCCGCGGCGATCAACTGCTGCGGCGCTTCCTCGGCCCGAAAATCCTCGAGTCCCTCTACGTCTTGGGCGAGTCGCTGAGCCTCCCGCTGTTCGAGGAGCTGCTCGTCGCGGGCCACACGGATCCCGACGTGGACCGCTGCGAGGTCACCCGCGCGCTCGTCGCCGTGCGGAAGCTCACGGGTCGGCTGGCGCCGAGCGCCAAGTTCGGTGACGGCGACGAGGCGACGCTGCGCCGCACCCTGGACGATGCCGAGCGGCGCTTCGAGGACGCCCGCGACCGCATCGTGCCCGTGGTCGTTATCTAAGGGCGGCAAATGGCGGCAGGGGC
>WNGP01002927.1_pt1 | contig 33158 bp, 31 predicted proteins | sample 5407671 | NCBI WGS metagenome assembly WNGP01 (sample SAMN13153381, study PRJNA577476) | soil metagenome | isolation source: 40 cm soil or saprolite under Garry oak tree replicate 2 | place: USA:California | collected 2016-06-15 | reverse complement strand
CCCAGGGATTGGGCATCATCGTGGTCTCGTCGTACTTGCCGGAGTTACTCGGCATTTGCGACCGTGTCATCGTCCTGCACGACTTCGGGGTCACCGGTGAACTCCCGATTGAAGAAGCAACTGAAGAAGCGGTGCTGCAACTGGCAAGCAGCGCTCCCATGTCTGTGCATGCATAGCTGAAGAGAGAGGAGATTTCTCATGGCATCTACTTCTAGTACCTCCCAAGAACCCGCGTCCGTACCGCAGGCAGCGGAAGACCGGCGCACGCCTGTCAGTCTGGGGCGTGAAAGCGGCGGCATTCTGGTCCTGCTGATCTTTTTCGCAGTGCTGATCCTGACAACCAACGACTTTCTGACCCTCACCAATCTCGACAATCTCATCCGGCAAGTGGCAGTGTTCGCGATCCTCTCGGTCGGACAGTTATTCGTGATTTTGACCGGTGGGATCGACCTGTCGGTTGGTTCGATTCTAGGTTTGAGCGGAGGGGTAACGGCGCTACTTCTGGCGGGCGGTGTTCCTATTCCAATCACTATCCTGGTGGGATTGGGCATCGGGTTGGGCGTTGGCTTGATCAACGGGGTGCTCGTGTCACAACTCAAGCTGCCTCCATTCATCGCCACACTGGGTATGCTCGGGGTCGCACGCGGCGTAGTCCTCCTGCTGACGGGTGCCAAGACCATAGCGCCACTGCCTGATGCCTTCAATGCCATTGCCAATGGATACATTCTCGGCCTGCCGAGCCTGTTTTGGCTCCTTATCCTGGTGGCCATCGTGGCATCTTTTGTACTCGGGCGAACGGTCTTCGGTCGCTACGTCTACGCTGTCGGCTCCAATGCAGAATCGGCGCGTCTTTCAGGAGTCCCGGTGAAACGTCTACGCTGTCGGCTCCAATGCAGAATCGGCGCGTCTTTCAGGAGTCCCGGTGAACTTAGTTCTCCTGGCGGTGTATAGCATCAGCGGCTTGCTCGCAGGTTTCGCCGGGGTCTTAACCACTTCACGGCTGGGCGCGGGCATTCCCACGGCAGGGACCGGATACGAGTTACAGGCCATTGCAGGTGCGGTCATCGGCGGCGCAAGCCTGTCCGGAGCAAAGGGCCGTACCATCGGGGCAGTTCTGGGCGCTCTGATCATGGCGATACTTGCTAACGGAGGCAACCTGCTCGGCGTTGACCCGTTCTACCTGCAAATCGCCATCGGCTTACTCATCATCCTGGCGGTATACTTCGATAATCTGCAAGGGCGCACCTTCAATTTCATGCGCAGGGCTGCGTAGCAAGATTCCCAGGGCAGGGGCAAGCCCAGCCCGTACCCTATACGTAGCACAATCTCGACTACCAGGGCAGGGGCAAGCCCAGCCCTGGTAGCTCACAGAGGCGGGAGGCGTAAAACGCGCTGGTACAGTTGGCTATAAACACGTGCACTGGCCGACCAGCGCGAATCGTACGCCATCGCGCGCGCGACAAGATCAGGCCACCGATCTTGCTCCGCGTACAGTCGCAGCGCGCGATGCAGAGCATCGAGTAGCGCGGACGGCGTGTATTGCGTAAAGTTGATGCCGTTGCCATGGTCGGGATCGGCATACAGGTCGGTCACGGTATCGGCCAGGCCGCCGGTCGCGTGGACGATGGGCAGCGCCCCATAGCGCAGCGCGATCAACTGCCCCAGGCCGCCAGGCTCGAAGGCGCTGGGCATGAGAAAGAAATCCGCGCCCGCGTAGATGCGGTGGGAAAGGGCAACGTCGAAGCCGATGCGAGCGCGAACGTTAGCGGTGTTTGCGGCAAGCTCCCGGAACAACTGCTCGTAGCGTGGGTGTCCTGTGCCCAGCACCACGAGTTGCAGCGGCAGCTCCCGCAGCTCACCGGCTATGGCCTCGATGAGATCGAAGCCTTTCTGATCGACGAGTCGGCTCACAATACCTATGAGGGGTATGCCTGGATCGTCCGGCAGGCCGAACTCATCCCTCAAGGCTGTCCGGTTGCTCGCCTTAGCCTCCAAGCTCTCTGCCGCTGTGTAGCGCGCGGTGAGATGGCCATCGCTCTCTGGATTCCAGGCATCCCAATCGAGGCCATTGGGAATCCCAAAAATGCGTGAATGACGTTGGAAGAGCACCTCGTCGAGTCCCCAGCCATAATCCAGTGTCTGGATTTCCTCGGCGTAGCGATGCGAGACGGTTGTTACGACATCGGCGTACATGATGCCGGCTTTCATCCAGTTTACGTCGCCCCAGAACTCCAGGCCGCGCGGAATGAAGACCTGCGCGCGATCCAGCCCGGCCTCGTCCAGAATGGAGGGGTCCCAGCGTCCCTGGTACTGCAGGTTATGCACGCTGTAGACGATGCGGGCCATCCCCTGGCGCAGGAGATAGCGATGGCTCGTGTGCAGGTAAGCGGCGCAGGGGGCCGTCTGCCAATCATTGAGGTGGAAAATATCCGGGACAAAGCCGAGTCCAGGCAGCGCCTCGAGCAGACCTCGACAGAATAGGAGGAAGCGCCGCTGCTCGTCACGCTGGTCAAATCCAAGATAGATCCGCTGGTGTCGGCCAAAGAACTCCTCGTTATCCAGCAAGTAGACGGTGACGGGCGAATCGGGGAGGCTGGTTTGCAAAACAGACACGCTATGGTTGCCTCCCGACATGGGGATCGCCAGCGTCAACCCTGTCGGTTTAAGCGACCAGCGGGCGACGTCAATGGTGCCATAGCGAGGCAGAAAGAGGCGTACCTGGTGCCCCAAAGCCGCCAGTTCTTTGGGTAGACTCCCCAGGACGTCGGCTACACCACCTTCTTTGGCAAGAGGAACCGCCTCCGTACCAACCATGAGAATATTAAAGCGTGTGCTATCCATGATACAGCCCTCGTAGAAAGGCGGAAGCGCCGCCCGCAGCATTTTTCTTTGCTACTTTGCTATTCTATCATGTAGGACAAAGCGGTGTTGTAACGCGAAGGAACATATTACGTCCCTACGTAAGATATAATGAAGCATTCGGTGAGGAATAACGAAACATCCATACACCAAGCAGAAAGGATCAGCGGCCAATGAGTAAAGTGCTAGCCGTAATTCTAGCAGGAGGCCAGGGCGAACGATTGAGTCTCCTCTCACAAAAGCGGGCCAAGCCCGCCGTACCATTCGCCGGTAAGTACCGCATCATTGATTTTGCCCTCAGTAATTGCGTGAACTCTGGTATCGCCGATGTTGCTGTCCTGACCCAGTACCGGCCCCACTCGCTGCACGATCATATCGGCATTGGTAAGCCCTGGGACCTGGACAGGCAGCAGGGTGGCATTCGCCTGCTCCAGCCATATATGGGGCACCATGAGTCAGACTGGTACCAGGGTACCGCCGACGCGGTCTACCAGAATCTCAGCTTCCTCATGGAGACTCGCTGTGACTATGTGCTCATCCTGGCCGGTGACCACATCTATCGCATGGACTATGGGCCAATGATCGCCTTTCACCAGCAGCACAGGTCTGATGTCACGCTTGGTGCTGTGGTTGTGCCTCTGGAAGAAGGACACCGCTTTGGCATTCTGGAAACCGATGCCGAGGGGCGAGTCATCTCCTTTGAAGAGAAGCCCGACAAGCCGCGCGGCACGCTTGGTTCGATGGGCATCTACGTCTTCGATCGCGATACCCTCATTCGCGCATTGATCGAGGATGCGCGAGCCGCTGAGACTGGCGACCGCCCCACACAACATGACTTCGGTCGCAATATTATTCCATCGATGATGGCGCAGAACGAGCGCGTCTATGCCTATCCCTTTACCGGCTACTGGCAGGACGTGGGCACCATCCAATCTTACTGGGAGGCGCATATGGCACTGCTTGGCGATCAACCTGCCTTCGATCTCTACGACCGATCCTGGGTGATCCATACTCGTAGCGAGGAGCGACCACCTGCTCACGTGCGCAGCGGGGCACAGATTACAAGCAGTCTCATTTCACATGGATCTATCATCAAGGGGCGTGTCGAACGCAGCGTGCTTTCCCCTGGAGTTGTCGTCGAGGAGGGTGCAGTCGTGCGGGATTCCATCGTACTCTTTGACGCTGTCATTGGGGCTGGCAGCGTGATTGATCGTGCCATCCTGGACAAAGAGGTGGTGGTTGGCAAGCACTGCCAGATTGGCTACGGGGATGATATGACACCGAACAAGCTGGAACCTACCCGACTGAATACCGGTATAACGCTCATCGGCAAACGCGCGCACCTGCCAGATAATCTGAGGGTTGGTCGAAACTGCATAATTGGTGTCGACCTGCGTCCCGAGGACTTTCCGGCTGACATACTGGCAAGCGGCGAGACGGTCGAGGACCGCACCTTCGCGCATGGTTGGCAGCGCGATCTGGCCCGGCGACGAGCCAATATACCTTAGGCAACGGGCGGCTTATGACAGCTCATAACTCAGATAATAAGGGCAGGATACTGACAATTGAACACCCGACAGATAGTACTCCGGCACTCACGGTTTTCTCCGGCAATGCAGGACAACTACTTCGGGGTGATATTCCAACGGCAAATGTCCTCAAAGCAATGAGGCAACGTGCCCACCGGAATGGCGTCGCGTTTGTTATACATTTTCAGGAAGCAGGCGCAATAAGACAAAACAGTGTTGGCATGACAAAGCTTCTTGAGGATCTCTTTGGAGACGAAGTCACCATTTTCCGCTACGGCCCAGAGGAATCAAACGGTCACATACGCGTAGGTCTTGATCAGTACATTGTCTCTTCTACAAATCTCTCTGTTCGTGCACGGAGCATCGTCCATCTGCCGGTCGTTGAACGAAATGTCTTGAGAAGAAATCAGCGCGCGGCGGTGAATACCAGTTATGATTTTGTTTTACCAGACGGTGAACAGGCATACCTGGAAACAACTGGTTTTCATTATGATCTGGGTTTAACCCCGCTCAGTGTAAGAGTCAGCCGATTACAGGCAGTGGAAACCAGGCGGGGCGTGGAGAAACTGATCCAGCAAGATATTGATCATAAAGGTCCCATGGTTGATCATAACTCGGTAACGTCGGTTCGCGGACGAATGGGCCTGGTAACTTTCAGCGGCGATGGTAATACACGCGGTTTTATCGGAACACGCTGGCAAATGGATCGTGTGGAAGCATTAAAAAATGGTCTCGGAGACGGGGTGAAGGAAGCAACTGAGGAAATTAGTGTTACCGCTCATCTACCCCATAGTATTCAACAGGAATTTATAGGGAAGCAGAATGCTTTGCTAAAATTAGCTGGTAATATCATCGATGATGTTATTGAGGCCATTGACGATACGACCGGCAGCAAATGGGGGGAGAGGAAATTAGATCATCAATTTTACCGGGATTTTATGATTTCCTCTGAAGGGTTACTCGTTCCCTTACATAGGTTCAATGTTATAGAAAACAACGTATTCTATGACTTTGAAAACGCCGATCATTATTTCATCAGCACGCTCTTTGGTTATCAGACCAATAACGCTTTTTCCCAGTAGATGCCCTACGTATTCAGGGCTACAGATGCCAATTTTGGCGCAACCTCCAATACCATGTGCATTCCGTATTTGGAGCGCAGGGTCACGCGCGGCTGGATTACCACAGGAAAGCCAGGTACCAGGCGAGGTGTATAGCACTGGAGAATGCTCGCGAGCAGCAGTTTTGTCTCCATCTCGGCAAATGGCATGCCAATGCAGATGCGCGGGCCTCCACCAAAGGGGAAGTACGCCCCTTGTGGCATCTTCTGCCCACTGGCCGGGTCCCAGCGCTCCGGGCGGAAATGCTCAGGATCGCCCCAGATGTCGGGCAAGTTGTGCGTTACCCACTGGCTGAGCAGCGCTACCGTGTTGGCAGGGAAATGATAGCCATCCAGATCGAACGCCTCAATCGCACGCCGTCCCTGAATCCAGGCGGGCGGATAAACGCGCCAGGATTCGTTGATGACCCACTCCAGGTACGGCAGTTTCGCCAGGTCAGCAACTGTAGGCGTGCGGCCTGCCAGTACAGTCTGAAGCTCAGTCAACAATTTTTCGTAGGCCGTGGGATGTCGCGACAGCAGGTAGAAGATCCAGCTCAGTGTATTCTGCGCGGTCTCGTGTCCCGCCGCCACAAAGGTCAACACCTGGTCATGTACCTGCTTATCCGTCATGGTATAGCCCTCGTCCTGGGCATCCAACAGCATGGAAAGCACATCTCCCATATCCCGCCCCTCCGCTCGACGCTGGGCGATCAACTCATAGACAAAGTCATCAATGGTGCGCAGACCGGTGTCTCGCCTCCGATTTTGCTCGCGGGAAAGGTAACGCTTCAACTGGTCCAGCGCGCTCAAGCGCCGTGCAGTATTGTTGATCACTTCATTAAAAGCGTGGCCTAACGTGGCAACCTGCGTTGGAGAATCAATATTGAAGAGCGACTTCAGGATGATGCGCAACGTCAACCGCTGCATGGCCTGGGCCATATCAAGCTGCGCACCGGCCTGCCACGTGTCTAGCATTTCTTGCGTAAACTGCACTATAGTATCCGCGTAGCCTTCCACGCGCTTCTTGTGAAACGCGGGCTGCACGAGCCGCCGCTGCTGGCGGTGAAAATCACCATCGGTGGTAAGCAGTCCATCTCCGAGGAATACCTTCAGGTTAGCGCCATTGCCGAGATTAGGCTTTTTGAAATTGCGCGGATGCTCCATCAGAAAGTAGCGGACATGCTCTGGACGGAAAAACGCCACTACCGTGTCATTGCCCAGGCGCAGCCCCACCATACGCCCATATTGGTACTGATTTCTGCGCAAAAACGTGAGCGGGTCTCGCTGAAATTGCAAAGCATTCCCCACGACCGGTAATCCTCTAGGTCCCGGCGGTAATGTTTGTGTATGCCGCATCATTTTGTCCTTGTCCTTGATAAATGCTAGAGGCCGATGTAGGGGCGCAATTCATTGCGCCCCTACCCGAATAGTTCTCCCGGCAATCCATACTGTAACAGGCGCAACACCTGTTCGGCCATCTGGTTGGGTCCTGGCTCGTCGTGCTCGAACCACCAGAAGATGCCCTGCGTAATCATGCCCGTGACAAAACGCGCCAGCACGGGTGCATCATAGCCGGTGAGCAATCCATCTCTACCGGCACTCTCGAACAACTGTGTCAAAGCCTCCGCGAGAGCAGCCTGTGCGCGAAACGCACGCGCACCTGTTGCCTGTCCGGTCAAGGCAATTTGAAAAAGATCGCGCTGCTCGTAAGCATACCGGAAGACTGTTGTTACCAGCAAAGGCAGGATCGGCCCTTTCGCCTGCTGCGTCACAGCCGCCGCTACACTGTCGCGTAAGCTACGAAAGCCTTCATCCAGCAGCGTATTGAACGCCTCGTCTTTGTCACGAAAATGCAGGTAGAAGGTGCCTACACCGATATCCGCCATCTGTGTAATCTCAGCAATGCTGGCCTCGTGATACCCGCGCTCCGCGAACACCTTGCGCGCTGCCAGCAAAAGCTCTGCCCGTGTACGTTCCCTGCGCCGCGTGTTACGCGGTCGCTCACTCTCTTCAGTTGTTTGTGAATTATTATTCATAACTGAATAATAATTCATTTTTCAGCAAATGTCAAGGAAAGATGAGCTGTCCACGCACGAACATAACCATAATATAATTGAAACGACGGATCAAAGCACACACCACCTCTGTGTGGCTTGAACTTTTTCTTCCCTGCTGATAGAGTAGTGCATATGAGCAGAACTATGATGTGTCCTGGCTGTGGTCTCAGTCTGCCTTCAGCAGAAGAACGACTCGATGAACGCTATAATGCTTCCTATGCGTGCAGGCAGCTGTATGGAGAGCTATCTGCATTCACATTGTCCTTGCAAGAAGGAGATTTTATTCACCAATTCGCTGTTGATACGTATACTGCACAACATGCAGGAGCATTCGTAAAACCAATTGCCATTACGTTTGCTCTGGTAGGATTATACCTGGCATTTGAACACAACTATACCGGTAGACAAGTACAAAAAGCGCATACGCTTCTTGCAAGAACATCAAAGAAGTGGCCACAATTTAGACTGCCAGAAGAAAAAGCGTCACTGACCGTACTTGATGTTCTCAAAACTCCAGAAAATGAAAGAAACGACATGCTACGGGAATGGGGTAAGGCTGTTTGGAGGATATGGGAATCAGAACATACAAAGGTTGCAGAGTTAGTACATGAACGTCTCAATATTTAATGACAAATTAACCTATTAGTGTCATTTAGCCAATAAAAGGTTAACCTTTTATTGGCTAAATGACATGTAGAGACCTTTTAGGGCATTATGCCTGCTCTACTTCGGGTTTGTTCTCGGTATTCGTATGCTGAGTTTGCTGGCTTGTTCCGTAGATGAGGTCGGAAAGCTCTTTGCGAGAACGCTCCAGGAACGCGCGCAGTTGGGCCTGTTGCTCAGCATTGCCCTGGCTGGTGCGGGCCGCAATCACGAAGAGCCGTGCTACTTCTGCCGCAGTGCTGCGTAGTGCTAGCTGCTCTGCCGTTGGCTGTTGCCAGTGGCCACCGAATTTGTGATGGCCGGGATGACCGTAGAAGAAACCAGGTCGCTGATGCCCGCGAAAGAAACGGGGACCTGACCAGTTGCCCCTATCAAACCGTCGTCCAACGTGTTTGTCAAAGTGACTAATCATATGTTATCACCTCCTTTTCTGTTTTCATTTATAACGATATATCGTTATCTGTACATACCAACAATACGATATATCGTTATTATTCCCAAATGTGAGGCGAATATTTTGTAGCCAGGGAGATTTGCCTATTTCGCTCTGGCAGAGGTGATACTTTTGCGTCAAACAGGCTACTTTACTACTCAATCATCCTTGCTCTCTGAATAACCTGCCCCAGAATGCGTATCCCAGCATCGATATCATCGGGGGCGGCACAACTATAGGCAAGGCGCAGATGATGTTCGCCATCGACAGGATTCACGAAGAATCCCTCACCTGCCGCCAGCGCTACCCCTTCTGAGAGCGCCAGGCGCTTGACATCCTGCGCAAAGACATCCTGCGGCAAAGCGAGCCAGATGAAGAAGCCTCCGGCGGGGTGTGTCCACCTTACACCGGCAGGCATGTACTTATCCAGGGCCGCTATCGCGACGTCACGGCGCATTTTGTAGAGGGATCGCACGTGCGAAATGTGCTCCTCCCAATAGCCGCTCCGGCAGTACTCGGCAACGATGTGTGCCGCGAAAGGGTTCGCGCCACCTCCCATTTGCGTCGTCCCGCAGTTGACACAGCGTTGGATGGCCTCCTCGGAACCGACTAGCCATCCAAGCCGTAGTCCGGGCGCGAGCGTTTTCGAGAAACTGCCGATGCTCATTACCCCGTTGCCGTCCGCCAGCGCATAGAAGCTGGCAGGCACCGCTCCCTCAAAAGAGAGGTCACGATAGACATCATCCTCCACAATCAAGAAGCCATATTGGCGAGCCAGCGTGATGATCTCGAGGCGCCGCGCTTCAGGCAACGTGCAGCCCGTATCTCGCAAAATGTGCAAGGCATCCACGTAGCTCGGCGCCTCGACCAGCACCACTCCTCCCGGTTTGGCGTACAGCCGCGCGAGCATATCTACGGCGTGCGTCGAGCCTGCCACTACCATCAGGTTGGCAGGTGAAATGGAGATGCCCTGTTCTCGCTGAATCTTTTCTACGAGAAAATCGATCAGGCTTCGCGTTCCCTGCTCTGGACCGTATTGGAGCGCCGTAATGCATTGAGGAGAGCTAACCACGCTCAGCATGACGTTGCCCAGTTCGGGCGTAAGAAGCGTCGTCGGGTCGGGATGGCCAAGCAGCAGTGAAATCGTATTGTGTGCCATGCCCTGAGGTAAATCGTTTGAACTCACAGGTGTTCTCCTTTATTGTAACAAACAGGCTCGGATTAAGACTACTTCATACAGAGGTCGTACTTCAACTACTATCACAACTATCTTGTGGATGCGAGGGTATCATGCCTGATGTCTCATTCGTTGGATTGCTCATCGTCGCCATCGTTGCATTCCTGGCGCCGCTCCTACTCGGCCTCTCGCCAGCACGCCGTCTTCCCTCGGTGGTAGTGGAAATCGTGGCGGGCATCATCATCGGCCCATCCGTCCTCGGTTGGGTCAAAGTCGATCTGCCAATTTCGATCCTCTCGGTGTTTGGACTGGCCTTCCTCCTCTTCCTCGCCGGTTTAGAAGTCGAGCTTGAGCGCTTACGAGGACGCCTGTTGCTATACGTTAGCCTCGCTTTCCTGGCTTCATAGCGAACCCATCTCAACGCCTGCACAGGAGCAAACCTGATACTTTCCTATTTATTTTCTCAAACCCTACAAAATGAGTTATACAGCCTTACACAGGTCTCTTCCTCTACCGGGAAGGATGCCTGTGCTTGCACATAGAAAGGACATGAAAATGCAGCCAGAAAATGTTATGAGCGTCGTCTCCGTCAATGTCGGCCTTCCACGCGAAGTAGTGTGGGAAGGCAAAACGGTATTGACTTCGATCTTTAAGGAACCCGTTGCAGGCCGCGTCGCCGTGCGGCGGCTCAACCTCGATGGTGATCGCCAGGCCGACCTGACGCTTCATGGGGGTAAGAACAAGGCGATCTATGCATACCCATCCGAGTACTACTCGTACTGGCGCGCGGAATTTCCCAACATGCATCTCCCCTGGTCAATGTTCGGTGAGAATCTCACGCTGGCAGGTTTGGTGGACGACACCGTGCATATCGGCGACCGCTTTCGCGTCGGCTCCGCAATTTTGACTGTGACCCAGCCACGCCTGCCCTGCTACAAACTTGGAATCAAATTTGGACGCGACGACATCCTGAAGCGTTTTCTCGATAGCGGCCTGACCGGATTCTACTTCGCAGTTCTGGAGGAGGGCGAAGTGGCAGCCGGAGATCCCATCACGCTTCTCGAACGCGACGAACACGAGATAAAGGTATCGGAGATCACGCGCCTCTACAAGAGTGATAAGCACAACCTGGAACTATTGCAGCGTGCGGTACGGGTGCCGGCGCTGCCCGAAGGCTGGCGCAGGCAATTCCGGCAGCGCATCGCTAAGATCACCAGCCGGAGCTAGCGTGAGCAGACAGAAATGGCTCCCTACTTCAAATACCGACTGACAAAAAGGTCAGCATAATAATTTTCCCAACGAGCACCGGGGGCCTCGCTCAACTGTTGTTTATCCGCCAGCACCAGCAAGTAAATCAAGTCGCTTTTCAGCAATGTTGCATCGAGCAACTTGTCAAAGCCGTTTTCCAGGAGGTGGCCTGAGTACCAGATCGACCAATCTGGATCGACCCCATCGGTTTCTTTATAGGCTACGTGATGATCCTCAGCCGTTTGATGCAGCAGGGCCGCGATTTTTTCCTTGCGCTGCTTTCTTTCTTCTTCGTTGATGCTCATATCATCCTCTTTCCTCTATAGTATGGGAGAGAAGCAAACAGTATATTCTGCCCCACAGTGTGGTGAAGCATTCCTGCATCTGTCGCAAGCGACGAAAACGTCGCTCAATGATATGGTCTTGAAACAGATCAATTTGTTACTGCATCTGAGAGAAATCCCTCAAATTGAAAAGATGAAATTACCGCAACTCCCGTTTTAGGAGCTTGTAAAATGGCTCTCTAGCCTCCTTCTCATACCAGGGATGATGCCCACAGCGCGTTAAGAGGTAAAAGCGGAAGTCCTTGACCACTCGAGAGAGCGGGATGGCGATGCCCTCGGCAGGGTGGGGGTCGTAGTCTCCGTGGATTGCCACCACCGGACATTGTATACGTCTCCCCATTGCTACCAGCTCCCCACTCTTTCTCAGTTCCTGAGCATCGTTCCAGACGCTATCGAAGAGCGCAAACTCGCATTCGATGACTTCATTTGTATGGGGCATGGGATCAAAGGAGTCTGCCTCAGAAATAATCTCCCCGAGTTGTGCAAAGGTAGCATTCTTATCGCTATTCGCTGGATCATCCAACGCGCCCATCAGCGCATCCAGCCGCGCTCTTGCTTCCTCGGTTAAGCGGCTCAAGCGTGTTTCCATGATGGTGGCAGCGTATTGCTCCTCAAAGACACCGCTACTGACCATGATGAGCTTTTTGACAAGGGACGGGTTTTGAGCAGCAAATACATAACTCAGCATGGCTCCCCAGGAGTAGCCGATTAGGGTGATAGGAAGTTGACCGTTCTCCATCACTACGCTTCGTAATTCCTCCACCTGCGCCTGGAGTGTAACCTGCGTTTGGAGCGGCTCCAACACCCCGCACAATGAAGCAAGCTCCCTTGCCACAGGGGCCATTTCTCCCGGCGCACCAGGTCCGCCGTGAATGACAGCTACTTGATACGGGGGAGTTCCGTAGGTTCTGAGATTATTCATAAGCTCCAGGTTGCCCTAATGCATAAATCAATACATCCAGATAGTGTCACTACCACTATAGAACGAAAGTCCATACCAGTCAAGAAAACTGTTTAGTTTACAAAGCAAAGTTTGCAGAAAAGGACTACCGGTGAAACAAACCCATCACCTTTCCCCTCTAACAGACACTCCACTTTTTCGTGGAGCTATAAGTCTGGAGGTTCCTCTGAAACAAACATCTCTCGTATACAAGGCGATTGTCCTGCTAATAGTGGTTGTTCCACTGCTTGCTACCGCACTTGCTATCGGCCTGCTCTGGCAGCGTGCCGTTCACTGGTCTGACGTTATTCTTTTAGTCACGATGTACACACTGGTGGCCTTTGGTGTTACCGTTGGTTTCCATCGTATGCTGACCCATCGTAGTTTCCGACCACATCCCGTCGTCAAGTTGGTCTTGCTCATTCTCGGCTCCATGTCGTTGGAAGGGTCTGCGCTTGATTGGGCGGCGACCCACATAAAGCATCACGCCCAGTCTGACCGCGAGGGCGATCCACATAGTCCTGTCGAGGGCTTTTTTCATGCACATATTGGCTGGCTTTTCAGCGGTGACCAGCCTGACCCCAATGTGTACTGCCGCAACCTGGTCAATGATCGAATGATTGTTTTTGTCAGTCGCACATTCCCGCTCTGGTCAATACTCGCGTTCGTTATTCCTTTCGCCATAGGTGGTTGGAGCGGCTTGCTCTGGGGCGGCCTGGTGCGAGTTTTCCTCACCCACCATGTCACCTGGAGCGTTAACTCAGTCTGTCACACTTTTGGCAAGCGTGAATTTGAGACGAATGACAAGAGCCGCAATGAATGGGTTGTCGGATTGCTGGGTTTTGGAGAGGGTTGGCATAATAATCACCATGCATTCCCGCGTTCAGCATTTCACGGGCTGCACTGGTGGCAGTTCGATGTTTCTGGCTACCTGATCTGGACACTCGAACGTTTTGGACTTGCGCGTGAAGTGTATCGCGTCTCACCAGCGCTACGCGCGCGTCGTTTAGCTCGCCAGGCAGCTTTACACTTAAAAGATGAAGTTGCTTAACGCCTGATTGAAGATAAGATCATCAATAAACCGTAGCCCACACGCCTGATGCCCACCAGGGGCATCACTACATCTCAACCAGCCCCCTCCCCTCAGCGTGTCTCCGGTGGGGGTGGAGGTGGATGGGCCAGTCCAAATGTAGTGATGCCCCTGGTGGGCATCAGGCGCAAGGTGTTCTTCAAAAAGTGTCGGGCAGAGAGCATCCACACCTCGGTATTGCGAAATATCGCGACGCTTGAATAAACTCCGACATGAAATCAGTACCCAAAAACAGAGCTATCTGCTATACTACAATCCTGCTTGTACACCGGATGCAAAGTAAAACTCAATCGTCATAGGTGTATATGATCTGACTCTGGCCAATTTTCCTCACTATGAGGCACGTAGTACGTTCGGGTCTTGAGATCAAAGGGGAAATACCATGGGATTATTCGTCATTATACTCATTTTCGTTCTACTCATTTTCATCGGCGTCTACTTCAGTGTGCGTCTCTATACGCAGGGTGCGCTGGGACGCGGACCTTTCAAGCGCATCCGGCGGGTTCGCACCATTAGACCTACACCTGCTGGGCCTGTGGTCGAAGAGACAGTTGAAGAGGAAATCGAAGAGGCAGCGCCCAACGAAGAGGAGGTCTAGCGTGCATGTTGGGCTTGGACGAACTCCTTGACAATTAGCGATATATCGTTATAATAATAAGCAGATACGATATATCGCTAACGATGCCGAAAAGGATTACCTGACATGTATGCAAGCCGTTTTGCCTGTAGATTTCAGCCTTAATACCATTGACAATGCCTTCGTCCCGTATTATAATTAGGTTGCCTAATAAATTAGTTACCAAATAATTTGTCAACCTATGTAATAAAGGAGGAAAGCAAATGCAAGGGCCTATCGACCCAACTATGCTGAATCTTATGAGGGCCTTTGAGCAATTCCACAAGGCCGAATGGCATGAACGAAGCGTTGCCGGCTGTAAACCGAGCGAAATCCGAGTTTTGTTCTGCATCAAACGCGGGGCGAATCCCAATACCCACGCAATGAATGTGTCGGAGATCAGCAAGTACCTTCACGTGACCTCGCCGAGCATTACCCAACTGCTGAAAAGTCTCGAAGCGAATGACCTGGTCGAACGGAGCATCGACCCGGCCGATCGGCGTTCCATCGACGTCAGGCTGACGGAGAAAGGCGAAATGGTTATCCAGCAGGCCTGGCAGGGTTTTTCAGCCTCTCTTCAGGGCTTGATTGAGTACCTGGGAGAGGAGCAGAGCAATCAGCTTGCCGAGCTTTTGTCAAAAGCGTTTCGCTACTTCAATGAGAAAGCAGACAGGATGAATCACTCACACCAGCGTGAAGCAGCCACAATGGAATGGAGATGAAAAAGTATGATTAAATTGCTACGGTTCATGAAACCGTATCGCATGATTCTTGTTCTTGTGCTGGTGCTGGCCTTCGCGCAATCCATGGCCAACCTGTACCTGCCAACGTTGATGGCGGATATTGTGGATAAAGGGATTGCGCAAAACGACATCGGATACATCTGGAGAACCGGCGGCCTGATGCTGCTGGTGACCATCGGTGGCGTCATCTGTGCCATCATCGGCAGTTTCTATGCCGCCAGAGTCGCGACCGGCTTTGGCAAAATCATACGCGCCCAAATTTTCAACCGTGTGGCAAAGTTTTCGTTGCACGAGTTTGATAAGATGAGCACGGCCTCGCTGATTACGCGCACGACCAACGATACGACGCAGGTGCAGCAGGTGTGGATCGTTATCCTGGGCTTTATGATTACCGCGCCCATGATGATGATTGGCGGCATTATTCTAGCGATTGCCCAGGATGCCACGCTCTCCTGGATTCTGGTGGTGGTCATTCCGATACTGGTCGCCGCCATTGTAATAATCATGAGGAAGGCCATCCCGCTCTTCCGCGTCATGCAGGTGAAACTTGATAAACTCAATCTCATCCTGGACGAGGGCCTGAGTGGGGTGCGCGTCATCCGCGCGTTCGACCGCATGAGGTACGAAGAGCGGCGCTTTGACGAGGCCAACCTCGATCTGACCGACGTGGCGATTCGCGTCAACAGGATCACTGCCTGGCTCATGCCGATTATGATGCTGGTCCTGAACATCTCAAGCGTCGCTATTCTCTGGTTCGGCGCTATTCGCATCAACAATAACCAGATGCAGGTCGGCGCGCTCATTGCATTCCTGCAATACGCCATGCAGATTTTGTTCGGGCTGCTGATGGTCTCGATGTTGTTTATCATGCTCCCGCGCGCCGCGGCCTCCGCAGATCGCATTAACGAAGTGCTGGTGATGGAGCCTGAAATCGAAGATGCCGAGCAGGTGAAACAGGCCGACGAGATCAAAGGGTACGTCGAGTTCCAGGATGTCACCTTCAGCTATCCCGGCGCAGAAGAGCCTGCCCTCAATAACATTTCCTTCAGCGCCAGGCCAGGCGAGGTTACTGCCATCATCGGCGGTACCGGCGCGGGCAAATCGACGCTGGTCAGCCTGATCCCGCGCTTTTACGATATCGATAGCGGCCACATCCTGGTGGACGGCGTCGATGTGCGCGAGATGGCGCAGAAGGATCTGCGCGCGAAAATCGGCTTTGTGCCGCAAAAGGCCGTGCTCTTCTCAGGCACGATTGCCGAGAATATCCGCTATGGTAAGGAAGATGCCTCGGACGAAGAGGTGCACTACGCGGCTGAGGTCGCGCAGGCCACAGAGTTTATCTCGGAGATGAAAGACGGCTATGATTCCGCGATCGCCCAGGGCGGTACGAACGTCTCTGGCGGACAGAAGCAGCGTCTCTCGATCGCACGCGCCCTTGTGAGAAATCCGGAAATCTACGTGTTCGACGACACTTTCTCGGCCCTTGACTTTAAAACCGACGCCCAGCTGCGAGCGGCGCTCAAACGCGAAACACTTGATTCTACGGTGCTCATTGTGGCCCAGCGGGTCAGCACGGTGATGGACGCGGATCAGATTATCGTCTTAGATGAGGGGCGTATCGCAGGTATTGGCACCCATCGAGCATTGATGAGGAGCAGTGAGGTCTATCGTGAGATTGTTACCTCGCAGCTTTCAATGGAAGAAATCGCGGAGGAAATAGCATGAGTGAAGAGCGTACAACAGCACGACGACCCGGCCAGGATGGGGCGCAGGGTGGCCCTATGGGCAGAGGTGGATGGGGCGCAATGGGCAGGCCGGTCGAAAAGCCAAAGGATTTCAAGAAGACGGCGACGCGGCTGCTCGGCTACTTCATACCGCAGAAGTATCGCCTGTTGATCGTACTCGGTGCGGCGATCATCGGCACGGTATTCAACATCGTCGGCCCGAAGATCCTGGGTTTAGCGACCACCAAACTCTTTGAGGGTCTCATAGCCAAATACCAGGCGTTTATGCATCACCTGCCCGCGCCAGGCATCGATTTCAACTATATTGCGACGGTCCTGCTGATCCTGCTCGGCTTGTATATCATCAGCGCCGTCTTCACATATATTCAACAATATGTGATGGCAGGAGTGGCGCAAAAAACTGTCTACCGGCTGCGCAGGGAAGTGGATGAGAAACTGTCGCGCCTGCCGCTGAAGTTTTTTGACTCGCGCACGCATGGAGAAATCCTCAGCCGCGTCGTCAACGACATGGATAATATCAGTACCACCTTGCAGCAGAGTCTCACACAGTTGATCACTTCCGCGGTCACGCTGCTTGGCGTGATCGTGTTGATGCTGACCATCAGCCCGATTCTGAGCCTGGTGGTGGTGCTTACCTTGCCGCTCAGCCTGGTCGTCACCATAGGCATCGCGAAGCGCTCGCAAAATAACTTCAGGAAACAGCAACGAGCGCTTGGACACCTCAACGGCCACGTCGAGGAGATGTATACCGGCCACAAGATCGTCAAAGCCTTCGGGCACGAGGACAGGTCCCTCGCCCAATTTACGGAGTTAAACGAGAATCTCTATAATGCAGGCTGGCGGGCGCAGTTCGCTTCGGGCATCATTATGCCCTTGATGCGTTTCATCGGCAACCTCGGCTATGTCTTCGTGGCCGTGGTCGGCGGTATCATGGTCACCAATGGAGCCATTGCCATTGGAGATGTGCAGGCGTTCATCCAATACGCACAGCAGTTTACCCAGCCGATCACCATGCTGGCCAATTTTGCCAACGTGATTCAATCGACGATGGCCTCGGCTGAGCGTATCTTTGAACTGCTCGATGAGCAGGAGGAGATACCAGAGGTTATAGACGCAACAGCCATTGAGGCTCCGCAGGGCGCAGTCCAGTTCGAGCACGTCAAGTTTGGCTATAAACCAGACGTTGTGCTGATGGAGGACATGAATATCGATGTCCAGCCTGGGCAGATGATCGCAATTGTCGGCCCGACCGGCGCCGGTAAGACGACCCTGGTCAACCTGCTGATGCGCTTCTATGAAGTCAACGGCGGCCAGATTATGGTGGACGGCGTAGACATTACGCAGATCAAACGCGGGGCGCTGCGCCGCACCTTCGGCATGGTGCTCCAGGATACCTGGCTCTTCAACGGAACCATTCGCGACAATATCGCTTATGGCCGCGAGGACGCCACTGACGAAGAGATTATCCGCGCTGCCAGAGCAGCCAATGCCGACCACTTCATTCGCACGCTGCCGGAGGGCTATAACACCGTTCTGAACGAGGAGGCGACCAACATCTCGCAGGGTCAAAAGCAGTTGCTGACCATCGCCCGCGCCTTCCTGGCCGACCCAGAGATCCTGATCCTGGATGAAGCGACCAGCAGCGTCGATACCCGCACGGAGATTCAGATCCAGAAGGCGATGGCCGAGCTGATGAGGGGCAGGACGAACTTCGTAATTGCTCACCGCCTCTCCACCATCCGCGACGCGGACCTGATCCTGGTCATGAATCACGGCACCATCGTAGAAAAGGGAACCCACGAGGAGCTGCTCGCGAAGCACGGCTTCTACGCCGATCTGTACAACAGCCAGTTTACTGGTAGAGTGCTGCAGGAGGAGGCTGTGTAGGCTCAAACCTGACGCCCACAAGAGGCGTCAACATCTCGCTTGGCCCCCACCCCTCTTCCCCAGCGGGAGAGAGGGGTGGGGCATTCTCATGTGTAGGGATGCCCCTTGTGGGCATCCGGCCTACATTTCGCTTGGCTCCCACTCCTTCCCTCACCAAAATCTTGCACACTGACGATGGCCTTCTGTCCATCTCTTCCTACCCGCACCATCACTGTATCAGCCTGAGGAGAATACTTGATGGCATTGGTGAGCAGGTTAACAAGCACTTTACAGCCTTCAGGCAAATGGAACAACCGGCCCCTACTCCTTTGCCAGCAGCGTATACTCCTCATCGAACTGCCAATCGTCCAACGCCTCCAGCTCAACGTCAAGATGGGGATGCAAGGGGTCAATGTATTTGACGAGGTGGATGGTGACGATTGCGTGATCTTGAGACCTCCATCCAGGTCGCGTTTGAGCGGCGTTTCAAAGTAGAAGGCGAGCATGAGCGCGAGATAGTCCTGGCGTAAATGCGCGCGCAATGTTTCGCCAATTTTCCCCTCCCGTTCAAGCGCGGCCAGCTTCTGCCGCACCTGCTGCTTGAACCGCCTTGCCACAACCGTACTCACCCGCAGCCCATTCACAGTTGCATACTGCTCGTTGATGCTGGGAGGGACGGGGAGGGTGAGACGTAGTATGTGTTGTCGTTTCGGCATATTACCCTCCTCCGTGTTGAATACGAGTTCTAATCTTCCAGCGTTATTGTAACATACCATAGAGGGAAGATAGTATAGTGTGGACAGGGAGAGGATGGGCTTTTGGTCATGTCAGTATACTAATCCAAGAAAGACCTTTTACCGTAAAGTTCATATGGGTAAGAGACGCTTGCCCTCATTTTGACAAACATAAAAGGAGACCATCTCATGTCAACCGAAGACAACAAGGCGCTCGTTCAAAAATGGGTGGATGAAGTGCTCAATACACGAGACGTATCCGAGCAAAGCCCGGCATACCAGCTGGTCGCCGAGAATTTCGTCGGCCACTTCCCAGGCCAGCCACCCATCGAAGGTCTGGAAGTCTACCGGCAATTCGGCTCGATGTACTTCAGCGCCTTCCCCGATTTGCAGATCACCCCCGTAGACCTGGTCGCTGAAGGAGATAAGGTCACGATGCGTTACGGCTGGCGTGGCACGCACAAAGGCGAGTTAATGGGCATTCCTGCCACCGGCAAACAGGTAACGACATCAGGCATTAGCATCTTACGCGTTGCCAATGGCAAGATTGCCGAACAGTGGGACAGTTTCGATAACCTCGGCATGCTGCAACAAATCGGCGTGATCCCCACGATGGGGTAAGTATTGCCTCTGAAGCAGTTTTCAGAAAATGGAGAACTCGGCAGTTAGCTGCTGCCGAGTTCTTGTTATTTTTGGTACTATAGTCTTGAATGGCCTGCAAGTTTTTGAATAACAAAATACCCCTCCCTGTAACTCCCTCCGTTCCCCAATCGTATGAATATGGTAACGTAAGCATACTCTATAATGGACAAATTGTTTGTTAATCCTGAGAAAGTGCATGAGGGGCTATGTCTGTACAACAATCTGATCATTCTCTCACCCAAAAACAGTCTATCACATTCGCGGCTATCACTGTTTGTGGCATCGCAGCCCTATTGCTGGGGCTTGCCTTGATCATCTTCGCGCACTATCACGAACGCGCTTATGTATTTCTGGGCCTGGGCGCAGCAGGCTTCATCGGCGGGCTTGCCGGGATCGTCGGGGCAGGGTCGAAGGTCAAAGCGGCGCTGAGCTATGGTGTGATTGCGCTGGGCATGATGGGTATCATCGTCGGCCTCAACTACCTGACGAATAGCTATGGCCCGCATCCGAACCAAACACGCGGGGACATCGTCATTGCCTTGAGTATCGTTGCCATCCTGACAGGGATCGTCGGCGCGCTGCTCGCACAGCCGAAAGGTGGCATCGCCTCCTTTTCGAGCGTGATCATGCTGGGAGTGATCGCGTCACTCGGCATCGGGGAGCTGATCGTCGGCACGATCTACCTGGTCGTGCTGGAATACCAGGGACACGCCTATCCCCTGCTTGGCACGGGGGCAGTGTGCCTTCTGGGCGGCATCGCCTGTGGTATCTTCGCTCAGAGCAGAGCCAGGGCCACTTCACGCTAATCTCAATTGTTGTCACCCCATCTTTCTCCTGGCATGTGCCGTTCCTTGCATGTCTTATTCTTGCAGATGTGTTTTCTTTTTCTTGCCCATTGCCCATACACCATAGCGTCGATAGATCGAGAGCATCCATGCAGCAATGATTACCGCAAGCAGGGAAACGCCCATCCGACAAAGACTATACCAGACAGGAAAAAGACTGGGAACAACACCGGTGAGCTGTAAGATCGTCGCGGGAATGTCCAGGATCATCGCGCCAAAGGCAATCAAGAGTAACCAGAAGAGCCAACGCCAATGCTGTCGGACACCAATAAGCAAGACGGCGATAAATACTACAAGGGCCATCAGAAGACTTTCACTGAGAACAGGGGGACGACATACCGAGACTCAACACTCCTTCATCGTCGCTACGCGAGCAGCGTATATCTCTGTTCGATAGCTTCTACTATCCTGGCCCGACTCTCACTGGCCGAAAGTTTCTCATCTTGCTCCACCTTCTCTGCCTCTGCGGCCAGGTCCGGATCCTTAATCACCTCACGGAACCAGCGTGAGTAATCACCCTTGCGCAGGTGGAACAGCCACGTCTCATCATCAACACCTTGAGCGATCTGGACGAAAAGGGCCAGATTTTGTGCCCGCAGTTTGAGCTTCCCCTGCGGACCGCGGAAGTAGAAACTGTTGTCTTCGCCTAAATCGCCCTCAGCATATTTGCGCCGGTGCCGCTGGTGCTCCTGCCTGGATTGCGCCGGTTTGATGCGCACGGGCGCTTGTTCCGTGCGCCTGAACCAGACCAGAGCCTCGCCTTTTTCAAGGGCCGAGGGGACCGTTTCCGGCACATTTTGACCGGCCGTTTGAGCGAAGTCACGCAGCGTTGACGGTGCATCGGTTCCCACACCAATGACAACGTCCACGATTGCCAGGATCTGCCTGGATACATGAGTCATGTGAGCGGTAATGAACAGCGTACTGAACAGATCCTTTATCCGTTGCAGTATGGACGTATCCCATTCAGGCGGGAACAGGTGATGCGCCTCATCGAGGATCAGCCAGTGGGGATGGCCAAGGCGTATCTGTAGATCGAGCAAAGCAGGGAGCAGATTGCGGAAGAACCCGGGTCTGTCTTCAAGGGGGGTGCCAAGCAGATTGATGATCGCGCTGTGTTCTGATTTCTCAAGGAGCTCGACAACTTCAGTCACACCTGGCTCTGTATGCGCATCTCCCAGTGTAATCGCGCCTTGAAAGGTCTCATAGTCTCCTTCAGGATCGATGAGACAAACTTGATAGGCCTGCTCGACAAGCTGCTCCAGCAGAGCAAAGGTCAGCGTCGATTTCCCGCTCCCCGAGGGACCAGCGATCAGCACATTGGTGCGGTGCGTCTTGAGGAAGACCTTCTCATTCTGCTCACGCGTGCCCAGCAGCAGGACATGCCGGCTGATGCGCTGATCCAGGGTCTTCAAGTCATCGGCGAGCAGTTGCTCAATCAGCTCAACCACGCCATCGCCATGGTCAGCCCTGGTTGTATAATCCGCTTGCTCTTTGAGCGCCGGGAGGGCATTGGCGACGGCCACCGAGCATTCGCACATCGACAAGAACGACTGATCATTCTCCGCATCGCCCATGCCAACGACATTGTGCGGGGAAACCTTCATCTCGCGCAGCGCCGCAGCCAACCCCGTCCCTTTATTCACTCCGGTCGGCAGGACCATCACGGCTCCCTTATTAAAGATCACCTGCCGCTCCAGTCCGAGCTTGCCAATCATCTCAACGACCGTCGTCTCGTATGGATGCCAGGTAGCGACAATGACTCGGCCTGTTGACAACGGCACACCGCGCTCCTGCAGCGCTTGAAGCAACTGCCTGGGCGGAGCCTCTCCCAGCACTTGCTCAGTCGAGCTGGCCGGATGATAAAGCAGCGCCCCATTCTCAGCAACGACATACGTAAAAAGATCCAGCCGTGGAAAGACCCGTTGCAAGTCCTCCAGCAAGCGACCGGTAACGAGAATGAGTTTGCGACCAGAAGCCCCAACCCGTTCCAGCGCATCTATCGTTTTTGAACTGACGATGCCATCTTTGGCAAGCGTCCCATCATAATCGCACGCGAGCGCGAGGTAATACATGTATTGGTATCTCCTTCCTATTGCATTGAACGGAACCCTCCCAAATACAACCAGGCAATGTTGGGCTGGAAAGCCCTCTTGTAAGTAATACTTGGGGCACTGCAAGAAAGAATACACCTCTAACCCTTACAGTAAGGACTTTTTCAACAGGCTGAGCGTAAAGGCGACGTGAGAAAATGAAAAGTGCTCGTCCTAGAAAGGTGTTGAGGTGGGGACAAAAGACACTGGGGTCACATCCATGGGAAAGCGACAAGATGGGTTTATATCTTCGATTGCAGGCGTACGGTTCTGGTGCATCTGCGACAGCATTGTGTTGCATCTAGATTGGGTTGCTGAACGACTCTTGCCGCTAAGGTTTCCAGTGCACAGGCAGCATTTAGACTGCCTACCCCACTTGTGGCACTAAACGTACAGGTGAGCTGTTGAAGTGAGTTGGCACCAACGCTGGCTTCTATCATGCCTCCCTGGTTCGCAGCAGCCATCATGAGAGGACATCTATCTGGTGGATTGTGCATCGTGGTGTGGATGGTAGCATGGCCATCTCGTGGCTGTCAATCGGTAGTTGTACCTCGGTATTTGTGCGGGGTTCGCACAAGACTGCATGCCGACGCAGAAAGCGGGCTGTGCTCTTCCAGGCAAATGACCGTCTAACGCAACATCCCTTGAAACAAGGGAACTTTCGACAAAGCTGCGCCGTCATAGTGAATGAAGTCCTGGGACAAACAAAATAGCGACACAATACAAATGATATCAGGAGCACACTATGTTCAAAAAGATAGCAGCTTTGGCAATCGCGCTTGGCATCTTTGCTGTACAGGCGCTTCCAGCTTTCGCCTGTGGGGGGCTGGTTGCCCCTAACGGAGCGGTACGACTGGCGCGCGCAACCACACTGGTTGCGTGGCACAATGGAATCGAGCGGTACCTCACCGCGTTTACCTACCAGGGCGATATCAAGGACGTGGGATGGATAGTCCCCCTACCCGCAGTTCCGTTGAAGATCGAAGAGGGCGGCGCGTGGACGCTGCAGCGCCTCGAACGCGAATCACATCCAGTTCAATTGACCTTTGGAGTGCAAAACACTGCCGCAGCGCCCGCAGATAAAGCGACCGTGCTTCAACAGGTGAAGATTGAGGCCCTCAACATCACCGTTATTCGCGGCAGCGGGCAGGAAGTGCTCAACTGGGCCGCCAGTAATGGTTTCTCGGTGGATAATGAGACCCGCGATCACCTGCTGGTCTACGCCAAGGCCAGCCCCATCTTCATGGCCGCGAAATTCGATACCAGCGCGGCAAAAGCGCGCGGACAGCTTCAGGGTGATGGAACCCCCATCTTGATTACTATGAAGACGGAACACATCTGGGTACCCCTCGAAATACTCTCACTCGATGGACAGGTCCAGGCGGATCTGTACCTGCTCACCGATTCGCCGGTCTACACCAGCGAATTAGGGGCATTCGCCGGGCAGTCCTCGGTAGGCACCGAGGTTCCCGGAGCACAAGGCTTCTCGCTGGCATTCCAGGAGAAAATGACGCCTACGCTCTTTCATGACCTGTCAACCGACCGCAATATGGGCTGGGTCTGGCCGGATAGCTGGATGACGTACCTGACACTTGACGCTCCCTATACCACCGTGACCTACGACCTGGGTGTCAATTCAGCGGGTGTCATACGGTTGGCTCCCTATGGCACGGCACCGATGGCCGTAGTGGACGGGCAGGGATCGCTGCCAGGCTGGCTGCCGCGCCTGCCCATCGGTACCCCCCAGTTCTTGCTCACCGTGTTTATCCTGTTGAGCATCGTGGCAGGCATAGTCCTACTCGTGCGCCGGAAACAACGCGCATGGGCAGGTTTCTAGTTCTAAACGTTTTTCGTAGGGCCGCGATAAATCGCGGCCCTACGAAAAACAATCCGAAAGATCGCTATGAAAGTTATATACGCTTCTGCATAAGCTCAACGGCATCCTTCGCCTCCCTAAGACCCACACCCATCTTCTCTTGATAGAGTTTTATCGCGCCGATTTTGTTACCTTGTCTTAGCAATGCGACCACATCGTCCATACGTGGTGGTACGGCTGCTGCAAGAAATTCCTGGAATTTAGCTTCAAGGTCAAGTTCACTGAAAAGAAAGTCTACTTTGCGTTCCAACATGAGGAGGCGGCGCCTCATTTCTGCTTCGTCCATTGTTCTCTCCTTAAATATGTACAGTATTCCTTTTGGAAGGCTATTCTTTTATCTCGCGTCTCACCCATTCCAGCACTTTCGTGACCTTTGAATCATGCGTTACGCGCTGGTTCACAAATGGATCGACAAAATCTGTCGCGGGATCGATTGACTCCAAAGCCTCAACCAGCGCGAACACGGTAGGAAATCTTTCGGCAGGATGCAGCGCAAGGGCGCGTGTCAAGATCGTTTCCAAGCGTGGCTGGATGCGATTGTTGAAGAGATGGGGCGGGACTAAGAGCATGCCTCCATATGTATCCAATGGGTCAGAACTGAATGGCTGCTTATCGTCGCTGTGATACCGCCCGTTGCTACTTTGTTGCCGGTGTTCTGCCGACTGCCGCAGCGCGGCTGCCACCGGCGCGTAGCGTGTAAAGAGCAAATAGAGAATCGCGCCCAGCGAATAGAGATCGGAACGCTCATCACAATGCCCCGAAAATACCTCTGGCGCGGCAAAGGCATGCTCTATAGGCATTTCGGCTATAGGAAATAGACGTGCGTAGCGTTCCCTGGTCATCTCGGGAGACCAGAATTGCAGGGCGGGCGGCCAGGAGACGAGCAGCACGGGCGCCCACGTGGAGGCGGCCCCGCTATCAACCAGGATGGTCGAGGGATCGAGATTCCCCAGTACGACACCCATTCGGTGCAGGCGCGCCACGATACGACAAAGCTGGATGCTCCATTCTAAAGCGGTTTCCATATCCAACCAGGCGGGCCACTGCTTGTGCGTCAGCAGCAATTCGGCCAGGGGTACAGCCACGCTCTGCCGCTCACCTCTTGTGGGGCGCAGCTGCATGACCAGGTAGTGGCGTTCATGCTCTATCGAGACGCGGTCACCAACCCCTGGCAGGCGCGGAGAGCCAAGCATCGCGGGTGAGACGAACTCTTCAAAGGCCGCGCGCTCGACCAGCTTTTGCACTTGCGCTGAGAGACCCGTGAGCACCAGCTCTCGAATGGCTACCAGGGATGCCGGGGCCGTATCCTGTTGCTGTGCCTCCTCTGGCCGGGGAAGCCGGTATCCCAGGTAGAGATTGACACGCGGGCGGGCATGAAGCAATTCCACGATACGATAGCGGCCTTGCAGGATGATCGCGCCATGCGACAGCGGTTCCAGGCGCTCGACTACGGACGCTCCCAGCTCGATGGTGGCAGACCGGGGAAGCACAAGTCTGGCCTTGATGATACGTTGAGGAGTTACCTGGTCGTTCTTGCTGACGGTCGCGTTAAATTGGGCCTTTACGGCGTTCGACTGCCGTTCAGCCGCAGGGGCAGATTGCGCGAGAGATTCAGTTGGCGCGCCGACGTGCTCATTGGCGATGACCTGCTGCGCCGCGTCAATACCCTCGGTGAGGGTTGCATTGGCGGCCATAACCAGTTCCGAGATATGGTTTGCCGTTTCAAGCGCGCAATCGAGTTGGCGCATGCGCTGGTCTAGATGGGTATGTCCATCGTCACCATCGCACGCGCTGGCCTGTTCTGCTTGCTCCATGCTCTCCTCCACTTCATCCACTGCCGCCTCAAAAGCTCGCACTTCTCGTTCGAGTTCTGCTACCCACGTCTCAATATGAGCCAGCAGTATCGCTGATGGCATATCCCTCACGCAATTTCTTTGTAGTCCTTCCAGGGCGGGGGCAAGCCCCCGCCCTGGAAAACTGGCCCCTACACACCTGTTCTGCTCCGAAAGAGTCTATATCAATCTCCTGGTGAATATCCTATAACATCGCTGCCGCCAAAAGCTAATCCATGATGATCGAAGTACATGGGGCGTTCGACGAGGAGCGTGCCCGTATTGGCCGTGATTACCACCGATACGGACAGGTTTGGCCCGATATCTCTATTGACGATTTCGGTCCAGCGTTGACCCGGCTGCAACTGCGGAATGGTGACGGTTTTAGAAGATCCACCCTGTATGAGATAACGGATGGTCACGTTCTCATTACCAGTGTTGCTCGCGGGACTGACTAAAGTCAGGTACTCGCTGAAACCACTGCCAGTATAGCCCTCGGCAAAGTAGAAGATCGATTGCGGGCCAGCCGGGGAACCTACTACGGCGGTTGCGCCCGCTATACTGCTCGTGTAACTGAAGTACATCTGCCGGTCGGCAACTACGGGCTGTGTTGAGACGATATGGGTAGCGATAGCATCCCCGCAGTAGCTATTTCCGGTGGGGCAAACCAGCGAGTTGAGCCAGAGAGACACGCTGGACTGCGGGTCTACCGTCGTTTGATAGATTTTCGACGTATGCACATTTGCAGGGCTGGTTACTGCCAGGGTCAGCGTCACCTGAGAAGGCGTATCACCAAAGTTCGCCAGATCGAGGTACGTCAGGAACGGCGCGTTTGTCGAGCCGCTATAGCCCTCGGCAAAATCCCAGTTGGTCTGAGGATTGCTCGCGCCCACTTCATCCGTGCCAGAGGCAGAGGCAGCCGGGGTCGAGGTACGCGGCATGGTAAAGTACGAGGGAAGTTCGACCACAACGGGCAAATCGGTTGTGACCAGGAGAGAGGTTGCGTAGAGGTAGCTGTTGTGATTGGCGCTCGCGGCCAGGGGGAAATCGCTTGCTAGCGAAATGGTGCCGCGTGTTTTGGCCGCTACCTGGTGGGTCACGGTATAGAGGCTGTCGGCCCCCCGGTAGGAGATCGACACGTTGACGGGCGTATTATTTTGATTGAGCACGGTCAGGTAGGTCACGTAGTTGGTGCCAAAGGTGGGCGAGTCGCTCTGTGTATCATTGCCAAATTCCACAAAGGGGAAGAAAAAGACCGAGCTCAGGTGCGTCGCGCCTACCACATCGCTGCCGCCGCTTGGATTGGGATTCAGCACGGTATATTTGAAGTACATGGGACGCTCGGCCACGATGGGGATGTTAGCGTTGACCACCAGGGATATCTGATCGTTCTGCACGATACCGGGCTGGCCATTCACGGAAATCGTATAACGGGTATTGGGATTGACGGTGTAGGTGAGCGTAAAGGGCTGCCGGGGCGCCTGACCGACAGGCTGCGTCAGGTAGGTCACGCTGACGGATGCCTTCTGCGCATTCGGGTTTTCCAGCGTCAAAAACTCTGAGAAATTAGCGGAGACATAGCCTTCGGCAAAGTACCAGGTCTTTGAAATCTGCGCCGCTGGTGGTGAGACCACCATATACACAGGAATGGCCTCGGGCAGATTGACGGCCTGCGCGTCTCCACCCAGGAGAATGTGGCCGATGCTCGTTCCTAACGGCAGGCTCGCGGCATTGACGGAGACGCTCACCTGCTGCGACGCGCCGGGAGCAACGGTGCCGCTCGTGCTTCCCAGGCTCAGCCAGGATGCATCACTGGCGGCCCGCCAGTGCAGCGTCCTTCCCCCGCTATTCTTCAGGGTGAGAGACTGCGCCGCCAGGGGCTGCGGGTTCTGCTGGTGATAGGCAAAGTTCAGTGATGAGGTGGGATCATCCATTTGCGCGGGCGCGGAGGTGATAGCGATAGTAACGGTGATGGGAAGCGATGAAGTGCCATCGCTGATCACCAGCTGGTGCGTGCTTGTGCCAACCGTGAGTCCGGCAACGCTGACCTGCACCACCACGCCCGACGACATGCCAGGATTCAGTACCAGGCTGGGCGCGCCGGTGGCGAAGGAGGCGCTGAGAGCAGGATCGCCGTTGGTGTTCGCCTGCAACAGGTCGTTCATGGCTCTCAGGCTGCTCACCTGCACGGCCTGCGTCGGCGGGTCAATGCCCTGCGGAGCGGTAAACGAGAGACTATTCGCGTTCAATGCGAAGGCCGGTGTCGGCAAATCGATCACGAGCTGCACGGGAATGGTGATCGAGCTATTCAGGCCGGATGCTTTGATGGTAATGCTGCCGCTTCGATTGTTAGCAGCAGATGGGGTTGAGACACTGACCACCCAGGCGTTCGAGGCCGCGCTCACCGAGGCGCTCAGCCAGCTACAGCTACTGCAAACCGTGACGCTGACGTTGCCGATGCTTCCCTGCCCATAGTTGGCGACCCCGATAGTCGAACTACCCGAGCCTGTAAAGATGATGCCCCAGGGTGGAAGCGTCTGCGTGGAATCCCAGCTATTCGACAACGCGCCCATCACGGGTTGGCTGACATCGACGGCAGCCGAGACAATCTCCTCATTGCCTCCTACACCGTTGGTATCCGTCCAGAAGAGGTAGGCGAAGTGGCCCCCGCTGGCTACACTGCTCACGCGCCCGATGGAGCCGAAGGCGGGCGCGGGCGGCAGCGAGGCATTGTCGCTGACCAGGGCGGGACTGGAGAAGTGGTTTCCTCCATCGGCTGATTGCGCGTAATAGTAGTTAAAGGTGTTCTGACTGGGGTCGTTGGAAGTGGAATAGCCACCGACGCTGACGGTATGGGTAGCGGCATCAACGCTGATCGACGCCAGATAAGCGGGGGTGAAGCGGCTGCCGAGCGCGTCTATGGGCTGGCTCCAGGTCGCGCCATCATCGTTGGAGGCGATGACTTTGCCGCCATCATAGACCACGTAGAGCCTCTTGCTGCCGGTATCCGCGGCGGCAGCGGGGCCGGGATTGATATACACATCGTTCAAGCCGCGCTGCTCGCCAACCGTGTTGATAGGTTGGAGACTGCGCGGGCTGCTCCACGTCTGCCCGTTATTGCTCGACTGCACTGTCTCAAGGCCGAGCCCGCCGCTATAAAAGACGTGGATTGTTCCATTCCAGCTCACCACCGGCACACCCCAGTAGTCTTGCTGTCCCGCGCCAATCGCAAGGGGCGTGGACCATGTTTGACCTCCATTGGCTGAAGCAGCAAAGTACAACTGCGATGTCCAGCTTGCCGCGAACGAGGAATCGGGTGCCTGGGGGAACGTGCTGAGGACGTTGAAGGTGAGGTAGAGTGCGCTTCCGCTCAGACCGGGGGCAACGCGCGCAAATTCAACCACGCGATGGGTATCATTGAAGGCGGCTACTTTGACCGGTGCGCCAAAGCTTGAGGAAGAAGTCGCCAGTCGCGCAACGTAGATGGCGGTTGACCAGTCGTCGGCATTAAAGGTGGTCACGGTGAGGTAGGCATTGCCATTGGCATCGAAGGCCACTCCTGGGTCGGCAGCGCCATCATACGCGCCACCATCACTTCTCAAGAGGCTATGCACGATCTGCGACGCCGACCAGTGCGCGCCGCCATCGCTTGAGACGCTGTACCCCACGGTGGAGATGCTGCCCTGCCCATTGGGTGTATAGTCGTTGTAGACGACCACGATATGGTTGGCATTGGTGGGATCGACGGCTGCCTGCGGCCCATTGCGCGGCTCCGGGCCAAAGGGCGCGGGTGTGTTATCAGAGCTGACGACGACGTTGGTGGCAAAGGCGTTGTTCGCGTGAATCAAATGCGGGGAACGGAGCGCGCGCCCCGCTCGCCGGGCGGCATGACCGGCCACTCCCGGATACTGCCTGCCGGGTATGACACTCGATGGCGAGATGTGATTGGCATGCTTGCCCGTTGATGGGCCAAAGAAGGAGGAGGCGCTCTGTGGACGAGGCAGGCCAGTTGAACCTGGCTGGGATGCGCGCACATTTCTGGCGGTCCATACCGCGCTGATAATAGGAATAAGTACAATGAGCGATAAGAGCGCAATGGTGATACATACATGCAAAGGGGTGATCTGCTTATAAAATCGTCGCATACGAAATACGTTTTCCTCTCAAGTGCTTTTACCTTCTGTGCGTCGCCCAACCCGCCTCATCAATAATCACGACAAAGTTTTCTCTTTTCATTATGGGCTGATGCACAAAATAGCTATCTGGCGTTCGTAGTAAATGAACGCAGTGCGGGTAGAATTTCACATGAGTAGGTACCCAACCACCTCGTATCCCCGCCCAAACTTGCCCTTTTCAGGCAAATCCGTAATCCATTCCCAATGCCTCTCTTCCAACACCGTGAAATTCTCACGCACGAGATCGGGGAATGCGCGAGGGACAAGGGGGATAGCACGACGATGCTCGGCATCGTGATCGGTGCCCATAATGTTGAAGGCGAAGCCCCGGACATCGCTGAGTAAGACGATGAGGCCACCTCTATCTGCGAGTTCGCGCAAGAGGTGGAAATGGGACTGGATGACGCGCACACGAAAAGACTGGGCGGCTTCCTGGTAGCGGTGATGCCGTTCCTGTTCGCCTACAAGCGCGGGGGCGAGTCGCTGTATGTGGTCGAGGATGTCGAGCAATGGGTAGCTGAAGAGTTGTGAGAGGACGAGTGAACTGGCGACCAACCCAAATTCACCCGCGCCGAGGCCGTCAATGCGCGGTGGATCAGGGATGGGGCATTGTTCCAGGCAGGCTGCGGCGGCGTCAAAAACTGCCCTGGCTCCCCGGGGAATGAGCGTGTCCCAGGGTTGTTGGGTGATCAGGCGATGCAAGCTGGCGCTTATGCCGCCGCTGATATCGCCTTCCAACAGGCGTATGTGTCTGCGAAGCGCGGGAGAGGCCAGCTCGGAGCGTGCCTGCTGCATGGAGGCCAGGTCGAAATCGGCCAGCACGACTTCGTCGGAATGACGAGCGAGTTCTTCCAGGGGAACTTCGGTACAGGCACCCGCGCCCATGATCAACGTGCTGGGTGATGCGCCTGGTGATCGTTGTGAGAGCGCTTGCAACATGAGCGCGGCGCTGTGCTGCAGGTGCTGCGGGCTATGCTCTCGCAGCCACGCCCGCTGGCGGGCTCCTTGTGTCTGTACGTTGCTATAGGTCAGGGTGTCGATGCGCACCCCTGCTTACCTTCCTTTATATTCGGGCTTGCGTTTCTGCAAAAAGGCCATGATCGCGTTTTTATGGTCTTCCGTCTCGAACGCCATTTCTTGCAGCGCACCTTCCAGCTGCAGCGCGGTCTGAAAGTCGGCTTCAGCCGAGGTGTAGATTTGTTTTTTGATCAGGGCGTAGGTGCGCGTCGGGCCATTGGCCAGGCGTTGGGCAAATGCCGTGACTGCGGTCTCAAATTCCGCCAGTGGCACACATTTATTGACCAACCCGATACGCTCTGCTTCCGCTCCACTCACTTCATCGGCCAGCATCGCTATTTCCATAGCCCTGCCCACGCCGACGAGCCGAGGCAGGAAGTAGCCGCCGCCTCCATCTGGTACGAGGCCAATCCTGGCAAAGGCTTCGATGAAGCGCGCATCGTCGGCAGCGATACGCATGTCGCAGGACAGTGCGATGTTGCAGGAGATGCCCGCGGCTGGACCGCGCACCGCCGCGACGACAGGTTTGGGCATGTTACGAATCGCCAGGACGACGCGGTGATACTTTTGCAGGTGGTCGCTCACCGTGCCTATCGCGCCGCTTCTGCGTCCCTCGGCCAGGCTGCGCAGGTCTTGACCCGAACCGAACGCCCGTCCCGCACCCGTGAGAACGACGCAGCGCACCGTTTCATCCAGCGCAGCTGCTTCCACCGCTTCGGTCAGTTCTTCGAGCATGACATCATTGAAAGCGTTCAGCACTTCGGGCCGGTTCATGATGATGGTGAATACGCCGCCATCTCGCTGAATCAGCAGAGTTTGGTAGTCGGTGCGCATCGGGTTCTCCTTCTCTTGTCAGGGATAATGTAAATATAAATACAGACGGTTCCACACTGGTGATGCAAGCGTCCCCACCCCTACGGGATCGTGAACGTCTGCTTACTTACTTCGACGGTACTATCGCTGTGATCTTTCTCCAATGAATTTGTACCAGCATCAACTAGAGGCATTTCCTCCAGGTACAACTCAGTAGCTTCTTTCAAATTTGTAACAGCCTCTTCAAGGGTGTATCCCTGGCTAGCGGTTCCTACTTCTGGACATTCCGCAACGTAAAGATGTTCCTCTTTATGAATGATGACAGTAAAGGTTTGTTGGACCATTATTGGCATCCTTTCATTTTTGAAAGATCATCATTGCGCCCCTACATTACCTGATGGTAGGCAAATCCAGCATTAGCACTTCTAACGCGGTACGTGCATTAACGTTCTGATCCAACGCATCCATCGTCCCTAAGATGGCGCGAATTATGCGTTGAGATTGGGCTGGGCCGACTTTCGCGGCCTGTTTTTGCAAGAGATTGGACATATCTACGTTGACGACCAGGTCAAGGCTGTTATTGGCTGCTAATACCATATCACGCCACCAGAGTAACCACAACTCAAGTATACCACGTAGGTTGTCGCCATCGGCGCTGAGACGCTGCGCTATGTCAAAGCGACTGGCTCGATTGAGCGTGGGCAGTTTGGTCAGGGTTT
>WNGP01000860.1_pt1 | contig 33236 bp, 23 predicted proteins | sample 5407671 | NCBI WGS metagenome assembly WNGP01 (sample SAMN13153381, study PRJNA577476) | soil metagenome | isolation source: 40 cm soil or saprolite under Garry oak tree replicate 2 | place: USA:California | collected 2016-06-15 | reverse complement strand
GGTTGTTGCTGAACCTGATGGGGCTCCTTGGGTCGGCGCTGATCCTGATCGGACTGCCAGCCGTCTATGCCTCCCAGGCCAAACAGCTAGGGCGCCTGGGGTTGGTTGGTCTCATCCTGACTTTCTGTGCTATCCTGCTCACGACGGGCCTCGTCGCCGTGCTGTTTCAACCCTTGCGGGGTCGTCTCCAACGAGCCGTCAACCGGCTAATGTATGGAGAACGTGACGATCCCTACCGCGTTCTGACTCGCCTGGGACAACGCCTGGAAGCCACGCTTGCCCCAGAAGCCGTGCTGCCGACGATTGTGGAGACAGTGGCCCTGGCCTTGAAGCTCCCCTACGTGGCTATTACCTTGAAAGAAGAGGACACCCTTTCTCCTGCCGCATCCTTTGGCGCATCCAGAGAGGATAAAGGTCTCGTTCGCCTGCCCCTGGTGGCACAACACGAACTGGTGGGAGAACTCGTGCTGGCTCCACGTGCGCCCGGCGATGCTTTCACGCCCGCCGACCAGCGGCTGCTCGAGGACCTGACCCGTCAGATTGGCGTGGCGGTGTATGCCGTGCGCCTGACGTCCGATCTGAAGCGGTTGACCATCGATCTACAGCGTTCACGTGAACGCCTGGTGACAGCCCGCGAAGAGGAACGCCGCCGCCTGCGCCGCGACTTACACGATGGCCTGGGTCCCCAGCTCGCCAGCCTCACGCTCAAGTTAGAGACGGCGCGCAACCGCCTGGGGCACGACCCGCTGGCCCAGACCCTGCTCTCCGACCTCACAACACGAACGCAGGCCACCGTCGCGGATATTCGCCGCCTGGTCTACGCGCTGCGGCCACCAGTCCTGGATGAACTGGGCCTGGTCTCCGCGCTGCGCGAATTGACCTTGCAGCATAGTGACCAGGTCGCCATGCGCCTCGACGCTCCGGCAAGCCTGCCCGACCTGCCTGCCGCTGTCGAAGTGGCCGTTTACCGCATCGCCCAGGAAGCGCTGACCAACGTCGTCCGCCACGCGGCAGCCCGGCACTGTGATCTCCAGCTTACCCTGGATGAGTCAGAGGGCCTACTCTCGCTCTCTATCCAGGACGATGGGAGTGGACTGACCGCATCGAGGGGTATGGGAGTCGGCCTGACCTCGATGCGAGAACGGGCCGAGGAACTGGGCGGGACGTGGACCATCGAGCAGGTCGAGAGTGGAGGGACGCGCGTTCTGGCACGGCTGCCCTATGTGCACTCTGAGATGGCAGACACGCTGGTCGTCGCCCCGACCGGAGTTTCCCAGGAGGAGTAGTCATGGAGCGTCTTCGTGTCCTCATTGCCGATGATCATCCCCTCTTTCGCGAGGGCCTGCATGGCCTGCTGGATTCGCTCGCCGAGACCGAGGTGGTGGGCGAGGCTACCACCGGAGCCGAGGCCATCGCCCAGGCGAAAGCCTTGCAGCCCGACGTGATCCTGATGGACATCAAGATGCCTGGCATCAACGGCATCGAGGCCACGCGGGAGATTGTGGCGGCCAGCCCCCACATCAGCATCCTCATGGTTACTATGCTCGAAGACGACGAATCGGTCTTTGCTGCCATGCGGGCAGGGGCGCGCGGCTACGTCCTCAAAGGCGCCAACCAGGCCGAGATCCTGCGGGCGATCCGCGCTATCGCCAGCGGTGAGGCCATTTTCGGCCCTGGTATTGCCAAACGCGTGCTCGGCTTCTTCGCGGCAGCCAGGCCGAGCGTCCCGCCCCGGGTCTTTCCAGAACTCAGCGAGCGGGAGAGCGAACTGCTGGCGCTCATCGCGCGAGGCCGCAGCAATCAAGAGATCGCCGATCAGTTGGGGCTGACCCTCAAGACGGTGCGCAACCACGTCTCCAACATCTTCAGCAAGCTGCAAGTGGCCGATCGCGCGCAAGCCGTCATCCGGGCACGAGAAGCTGGCTTGGGAGACGGCAAGACCGAGGGCTGATCTGGCGAGTGACATGAGCCTGAGGGACCCTGGAGTTGCTTTCAAGTTGGACCAAGACCCTTGTTAAAAACTAACGCCTGATGACCAGCTGAGGTTCGGTAATCTTACTTGCCTCTAGATGTTACTGCTTTTGTGAAGTGCCTTGTGGAAACCATAGGTCTCGATAAAGTACTGAATGACCTGCAAGTTATTTTTGAATGATGATGACTGCCACTTTACTTTCTTACCGTTAAGGTAATGGAGATCAAGCCACACATCGAGCCAGACATGCATGCTATCTGACATAGTTCTTGCATTTACCTGTAAACTTATCTCTGATAAATCGTCGAAAATGATGACAGCAAGTGACTTTTTCTCATTGACATATTCCATAACCCCTTCAGGAGTAATAACGAGCAGCGGATCAGGATCATTCAATGTTCCGCTAAAGAAGCCACCAACGATCCCTCTCTTCTTAGAGAAGACCCTCCATGTGGAAGGAACTGATCCCTGGCGTACTCGAGAGAGAATTGCTTGTGGATCTCTCATACTTTCACCTCAACTGCTTCATGAAAGTACTGACTTTGTTTCTGAATCTGGAACTGGGCACTGCTATCCCTTATTTTGTCTACTGATCGAGCTTATAAGTGCGCTTGAATAGTTCTTCATCTATACTCAAGAATAGCACAGGTGTTGCGATAATGTCAAAAGGCGGAACTCAATACTTTGCGGCTGGTAGCAGCTTACGTACCTCTAGGTCTAGTCGAAGGAAGGCCATGCGACCAATAGAGGTCTAGACATCTAGAGAAAAACATGTCATGATATATACCAGAAATCCTAAAAAATCTATATAACCGAAATAAATAGCCTAAAAGAGGAACATGGCCCATGGTACTGAACCATTTGAAAAAAGGCGAGAGCATTGACAGGCAGAGTCCCATTCCTATGTACTACCAGATTATGAACCAGCTGCGCGAAAAGATCTCTGCTGGCGAATATACTGTTGACAGCGCCTTGCCGCCGGAGCGAGAACTGGTTGAAAGCTATCAAGTCAGCCGCATGACTATCCGACAGGCCCTTTCAGAGTTAGTCAACGAGGGCATTCTGGTTCGCCGCAGGGGCATCGGCACTTTTGTTGCGCCTCCCAAGCTTGAACAGCCATTAAACAGCCTGACAAGCTTTACAGAAGATATGGCACAGCGGGGTATGAAAGCGGGCAGTCGTATCGTCTCCTTCAAGGAGATAGTGCCGGACCCTGCTGTTCGTAAGACGCTGGGATTGAATACAGGAGATAAAGCCTTTGAATGTGTTCGGCTGCGGCTGGCAGATGAAGAACCTATGGCCCTGGAAACTACGTCGCTGGTAGCATCTCTCTGTCCTGGCTTGGAGGCAGAGGTCGTGGAGAATCAATCCTTGTATAAGGTGTTAACGGAGCGCTGGGGTATTCAGTTGGATTATGCTACACAGAGTCTTGAGCCTATACTTGCTCCACCTTACGAGGCCACGTTACTGCATGTCGCGCCCGGGTCTCCGCTCCTGCTCATACATCGCGTCACCTATGATCAGAATGGCCGGGCTTTTGAACACGTCAAATCGCTCTACCGGGGCGACCGATATAAGTTCGTGACTGAACTTCACCGGAAAGCGGGTAGATTGTAACCATTCAATCGTTCATGAGAGGAATACTCACCGGTAGATGCCCCTGCGCCTGTCTTTCACCAAAAATTACGCGTACAGCAGCGGTCAGCGCCGGTCGAGTATATTCATAGGTGACAAGGTATGTGCGCAGCTGCGGAAATGCCAGTAGATCGTATGGATTACGCACCGCTATGCCAATGATGCGCCGGCCTGACGCTACGAGGTAGCGTACAACTTCTGCCTGTTGCTCATCTCGCTCATCCAGGTGTGCGTTGACTGTCGCTACAATGAAAATGTCGGATTCACTGCTTGTTTGTAATAGCTCCCTGTAAGCATCTTCCACTGGACCTTGAGCAATAGATAGCCTCCTCACAGGAGAATGATACTGCTGTATGATATCGGCCAGTACCTCGTCTGAATAATAGCGATCTTCCACCATTGACATGCTGTTTCTCTGCGGAGAGAGTACCACGATGCGTTCCCCCGACTTCAGGTGCAAGGGCAGGAGCGCGTCTGCGTTCCGTACCAGGGTGGTGGATAGCTCATAAGCCTGGTCCTGTAGTTGTATATGAGCCTCGCATCCAATAGACGCGGGAAATGTTGTCGAGGGAGATATATCATTCCAGGAGAGATAGCTTGCTTTGAACCCCAGCACACGTTCCGCTGCCTGTTGCACTGCTTGTGGGGAAAGTTCGTGTGCCTGCACTGCGGCCTGTATCGCCTCGATACTTCCTAGCTGTTGCGTGTAGTGATGAGATACCAGCACCAGGTCAATGCCGGCCTGTATCGCCATAACCGCTGCCCGTTCCGTTCCGAACGTTTCTGAGATGGCCTTCATCTCCAGGCAATCAGAGAGTATAACGCCGTTGAAGCCGAGTTTCTCACGGAGGAGCCCCTGTACGATGGCGGAGGATAGAGTGGCGGGTAACATATCCTGCCGGGTCAGGGCAGGGAAGGAGACATGTGCTATCATCACGCTCTCAGCCCCCGCCTCGATACCACTTCTGAAGGGCACCAGTTCCAGCGCTTCCAGCCGTTCAAGTGCATAGGGAATCGTAGGTAGAGCCAGGTGCGAGTCTACAGCGGTATCTCCATGGCCGGGAAAATGCTTTAAACAGTCAAGGATGCCTGTTGCATGATATCCTTTAACCATCGCGGCAGCGAGACGGGCAACCTGCTGCGCATCTTCACCAAAAGAGCGTACGCCGATAACCGGGTTAGCCGGGTTATTATTAACATCAACTACCGGAGCCAGGTTCATATTGATGCCCAGTGCTTTGAGTTCGCGTCCTGTCACCAGCGCTACCTCGTACGCAACCTTCTCTGACCCGATAGCTCCCAGGGCCATGTTGCCTGGAAATAGAGTCACCGCTTCCCCAAGTCGCTGCACGAGACCATTTTCCTGATCAATGGCAATGAGCAGCGGATAGCGCTGTCCTGCTTCTTGCGCAATCGCCTGCAAACTCTGCGTAAGCTCAAAAATCTGCCGCGCTTCGCGAATATTGCGCGAAAACAGGAGAATGTTTCCGACGTGGTGGCGCTGGATCAGGTCGATAATTTCCTGCGAAGGAGTACTTCCCCAGAATCCAACCATTAGCAATTGACCAATCTGCTCTTCCAGGGTCATTCCATTAGTGTACTTGTCCACGTATTCACCTTTCCTTTGGGCAGTGGATTATGGCAGCAGTTGCTCGCGCTTCATATGGGTATAGAACGTGTACTTGTTCCCGCAATAGACAGCTTTGGCATACTCAATGGGCTGGTTGCGATCTGTGTAAGTAATACGGCGCGTGAAAAGCACCGGGCTGGCTACGGAGATTTTCAGGAGTTGCGCCTCTTCACTGCCTGTCAGGCCCGCCTCTAACTCCTGGTCCGCTTCCATGAGTGCTATCCCGTATTTCGCCTCTAGCAGGCGGTAGAGAGAATTGTGTTCCAGGTCCTCTTCTAATAACCCCTCGCAGCCCTTGAAACTAATTTGCGATAATTCAATGGCAAGAGGTTCGTCATCTGCAAGTCGTAAGCGCTGCAAGCGGAAAATGAGAGTGCCTGGATTGATGCGCAGTTTTTCAGCAGTTTCCTCGTCGGCCGGGTGCATTGTAGCCGAAAGCACTTTGGTGCCGGGTCGTTGTCCGCGCGCCCGGATATCTTCGGTGAAGCCGGTGAGATGGATCAACTGCTGGGTGATTTTACGCTGGCTTACAAAGGTTCCTTTCCCCTGCTCGCGATAAAAGAGGCCCTCATTTACCAGTTCCGTAATGGCCTGGCGGGCCGTCATGCGGCTGATGCCATATTTTTCGCTCAACTCGCGCTCCGATGGAATAAGCTCGCCTGGCTTCCACTCGCCGGAGCGAATTCTTTCCCGCATGATCTCTTTCAGTTGAAAGTACCGGGGCAGGGGGCTGTTTCTGTAAATAGCACTCATGTATTTTTCCTCAAACTTGTCAGATGTACTCATAAAGCGCACTGCTAACCTGATGATGCCAGGGACATCACTTGATCGTAGTAATTAATACACATTGTAGGGCAAAACCTCTTGCTTTCCTTTCTAAAATATGGTACAAGTTAAGGCAAGTGGTATAATTGGTATGTTGTATATACCACTTGCCTGTAATCATTCCATATTTTTTGGTGTCTGTCAAGTGTTCTGAGGCTGACATCCACTCATAAATGGGGGTGCAGGGGGCGAAGCTCCCCTGCCGGGGTTTGGGGTGTCCCCAGAAACCTTCTCTCTCCTTCGTTCGCCTCCGCAGGAGGCAAGTAATGAGTGAATTTCAGTTCTAAGGAGGATCAATGCGGTTTACGTTACGTGATGCTCACCTCACGGATGCCACAACAGATATTGCTCGCGGCGCTATAACCATTGATGATAAGCACATCCAGGCTGTGAAAGGCCCGGGAGACCCGGCCGGTGAACAGGGCAATATCATCGATGCAACGGACATGATAGTAATGCCCGGTTTCATCGACGTGCATACACATGGCGGCGGCGGCTTTAATCTGCACACCCGGGAAGCTGACGAAATTCGAGCCTACGCCAGGTGGACGCCTGAAACAGGAGTCACATCATTTCTTATAGCCATTGTGGGCGTGCCTGACTCAATGCCGGAGCAGCAGTTAAGAGCAGCCGTGGAAGTGCTGAATGGTCGGACAGTGGGGGCCGAACCCTTGGGGATTCACCTGGAGGGACCTTATATCAGCGTGGCAAGGCGTGGGGCACATCAACCATCGTGGCTGCGTATGCCCAACGAGTCCGAGACTGAGCAACTGCTTGCTTTAACGGGTAAACATTTGCGCTTGGTTACACTGGCGCCTGAGCTGCCGGGAGCTCCGGCTATGATCCGCCGGCTAGTAGACGCAGGCGTCACCGTGAGTATGGGTCATACCGATGCGACCTATGAGCAGGCGCAGGAGGCCATACGCCTCGGTGTGACGCATGCAACCCATTGCTTCAATGCCATGCGACCGCTGCTCCATCGCTCACCGGGTCCGCTCGCTGCCATCGCCAGGGCTGAAGGCGTGCGTGGAGAATTGATCGCGGATGGCGTGCATGTACACCCGGGGGCGATGAATGCGCTGGTGAAGCTCCTGGGGCCGGAGCGAACCATCGTGATTACGGATGCTCTGGCAGCAGCCGGTATTTCTCAAGGCACCTTTGATTTTGCCGGTCAGCCCGCGCAGGTGATCCGTGGTGCTGCTCGTCTCTCCGATGGCACGATTACCGGTAGTGTATTGACAATGGACCAGGCGCTGCGTAATGTGCTCCAGATGACGGAAGTTTCGCTCCAGCAGGCGGTGGGCATGTTAACGCTCAATCCGGCTCAAGCCGCGCAGGTCTCAGATCGTAAAGGGCGCTTGCAGGCCGGCTACGACGCTGATTTGCTCATCTTCGATTCCTCGCTGGCGCTCCAGGCCACTATTTGCCGTGGAGAGATCGCCTTTGCGACTGACGTGTGGCGCCAGCGCCTTTCAGCCTTACGTTTTCTGTAACTATTGTTGCTTTTTTGCGAATTTTTACAACAATCCTGTATAGTGGTCTAGATGACTTGACAAATTAACCAGGACCATGTACAGTATTATACATAAACTGATCTAGAATTCCCGTAAACAAGCGTACTGCATTTCTTCGAAGCATAGTGATAGCGGAAAGGAGGGGTAGTCCAAAGAAAACTTGCGAGCGTCTCAACTTGTATAGTTGTACAGTCCACAGAGTATTTATCATGATCCGTTGAACAGATCCGTTCATCCAACTGCAGGAGGTTGTAAATGACTCCCAACTCTCTCTTTGCGGCACCTTCAAGGGTGAAAATCAAGTCTACCGCCCTGGTATTCACCCTCCTGGTCATCTTTACGTTGATACTCACGGCCTGTGGCGGCGGCAATAGTACCACCAGTAGTACCGGCAGTAAGGCTGTTCTTAAAGTTGCCGCCCAGTCCTATGATTTCGCTCAATCTGGTTTTAACCCCTTTAACACCCACACCAATGCAGGCATCCAGGGCCTGGTCTACGAGACGCTGTACTTTGTAAATGTTAATGATGGTTCGTTCACACCCATGCTGGCGACTGACTACAAGTGGAATAGCGATAACACGCAAGTCACGTTCACTATGCGCCAGAATGTAAAATGGAATGATGGTAAGCCGTTCTCGGCAGATGACGTTGCCTTTACCTTCAATATGATGAAGCAGTTCCCGGCAGCAGATAGTCTTGGTGTTTGGAGCTTCCTCAAGGATGTGACCGCACCTGACGCCAACACCGTCGTGATGACCTTTCAGAAGGCCTACCCGCCTGTGCTGGTGAACATTGCCGGGCATGTGTATATCATTCCGAAACACGTCTTTGCCTCAGTTGGCGACCCGACCAAGTTTCTCACCGACCACCCGGTGGGTACCGGTCCTTTCGCTTTGACTAGATACCAGCCAGACCTGGCAGTGTACGACAAGAATCCGAACTACTGGCAGGCCGGCAGGGTGAAGGTTGACGAGATCCGCTTCCCAGAGTACAAAGACAATTCGACCTTGCAGCTGGCACTACCAAAGGGTGATGTCGATTGGGCTGGCTACTTCACACCGACGCTCCAGCAGGACTTCGTTGCGAAAGATCCAGCACACAACCGTCTCTTCATGGATGCCATCAATCTCTACTCGATATGCGTAAACCAGAAAAATTCTCTACTCGGTGGCCAGACCGGCCTGCCGGTTCGCCTGGCCCTCAGTACCGCGCTTGATCGCAATGCCATAGCTACGCAGGCTACAGCGGGTCTGGAACCTCCGGGAAGCATGACCGGCCTGGTGCTCCCAACTGCGCAAAGCTGGCTGGACCCTCAGTTTGCCAGCCTGCCGACGACGGCAGATACCGCCAGGGCTGAGAAGTACCTGACCGATGCCGGCTTCACCAAAGGTTCAGATGGCATTTATCAGAAGAATGGTCAGCGTCTTTCCTTCACGCTGAGAGCGGACCAGGCGAAGGCTGTTGGCATCGAAATCAAAAACGTGACGGTTGGTGAGGACAACTACTACACCCTGCGCACAAATGGCAAGTATGACTACCAGTTGATGTTCTGTGGTATGGTTGGTGGTCCCACTCCCTACTACCTGTACAATCAATACCTGAACAGCGCTCAGATCGGCCAGGGTAAGTTCAACTTCATCGCCTGGAACGATCCCACGACCGACAAGTTCCTGAATCAGTATGCCTCGACCACTGATCAGGCTGTGCAAAAGCAGGCTATCCAGGGTATCGAGAAGGTCTTCGTCGATAATCAGCCGTACATTCCCCTGTGGACTGGCGCTGACTACGACGAGTACTCCACCAGGCACTTCACCGGATGGCCTGATCAGAGCAACCCCTATTCCAGCGGTAGCCCTAACACTGCCCCTGATATCGAGCAAGTAATCCTGCACCTGCAACCCGTTTCGTAGGGGAGACCCTCATGGTCTCCCGCTCTTTGTGGAGATGATTACCTGGGTCATCCTCACAAAGAGCGGCAAATAAGCGTATAATAGTAACTATTCAACACTTCTCGTCGCCAGCGGCGACTCGCCCATTCAGATGTGGGTTACGGGCTTTGCCGCCTGTGGCGGCAAAGCCCGTAACCCACACAAAACGCTTGCGAACTGCTGTAGAGTGCCGATTTATCGAGCATGTGCAGTGAGGAGTCAAGAAGAAGGGAGCAGCCAGGTGCGTCATCTGATCCGCCGCCTTTTGTTCTATGTTTTCGCCGTCTGGGTAGCTATTACTCTAGATTTTTTCATTCCTCGCCTGGCTCCTGGTGATCCCGTCTCGGCGCTCGTGGGTAAGATGTCATTGAAGGGCTATGTTACTCCTGAGATGAGACAAACCCTCGCTGCCACGTTTGGTCTGGATACCCACGATCCCTTGTGGCTGCAATACTTTAAGTATCTTGGCAATCTACTGCACGGCAACTTAGGAAATTCCATCCAGTATTTCCCCACGCCCGTCAGCAGGATCATTGGGCAGGACATCGGATGGTCGATCATGCTGGGCGCCGTTGCCGTTGTCATTAGCTTCGTTCTTGGCTGTTTGTTTGGCATAATCACTGCCTGGAAGCGTGGCACGACACTTGATACTGTACTCTCGCCCATGATGAATTTTCTGTCTGCTATTCCTTACTTCTGGCTGGCATTGCTAAGTCTCTACCTGTTCTCTTATTTGCTCAACTGGTTTCCGCTGTCCGGTGGCTATGATTCAGCCAATATCGACCCTGGCTGGTCGTTTGAGTTTGTCGGCAGTGTCATACAATATGCCTTCCTGCCTGCTTTGACGCTGGTGATCTCTTCGCTGGCCGGCTGGATGCTGACGATGCGCAACTCGATGATTACGACACTCTCAGAAGATTATGTATTGATGGCCAAAGCAAAAGGTTTGAGCGAGGGCCGTGTAATGTTCTGGTACGCGGCTCGCAACGCGGTGCTGCCCAATATTACCGGTTTCGCTATCGCCATCGGCGCCATTGTTGGCGGTCAATTGCTCACCGAAATGGTGTTCTCGTATCCCGGTATCGGATATGCCCTACTGCAGGCTGTGAACCAGCAAGATTATGCGATGGTACAAAGCATCTTCTTGATCATTACTCTGGCTGTGCTGGGAGCTAACTTCCTGGCCGATATGCTTTATACTTTCCTTGATCCTCGTGTGCGCCAGGAAAGGAGTGCGTAGTCATGCAAACCCAGGAAATTCCGCGCCCTGCAGGCGCCACCCCAGTTGCACTCCTACCCGGCCCCACGGGGCGACCGCAAGGGTTGCTCCTACATGTGCTGCTGGTCATCTGGCGAGCGATGACGATAAGCCGCAAAGTGGCGGTGGGCAGCGCTATCGTGGGCCTCTTCATCCTGGTTGGCCTCTTCGGACCCTTTTTGATGACCATTAACCCCAATGCGACATCGCACCTGTTCATCGCTCCTCCTTCCGCGGAACACTGGCTAGGCACGACGGTCGTTGGGGAGGATCTCTTCAGCCAGTTGATCTATGCCACGAGGACCAGCGTCTTCTGGGGCCTGGGCACCGGCCTGCTGGTGACGCTGCTCTCGGTGGTGGTAGGCCTGGTCGGGGGCTACTTTGGCGGCTGGATAGACGATGTGTTGACCTTGCTGACCAATGTCTCGCTGGTACTTCCCGCGCTCCCTCTAGCGATTGTGCTCGCGGCCTACTTCCCACGCGGCCCGTTGACGATCTCGCTGGTGATTGTCTTTACGAACTGGGCCTGGCAAGCGCGTGTGCTGCGTTCGCAAACCCTGTCAATGCGGAGCCGCGAGTTTGTCACGGCGTCGCGTGTGAGTGGAGAGCACAACTGGCGTATCATCTTCTTTGAGATTTTTCCTAATGAGATTGCGCTGGTGGTAGCAGGTTTTGTGAGTACCACCATTTATGTCGTACTCACCTGGGCGGCGCTGGAATTTCTCGGCCTGGGTGATGGAACTATCCCCAGTTGGGGCAGCATGCTGTACTGGGCGCAGCAAGCGGGGGCTTTAGGCGGCGGGCTCTGGTGGTGGTTTGTTCCTCCGGGTGCCTGTATCGCCATTCTAGGTGCCGGCCTGTCACTCATCAACTTCGGCATCGACGAAATCGCTGACCCGCGCTTGCGGCGTGAGCGTCCCGTGAAAGCAGGAACATCCAGGAAGGCGGTGGCTTAATGGTGATACAGGCACCCGAGGACGCTAACACGGGCCATCATACAGGGCCTATCCTGGAAGCAGTGCATCTACGCAAATTGTTTCCCTTGCACTTGTGGAACCCCTTTGGAGCAAAACAGGCTGTACATGCCGTTGAGGATACCTCGCTTGCGCTCTTCCCTGGTCGAGCTACGGCGCTCGTAGGAGAAAGTGGCAGCGGCAAGACCACCGTCGCACGTATGCTGGCAGGCCTGTATAGTCCAACTTCCGGTACCATTCGCTTTCGGGGGCAACCAGCAAAATTGACAAACAGCTCACACCTGCGTACCTATCGCCGAGGTGTGCAGTTGATCTTGCAGGACCCATTCTCCTCGCTCAACCCGGTGCACACGGTGCGCTACCACCTGGGACGCCCTTTACGTATTTACGGGTATGTACATAATGATGCCCAGGAGACAGAGCATATCATATCCTTGCTCAATCGCGTGAGCTTGAGTCCCGCCGAGCAGTTTATCCAGAAGTATCCCCATCAACTCAGTGGGGGCCAGCGACAGCGGGTGGCCATCGCCAGGGCTCTGGCAGTCCGACCTGAAGTGCTCCTGGCCGACGAACCCGTTTCCATGTTAGACGTATCGATCCGGCTGGATATCCTCAACCTGCTGCTGCGTTTAAAAGAGGAGGAACACCTGGCCCTGCTCTTCATTACACATGATATTGCCAGCGCTCGCTACTTTGCCGAGGACACTTCGGTGATGTACGCCGGTCAGATGGTTGAAGGAGGACCGAGTGACGAGGTGATCCAGCGGCCTATGCATCCCTATACGCAGTTGTTGGTCTCGGCCGCGCCCGACCCGGGCCGCATCAGTCTTGATAGCGACAAGAGCGCTAGCGGTGTTAGCGGTCTCCCTGCTCGTGGGGAGATTCCCAGCCTCATTCACCCCCCGACTGGCTGTCGCTTCCACCCGCGCTGCCCACACGCTATGCCCGTCTGCAGTCAACGCTTCCCCGGCCGCACTGAGCTTGGCAATGGCCGCTGGACCCATTGTTTTCTCTATGGGGATGGTGAAAATGTTTAACTTCTTTTTGCCTGAATTTCGTCAGAATCCCTATCCCTTCTACCAGCGCCTGCGTGAAAGTGATCCCGTTCACTGGGGGATCTCGTTCGAGCCAGGTATAGCAGGCATGTGGCACATTGCCCGTTATAGCGATATTCTTCAGATTCTCAGGGATCAGCGCTTCACCCACCAGGCCCAAGCCGGCAATTCGGCCAGTGCCACCTCTCCGGAATTCATCGATCCTCTCCAACTCTATTTCTCCCTTTCACGCCAATCGCTTCTTTTCGCAGATCCTCCCGCCCACACACGCCTGCGCGCTCTGGTGAGCCGTGCTTTCACCCCGCGCATGATCGAAGGCCTGCGTCCCCGGGTGGAAGCAACGGCTTCCGCCCTCCTCCAGGCTGGTCAGAAACGTGGCAATCTTGACGTGGTCAACGAATATGCCCTGCCCCTCACCATCACCATCATCGCTGAAATGCTCGGCGTTCCGCCGGAAGGTCGGGCCCAGCTCACTTCCTGGGCAGGTGTACTGATCCGTGCAGTGGATTGCAAACAATCACCAGATATCTATGCCTCTGCTGCCCAGGTTGCGCATGTAGTCCAGGTTGATCATCTTTTCCCTCCTACCAGACGTAACTCCAGGACTGATGAAGAAAGTGACTTCGACATGTTCATCGTTCAACAGTTGTACATTACTGAGTTAGAGCTGAGTAGGGATCGTCGGTTTCTTTCGTGTTCAGGAAGAGGATTTGTTTCTTGGAATCAAAATCCTCTGAAGAACGACGTATCAACGTGTAGCCGACTCCTGAGACGGTCAAAATATAGTAAGGCTTACTTGGTTCCGGTTCTATCTTCTGACGTAGGTGACGTATGTGCGCTTTTATTAAACTGGGATCCCCAACTTCATCAAACCCCCAGATATGTGAAACAATTTGGTTCGCGGTGCAGACATTGTTCGCATTGACAGCAAGCAAATGCAATAGTTTACTTTCAGTTACTGTTAAGCGGGAAGTTTTTCCTTGAACGCTAACAATATTTCGTGATGCGTCAACACAAATAGGGCCAATATTAATAATAGAATGAGGATGCTGTATAAGTGTAGTACGAACTCTTCGATTCAGTGCATGAATTCTCGCTAGAAGTTGAGCAGGATAGAAAGGTTTAAGCATATAGTCATCGGCGCCAGACTCCAAACAACAAATCTCATCCTCCACATTTTTCCTGGAAGCGATCACTAACACAAGCGCATCATATTTATTTTGCATCTCGCGACACATTGCCAGTCCATCGACATCCTTCAATGCAGTATCCAGAATGACGAGATTAGGTTGATGTTTCTCCCAATCGATCTTTGCCCTTTCTCCAGTATGGGCGCAGTGTACTTCGTACCCTAGCGTCCTTAGCCAACTTGAAAGCATCTTGGCCAAATCGCGGTCAGTATCAACGATCAACAATTTCATGACATTCCTCTTTAAAAACGAAGATATAGAGGCACTCAGGTGAGCTTAGAGTAAAGTATAGAGGAACATCAATTGAACAGTCAAGTAATAAATGGTTAAAATGTACTTGCTATACTGGTTAAGATTTCTTAACCGCCAATAGGAAGAAGAAATAAATGTTCATTTTTCAAGCACCTCCTCGCCCCTGGATCATGACGGGAACCGTGAGGAAAATGAGTTTGAGGTCTTGCCAAAAAGATTGTTGCTGAAGATAAGCAATATCCATTTCGACCATCTTGCCAAAGGGGACCTGACTGCGCCCATAAACCTGCCAGGTTCCTGTCAACCCCGGTTTTCCATATAGACGTAGTCTGTCATGTGGATTATAAAGTTCGACTTCGTAGGGGAGAGGTGGACGAGGGCCAACCAATGTCATCTCTCCCCGCAGAACATTGAAGAATTGTGGCAACTCGTCAAGACTGGTCTTACGGATAAACTGACCAACTCTGGTGATGCGGGGATCATTGATCTGCTTGTATTTGATATCTGCAGTAGTATTACTGTTCAGTAACTGGTTGGCCATATACTGCTCAATAGCCTGGCGATGAAGGGTGTCGTCACTATTTTCATACATAGAACGCAATTTAAACATGTCGAATTCTACTCCATTCATTCCTACGCGCTTTTGACGGAAGAATATGGGGCCTTTTGAGTCCAAGCGGATAAAAATTGCGATGATGACGATGACAAGACAGAGAGGAAGCAGAATGAGCAGTGTGAATAGGAGGTCAAGTACACGTTTTGTTCGCCAATAGCCCTTTTTAATGATGATCGTCTCCTGTGTAGGCATTGATTGAACAGCCATGGATATCCTTCCCTCCGGCCATAGATTTGCAAAGTGAAATTGCAACTGATGGTGTTTCCTCGATATTCTGCTATCAGAATAGTCGATATTGGTGTTTAACTGGTGATGTTCGGTATGGAGAAAGAGTAAAGACTGGCTCAAAGCCATAAAGAAAACGTAACACACGTTTCCTCTTTTCTTTCATGATATAGGGTTTTTTCATCACTAAATTGAAGAAAACGCAACTTGTTTTCAACTTTTTTTTCATTGAGTAAACACTTGGAGATGTTATTGTAGTGTAAGGTAGCTATCAGCTCCGCTTATGCTATGTTTGTTAATGTAGGGGGAACATTATGGTACTGACAGATCTACATTTTGGCGTCATCGGCTGGGGGTATTGGGGACCCAAGATTGCACGCAATCTGGAGACCTTGCCACATTCGATGGTAACGGTGGTGGCAGATAGCGATGCTCGTCGCTTAGCATCGCTGTCGGTGAACCAATATCAATCCTGGGTATTCAAGACTACCAGGGCAGAAGACGTTTTTAGCTCCGATGTCGATGGCGTGGTGATTGCAACCCCGGTGCGGACACATTATCACCTGGCGAAAGAAGCCTTATTGAACGGTAAACATGTACTCGTTGAAAAGCCACTGACTGCCAATGTAGCCGAGGCCGAAGAACTGATCTCTCTTGCGGAGAAGCAGCGACGGGTGCTGATGGTGGGACATACGTTTGAATATAGTCCTGCGGTCAACGAGTTACGCAAACTAATGCAGAGTGGAGACCTGGGAAAAATCTATTGTATCGAAATGGAACGGGTGAATTTAGGACTATTTCGTAGTGACATTAATGTGATCTGGGATCTTGCTCCGCACGATGTATCGATTCTGTTATATCTGTTAGGCAAAAAACCAGAGCGCATCAAGGTGCAGGCTCATGCCCATCTACAGCCGCATATTCATGATATTGCCCATCTGGATCTGGAATTTATGGATGGGATGACTGCCCATATCCAGGTCAGTTGGTTACACCCGTGTAAAATTCGGCGCGTGACGATTATTGGAGATATGAGAATGGTGGTGTATGACGACACCAATCCGGTGGAGATGATAAAGATTTACAACAAAGGGGCGCACGTGGATGCCGACCCGGTGGTCTCCTATCGCTATGGCTCGATTACGATTCCCCACATTGATTGGATTGAGCCGCTGCGACTGGAATGTGAAGATTTCGCAACCGCTATTCGTACAGGTACGCAGCCACGTGCTAACGGAAGGGTTGGCCTGGAGGTCGTGCGAGTGCTGGCAGCCGCACAGGAAGCGTTGGAGATGCAGGAAAGACAAAAAGCTGCGATAGCAATGCCGGTACTCCAGTCCTGAAAGCCTGTTATGTGTCTTATGAGAAATTGAGTAATTCCCTGGTCTGGACTTGCGGAAAGAGGTCAATCAGCGACCCGGGTGACGTCTTTCCGCAGCGTATCCAGGGTAAGTGCCAGTCCTTCGCCAAATCCAATGATTGGTTTGTAACCCAAAAGGCGCTGAGCTAAACTAATGTCAGCAAGGCTATCGCGTACATCCCCTGGGCGTGGTTCGCGGTATTCCACGTCAGGCGTTACGCCCAGAAGTTCCCCCGCTAAGTGCAGTACTGTATTGAGAGTGACTTGTTCGCCACAGCCAATATTCATAGCATAGCCTACGGCAGCCCGTGAGGTAGCGGCCAGCAGATTTGCCTGTACGACGTTAGCGATGTATGTAAAATCGCGCGTTTGTTCACCGTCACCAAAGACAATAGGTCGCTGCTTCTGGATGAGTGCCGTCAGGAAGCGCGGAATCACGGCTGCATACTCTGAGGTAGGATCTTGCCGTGGGCCAAAGACATTGAAATAACGAAGCGCGACAGTTTCAAGCCCATAGATAGAAGTAAACACTTCACACAGCAACTCCCCTGTGAGCTTGTGAATAGCATAGGGTGACACCGGGTGAGGCTGCATCTGCTCATGTTTGGGTAGTGTCGGCGTATTTCCATAGATAGAGGAAGAACTGGCATAGACCACGCGCCTCACGCCTGCATCCCGTGCTGCAAGCAGCACATTTTGTGTACCATTGATATTGATCTCTAGTGATGTGACCGGGTCTGCTATGGATCGTGGTACTGAAGCCAGTGCCCCCTGATGAAATACCACCTCCACACCCTCTACTGCGGCTCTCACAGCCTCGAGATTCCGTAAATCACCCCGGATGAGTTGCGCGCGTCCCTGAAGTGCTGCCAGATTTGTCTCCCTGCCCGTGGCAAGGTTATCCAGCACACGTACAGACTCTCCCTGATCGAGGAGAGCCTCGGCAATGTGCGAACCAATGAAGCCCGCACCACCTGTAACGAGATATCTTGCTGTAGTCACGCTGATTTAGTGTGCGCTGTAACTCTCAGCTTGAGTCGTGGAGAGACAAACGCACTTCTCCTTTCTTTACAAACACTTGCTCTAGTGTCCTAACTCTACCAGAATTGGGGTACTTTGAACAGTGACATATTACCCCTACTTATGCTATACTGGCTCCACTTTTCTGAGCCGTCAGCAATTCAGGCCGGTTTAATGCTTATCTGTATGGTTGTACCAGGAGTGTGTTGTGATATTCACGCGTCCGTTGAAAAGGCAATTACTGCCATCCTTACTTACAGGACTCGCCCTTCTCCTTATTTTGGGTCTGGGAAGTTCTTCTTCATCGAATACTCTTTATAAGCAGAAAATACATCCCACGCCCTCACCTACAGTGACAAGCTTAAATATTCCAAGTTGCCGTGTACTTCCTTGTATGATTCCCGGCGATACGCCAGGAATAGCTCAGTTTATAGATACCTGGAACAATATCCACCTCTTTCAAAGCTTTGATTACAGTATATCCAACCCGGCCATCATCGCGAAACACTACGATTTTGTATGGGGAGCAGCAGTAAGTCATGTTGCAGCAATTCGCTCAGGCAATTCAAAAATATATATTAGCTACTATATCCCCTTTCATCGTGACAATGGATTATTCTCTGACAATGGTGCATACCACGATCTAACCTACTGGAAAGCCAACCATCCAGATTGGATACTCTACAAATGTGATCGAGTCACTCCGGCCTATGAATTCGGAGATCCAAATATGCCGCTCGATTTTGCCAACCCCACTCTCGTGTCCTGGCAGATACAGTCTTACGCGCAGCCAGCCAGCGAAAGAGGGTATGATGCTATCGCTGCAGATAATGTGGATCTGCAAAACATCTACCATGCATGTGGTGTCTATATACATGGTAAGTGGGTGCAACGTTATAGCGGGCAGCTTGATGATCCACAATGGCGTGCAGATATCGTAAGCTGGCTGGCGCGAATGCAGCAGGCTCTGCATCAGTTGCGACATCCATTGGCTCTAATACCTAATCTGGCCCTTGGTGATCTATCTCCAGGTGACCGGCTAGTACAACAGGTGGTGAGTCATATTGATGGTGTGCTTGATGAAGATGGTTTCACGAACGGCGCTCGTGGTTACCTGACCGGTAGTAGCTGGGTGCAAAGGATTCAGTTTATGGAAAGCGTGCAGGCACAATATAAGCCGTACTATGTCGTTAACCAGTTCCAGGTTCATTCAATAAGCCGTGACCAGGTACAGTGGGCCCTTGCTTCCTACCTGATGGGCAAAGAACACACAGCTGCTGTGTTCATTTCCACTTATCAAGAGTATGGAGCGGATACCCGCTACAATGAATACAACGCGCAAATTGGGAATCCGCAAGACAATTTGTATCAATCGCAAAATGTTTACTGGCGCGACTATACAAATGGTTTAAGCATCGTCAACCCTGACCCAGGAGAAACGTACGAGGTAACTCTCAGGGCAGGAAGGAAATATATAGATCTTTATGGTAGCCCTGCTGGTCAGACTATTACATTACCTCCTCACTCTGGCATCGTATTGTTGACAAGTTCCTAGTGTCCAGTTGATAGTGTTGCAGAAGCAGAAACCTGTGATTGAGAACTGGTAGGGAAGAGCTTCTCATAAGCTAGCAGGAGCTTCTTTTCATTATGATCCCAACTTAACTCCTCTTCGATACGCTTACGCCCGGTAGCCCCCATTTTGAGGCGGAGTTCATCATCATCAAGCAAGGCTTCAATGTTTTTGGCGAAATCTTCCACGAGGTTCGGTGTAGCATAGAGGGCTGCATCCTGTGCTGAAAAGCGTGTTTCAGTAAGATCAAAGGCTACGACTGGCTTCCCCATCGCCATGTATTCCATCGTTTTGATCATGGTACTGTGCTCATTCAGCCCGTTTCGTGGATCCGGCGAGAGTCCCACATCGGCCACTGTGAGGTACCGCAGGACATCTTTACATTCAATCCAGCCGGTGAAATTGACGTAGGCATCTAGTTCAAGTTCATGAGCAAGTCTACGCAGTGCAGCAGCATTGTCTCCGTCCCCCATTAGAACTAATGAGACATCTTGGCGGTTACGTTTATGAACGAGGTCATGAAGTGCATGCAGGGCGTACTCTACGCCATCTTGAATGGCCATCACTCCTACATAAGCCAGGAGATAACGCCGGCCTCCTTTCAGTTCAGCCTCAGGCGTGACCAACTTCATATGCTCCAAATTGGGCCCGTTACGTACTACAAATACTTTGTCCGCAGGACAACCACTGCGTTTAATGACGATCTGTTTAAATGATTCGTTTGCCACGATCGCCAGATCAGCTGTTCGATACGTCCACTTTTCGAGGGAGAGCAGAAGCTTGTAGAGTAACTTCATGCGATCCTTGCACATAGCCCGGAAGATCTCTGGCATAAGGTCATGCTGGTCAAACACAAATTTTTTCCCGAAGAGTCGATAGAACAACCCGATCATGAAGAACATATCAGGAGGATTAGCTGCATGAATTACATCAAAGCCATGGTGAAATAATACCTTAAGGCTCAACCAAAACGTCATCAGCATAGCAATATCGTACTCCATAATGTGGGCCACCAAATATTTGTACCTAAGTTCAGGCAACTGGTAGCGATAAATATGGATGTTCTCAATGCAAATATACGATTCACGATGCTGCGAAGGACCTTTAGGGCTGATAATACACACTTGAAAGCCACGATCGCGTAGTGCGATGGCTTCGGGCCAGACACGGGGATCTATAGGTGCGGGAATATTTTCTACGAGCATGAGTATTTTATTGACTTTTACCATAGATGCCTTACCCCTCTAACGCAAAATCTGTTCTTTGACCCCTTGCTTTTTTACTTGTTACTTTTTCATAGATTGCTATAACTTGCTTCGCTACAACTCTGCGATCCAGGTGCGCGATATCGATCCTACCAGTTGTCGGTTCCGTATGTTGAATTGCCTGCTCGAGCGCTATTGCCAATGCATCTGGATTAGACGGGCATACACTGCACCCCTTAGTGCGGCCGATAATTTGAGAGACATCACCTACATCGGTAGAGATGACAGGTACATTGCAAGCCATAGCTTCCTTGACTATGTTTGGTGATCCTTCAGCAATCGACGAGAGAATGAGTGCATTGCTAGCGTTGATGTACTGCACAACTGTTGTTTGTGGCAGGCCGTTAGCTACCACCAGTTCAGCAGATATTCCTCGAGCGCGTAGACGCTCGATAACTGCCTGCGCAAGGGGGAAATTTTTTACAGGTATTTGAGGGTTATTACCGAAGAGAACATAGTAGCGGTTGAGATCCCAACCCAATGTGGCGCGAGCCTCCGCACGCGGAATGGGACGGAACAACTCAAAGTCTACCCCATTGGGAATGATGAAGATATTGTCTTCTGATACTGAAACAGCCTTTTGCATCCCCTCAGATTTGACGATTGCAGCGTCAACTTGTCGGCACAGCCAGTGGCTGATATGTACAACAAATGCACTCTTTTTGCTGTAGCGGGCATCGGCGGTTACTGTACCCAGCAGGTCGTCTCCCATGAAGGAGGCAACGACGGGCGTGGTCCACTGCATACGCGCGAAGAGGCACCACTGACCATAATGGCCATGTACAATATCGAACCGCCCAGTCAGTGTCTTAACAAACACCTGCGTCATTGCTGAGGCATAGCGAAGTGCTACTGGACCGGGTTTTGGATGGATAACCTCTACCTCAAGTCCTGCTGCAATAAGCGAATCGGCCTGGCTTTTGATAAACGTGCCTGCATGTGGAATCTGTTCTGTTGGATAAACTCCTGTGACCATCAAAACACGGAGTGCTTGCTTTATTGTTTGTCCTTTCAATTTCTGAGAGTGCATTGCTGATACTATTCCTTTTCTCTACAATGAAAACTACAGGTTGGGAACTGCCAACTTTTCTTTCGACTCCAACAGTTCTTCGGTCGATACTTGTGGGAATTCCAGGTGGGGACTGTCGATAAAGATGCGAAACCAGAGTTCCAGGCTAGCAAGGATGAACAGTTGAGACTGGTAATTCGTTCTGCCCTCCAGGTGGTCATGCACCAGGCGCGCTACAAATGCATCATTTAAGTAGCCTCGACTGCGAGCCTGCTCAGAGAGCAACAGCTGCGTGACGAGGTTACGCTGTCCCTCGCGGAACCAGATTCCAGTGGGTACGTTGAAGCCCATCTTCTTGCGGGTCAATATAGGTTCGGGTAGAAAGTCGCTGAAAGCACGCTTGAGCAAGTATTTGGCTTGGAAAGGCTTGATTTTGACGTTCGAGGGAATGCTTGCGGCGTACTCGATCAGTTTGTAGTCGAGGAGCGGAATACGCGCCTCCAGTGAAGCCGCCATGGTCATCTTGTCGCCCTTCATAAGAAGGTTGTCGGGTAACCAGATTTTAGTGTCCAGGTAGAGCATCGACGAGAGATTGTCGCGTTGGGGGTTTTTCTCGAGCCAACGAAGAAAGGTACGACTAGAGTCGAGATCGATGCTAGCTTTGGTGCTGGCAGAGAGCAAGTTTTCTTTCAACTGACCGTTGAAGATGCCAAACCAGTTCAACCAGCGCTGTGGCGCGGGTTGCGATAGTGAGTTTGCAGCGAGCTTGAGTTTCCGCATGCTATAGGGAAGGTGGTCAAGCAGAGGTGTAATTACCTGGTCACGTATTGGAGTGGGCAGCAGATGATAGTAACGTGCCAGCCAATCAACGATGTATTTAGGATAACCCGCGAAGAGCTCGTCACCACCTTCTCCAGAGAGCACCACTTTGACATGCTTTCGGGCTAGCCTGGAGATCAAATAAACTCCCAGGTCGGATGGCTCACTAACTGGCTCATCACGGTGCCAGGTGAGAAGGGGCCAGTAGTTTGACAGATCAGAACATTTGACGAGTAATTCGTGATGCTCTGTACCAAAGTGTTGCGCGACAATCTTTGCATAAGGTAACTCGCTGTACCCCGGTACATCGAAGCCGATCGCGAAAGTTTTGACGGGCTGGCTCGTCAATTGGCTCATGGTCCCCACGATGATACTGGAGTCGACTCCTCCACTGAGCAATGCGCCCAGTGGTACATCGGCCATCATACGTTCCTCGACAGCGCGGTGAACATGCTGCCGAATGCCCTGGATATATTCCTCAAGTGGGCGGTGCTCAGTTTTGCCGAAGGTGAAATCCCAATAACATTCCTCGTGGATGGTATCATTCTCACAGAGCAACCAGTGACCAGGTTGCACTTTATAGATGTTGGCAAAGAGGGTTGCCGGCCCGGGGACATAGCGTACACTGAGAAAATCGCCCAATGCCTGAAGATCAACCTGCCTCTTGACGCCAGGGTAGCACAGTAGCGACTTAATCTCAGAAGCAAATAAGAGATTGCCATTGACACGGGTGTAATAGAGGGGCTTCTTGCCCGCGCGGTCTCGTGCCAGCAGCAGGCGCCTGCGAGAGCTATCCCAAATGGCGAAGCCAAACATTCCGTGCAGGCGTGCAATACAGTCCATGCCATACTCTTCATAGGCATGGACAATGGTCTCTGTATCGCAATTCGTGCGAAACTGGTGGCCCTTCTCAGTCAACTCCTTGCGGAGTACCTGGTAATTCCAAATCTCTCCATTGAAGACGATCCAGATGTCTCCAGTTTCGTTGGACATTGGTTGATGTCCGCCGTCCAGGTCAATGATACTAAGGCGTGCAAAACCGAGGCCTACAGGGCCGTCGAGATAAGCTCCGCTATCATCTGGTCCGCGATGTGAGATCAGGTGTGTCATGTGCTCAATCAACTGCTCTGAGACAGGTTCCCCGCTCTGTGCGTTGTACACACCACAAATGCCACACATAGGCTTTTACCTACCTTTCTCCTACCGGTTGCTTGTTATGTGTATTTTTTGACTCTGTTCAAGGTGGAGGGGTGGCTCATCCATATAGACCTGGAACCATAGTTCCAGGCAGAGAAGTGCCCAGATTGCTTCGCTATGGTTCACAAGTTTTGTTCTGGCATGTGCTTTTAGCAAGTTATGAATGAACTCTGGCTGAAAAATCCCGCGTTGTCGCGCTCGTGAGGAGTCAAGCATATCAGAGGCATAAGTGGTCAGACCGCCACGGAACCAGTGCTTGATGGGAACTCCAAAACCTTGTTTGGGTCGAGCTAAAATCTCAGCGGGTAGGAGGTCAGCGGCCATCTTCTTGAACAAGTACTTCAACGTGCCGTTGTGCATGCGCAGCGTTGAGGGCAGCGAGGAGACGTATTCAACCAGGTGCTGGTCGAGCAGGGGTGCGCGTGTCTCTAATGAGTTAAACATGCTGGCCTTATCGACCTTGACCAGAATATCATCAGTGAGATACGTACGTGCATCAACATATTGCATCTGCGTCGTTATATCCAGATGCGAGGCTCTACGGTATTCACCGATTTGTCGTTCGAAAGGATCATTGTCGCGTACATGAGTAAAATATTCGCAGCTATACATCGAGGAACGCGAGTCATCAGGGAAGAGCATGCCTGCATGCACACAGCGTGTGGCATGGTCATGAAGCAGGTTGCGGAGGCGTTTTTTCCCGCGCATACCGTTGGGCATAAGCACGCTTCCATATCCCAACAGGGAACGTATAAATCCTGGAACGAAACTGATTGACAATTCACGACCGTAGTGTGTATAGCCGCCGAAGATCTCGTCACCTCCATCACCGGTGAGCACGACGGTGACGTGTTCGCGTGCCAGCCTGGAGACGTAGTAGGTAGGCAACATGGATGCATCACCGAAGGGTTCGTCATAGGCCCAGGCCAGTTGTGGTAGTACCGATACAAGTTCCGGTCGCACGAAAAACTCGTGATGGTCAGTGTCGAAGTGCTTTGCAACCTGGCGGGCGTAAGAAAGTTCACTATAGTCGTCCTCCTCGAAGCCAATAGAGAACGTTTTGACTGGTTGCGACATCATCGAACTCATCAACCCTACCACCACGCTTGAATCGACCCCGCCACTGAGAAATGCGCCCAGAGGGACCTCGCTCATCAAACGCACTTGTACCGCGTCTTTGAGCAATGCAAGCGTTCGCTCAATGGTCGTCGCTTCATCATCCCAGCACGTTGGTGTAAAGGGAAGATCCCAGTAGCGTTTCGTGCTGATCTGCCCATCCTCGTAGACCAGGATGTGGGCTGCAGGGAGCTTCAAGACGTCCTTGAAGAGTGTGTTCGGTGTAGGAACATAGCGGTATACGAGATATTCATCAAGGGCGATGGAATTGATTTCGCGCGGTATGCCAGCTTCGAGGATGGATTTGATCTCAGAGCCAAAGATCAATTTCTGCCCATCCCAGTAGTAATTCAGGGGCTTCTTGCCAAAGCGATCGCGAGCAGCCAGGAGGCGTTGGCGTTTTCTGTCCCAGATGGCGAAGGTGAACATGCCACGCAGGTGCTTGACACAATCGTCACCGTACTCCTCATAGGCATGAACAATGGCTTCTGTGTCACAATTCGTGGTAAAGTGATGGCCACGCTCCTGGAGTTCTTTCTGAAGCTCATGATAGTTATAGATTTCTCCATTGAAGACGATGAGGATGTTCTGATCTTCGTTAAAGATAGGCTGATGGCCACCTGCGAGGTCGATAATTGAGAGGCGGCGCATGCCTAATGCAACTCCATCGCCTACCCATACTCCCTGATCGTCTGGCCCACGGTGGCGAATGGCCTTGCACATGCCCTCTATGAGCTGATCTGCGCTGTCGCGGCTACGCTCTCTGTCAATAAATCCAGCTATTCCACACATAAATGCGAATCCTTTCGCGTGTATCGACATCTTTACGATGGCAGGTGATAAATATGAGATGGTTGTGGATCCTCTATAATTTGCCTTCTGCCATGTGCAATTCTTTGATAAAGCTCTATATACCTATCTATGATGTATTCAAGCGCATAGTATTTTTCACTGGTTGTTCTGGCGGCCCGTCCGTACTTCTGGGCTAGCAGCGGATCGTGCAACAGGGTAAGTAGCGCCTGTGACATGCCCTGATAGTCTTCAGACTCGACAAGCAGTCCATTGACTCCGTGCTCAATAGCATCCTCGCTGCCACTCACACGTGTTGCCACGCAGGCTGAACCGCAAGCCATTGCCTCTAAAAGAGCATTAGGCATGCCCTCCCAACGTGAGGGAAGTACAGCGAGGCAGCCTCGATGAAGTTGTGCCGGTACATCACTCTGCAACCCTGCAAATTCAACGCTGCTCGCAATACCAAGTGCCTGCGCCATACACTCAAGCTGGGTTTGCAGAGGACCATCACCTACAATGATCAATCGTGCTTGAGAGGGCTGGGGTAAGTGTTCTTGTACAAGGCGCCAGGCTTGCAATAACACGTCAATACCTTTTTCGTAACGCAATTTAGAAACACAGACAACCACCTGCGCACGCTCATCAGTGGCAGTATCACTATCAAGCGGGTGAAAACGTGTGATATCTACTCCGTTGGGAATAAGTTGCACATCAGGCAGGTGAAAGTCATGTGCAGCAAGGTAGCCCTTCATACGTGAACTAAGCACGACCACTGCAGCGTGTATATGGTGTAGCAGGAAGCGGGTAAGTGATACAACAGGCTTTCCCATGCGTTCCAAACCCTCTAAATCACCGTCAACCCAGGTTTGCCCATCGACTTTCAGCCAGGGTGCTGTAGTATCAAGCGGCCCAGCAACGAGTGACGCTTGATTATGTACCTTTGTAGTTGTAGCTTTGCCTGAGCCTGCACTGCATAGTAGAATAATCATTGGTTTGCCAGTCAATCGACACACCAGGGCAGTTGGTAATGCCAGCAAGTTGAGCTGACAGACGTGTAAGATATCGTAGCAATGACGGCGTCGCCAGAGCGTCCAAACCATGACCAACATAGCCATGAGGTACAACAATTTCTGAAGTACCCTGGGTAGCTTCTCTCGACCTCCCAGGAGTGTGCCAGCTACTCGAATAACTGGCACACCTTCGATCTCTTCGCGTGATAACCAGGACCTGTCATAGCGGAATGTAACGATAGTTGCCTCATAGCCTCTCTCGCGCAAGTTTCGCCCCTGTGCAAGGGTCTGCGTTTCAGCCCCACCAACCAATGGATGAAAGGTAGTAATGGCGAAGTAGATACGTAGATTGCCCACTATTCTCCCCTCGCTTCCATGGCAAAAGGCAAAACATTTTTGTCTTTTATGAGAAGATGGCGATAGAGTTCCAGGCACTGCTTGACAATGGTGGTCAGCTGATAATCGCGGGCTACAGTTGCATATCCTTCCTGGCCCAATTGTTGCGCAAGGTTGGTGTCCTCAATGATGCTGCGCAGCGCCAGGGCCATCTCAGCGGGTTGCTCCGGCTCCACCAGTAAGCCGTTTACGCCATTGGAGATGATATCCTCGCTCCCACTTACCCGTGTTGCCACACAAGGCAAGCCACATGCCATGGCTTCTAACAGAGCGTTGGGCATGCCCTCCCAACGAGAAGGTAATACGAAGCCCCACGATTGTTGCAGGAGATCAACAACATCAGTTCGTAGTCCCAGGAACTCCACAGTGTCTTGAATGCCCAGTTCCGTAACGATATGCTTCAATTGCGGCTCCAGCATGCCAACACCTACCAGGCGTAGCCTTGGTTTCAGATCTGCCCGCCATTCGGCTTGAGCATGCATCATCCGTCCCCAGGCATGCAATAGCGCATCAACACCCTTGGGATACTCCAGTCGGGCCACACAGAGGATAACGCGTTCTGGCTTTGCTGGATTTGGCCGCCGTTCTGGCGCCGGTTGAAACTTCTTCATATCGATGCCATTGGGAATATGGATAATCTGCTCAGCTCGAAATCCATGGGAGGTAAGATAGGAATGGCTACGTGTACTCAGAATCTGATAGAAGGCGTTCGAGTTCCGCAGGAAGTTCAAGATTGCATGGCCACCTAGCGCCGTTTGAGGGAGATAGGCAATGTCACCTACTACCACGTCCCGAAGATCGACTTTCAGAAAACTTGTATCAGTCAAGGTATCAGCCATAAGCGTTATTTCACTCTGAAACTGTACCTTTTGCGCCTCGCTAGGACCTGTACTTGGAATGACAATGACAACTGGTTTACGAGTGATCTTGCCGATGAAAGCTGCCACAGCAGCAAGAGGAGACACCTGGAAGACATGAATGACATCGTAGCGGTGACGCAAGCGCCAGAGCTGCAGGAGCATTGCAATATCGATAGGCAGATGTCCAAGTCTGCCGAGGTGCAATCCCCCTCCACGCTTGTATATTCCTCCTACGCGCACAACTGGGAGGCCATCAAGCATTTCTGTTCGTTTCAAGCGTCTATCGTGTCTCAATGCGACAACAATAACATCGTGTCCGAGAGCCTGAAGCTGACGGGCCTGTTTCTCTGTCTGCACCTCCGCACCACCAACTAGGGGCCAGAACAGAAAGGATACCAGACAGATACGGATACGATCTTCCACAAAGTAACTCCTCAAAATCTAGTGTCTAGTTCTAGAATCCAGAGTATGATGAAGCTCCACTTCACACTGTAGAGACTTGTTCACGTTCTCCTCGTTGTAGTTGTATTGTCCCCATTTGGGGCTCCTTAAGGATGTCTTCTTTGATCTCGGATGATTGTTTCGGCCTGGACCAGCAGAGTGCAAATGGTAATGCCATGATGATCCAGAAGTAGATGGCATTTGCCTGGTTCCAGAAATCCCTCGACTCAAGCGATTGCAATAACATATTGACAAAGACTGCTAACGCTGTCACGAACAGCACGCGATGGTCGCCGGTGGCTTTTCGCATTCCCGCAATCAAGCTGATAAGTAACGTAATAAAAACCAGCGTGAGCAAGATCAGTCCGATAATGCCGTGGTCATAGAGGGCACCAACGAAAAGATTAGATGGTGCAGTAGCAATTGAACTGGCTACGCGCAAATTGGTTAACAGGAGATCAGAAGCCTGGAGACCGTTGCCTAACAGTTGTGTTGGATCAAAGTGGTCAAGGACTGTCTGCCAGATATAGACACGTCCATTGAAGGTGGTAATATCATTGCTGAAGAAGCGTTCGAAGATCGGAACATGGCCCACTGTTGAAAGTAGAACCACGAGACTGGCAAGTACAAGGGTACTGCTGAGCAAGCCGATCTTCAGCTTACGTGAGGGCAGGAAGACGATCATGATAATGATGCTCAAAGGGACGCTGATAAAGGCACCCCGTGTGAAGGTCAGCACGAGTGCCACTAGAAAGACAAGGATCAGTATCAAACCACCCACACGCTTGGACCTTGACAATGTGAATGTGCGATAGATCGCAAGTGGAATTACTATTGAGAGAAGTAAAGCCAGTGCTGGTGCCGCGCTAAAGATTGAGAAAATGCGGAATGAGGTTGTAGGGTCTACAACTCCATTTTGCCTGGTGATGTAACCGTAAATACCATACAGGGCAATAAATGTAGACGGTATCAGGATGGCGTCAATGAGTCCAAGCATGCGCTGCCGCGAGGTGATCAAATTAATGGTGAGCACTCCAATCGCCACATAATCCAGAAAGGTGAGCCAGATCGTCAGGAATGATCCAACGCCAATGGCAGAGATTCCGATGCTGGCAAATACCCATAAAAGATAGACAAAGAGGATAGCAAAGACTGGCATGCGCTTAAAGGTCTGCTTGACGGGCATGCAGAACATCAAGAGCAGTGTTGGGATTGTCAAGCCTGAAAGCAGGTTATTGCCATTGAAGATTTGCAAAGTTGAGCCAATGAATGTATTGATCAAGGCCCAGGTAATCAACAGCGCATAGCGATAGCGCAGGAAGGCTACTATGATTACCGAACCAAAGGCAGCGCGCAATGCATAAAGGGGATTCAGGAAGATGCCAATGACCCCGGCGGTGAAGGCCGCGATTATGATGCCGGTGCGTGCGACCTGCCGGCGTATGCTATAGGGGATATCGAACGAGGTAAGCTGTCCTTCCTTCCGGATGACCCCCTGTACGTAGTTTTTACCCTTACTCAGTTTCCAAATCACGTTCATTACCTCCGTTGGTGGTGTAAAAAGGTAGAGCTTGCCGATCGTGTGGCGAAGCGTGATGAGCAGAATGAACATGGTGCAAAAATACACCGCCGAGGTAGCCAGGGCGATGCCGAAACCCTGCCACCAACGATAAAAGATATAGTCAAAAAAAGCATTAGCGATTACAGTGAAGATGGTGACATACATAAGTAGGCGGGTCTTGCCTATGGCGCTAAAAGCCTTCGATATAATGAAACCAAAAGACATAGGTGTTAAGCCAATCACGAAACCTATCAGTGCGATCGCAGTACGGTTCGTATCTTCAACAGTAAAGGCTCCGCGCTGAAAAAAGAGTTGTACAATAGGATGTGCCAGCACAATCATGAACGCTGTCAACACCACTGTGCTGATACCGACAACCCACAAATACAGGCGTAGTGTTTCCTTGAAGGCTTTCATATCGTGTATGGAGGCTTGACGTGCGAGATAGGGGAGTGCAGCACGTCCGACTGATACAAATATGACACCGACAGGTACGCTATCCAGCTTCAGTGCATAGCTAAGTGTGGAGATATTACCTGCTGAGAGGTAGGAAGCAAATATTTGATCGACCAAAGGGGAAGCTTGTGTGATAAAAATACTAAAAAGTGCCGGCCACGCGGCTATCATAACTGCACTGATTCCCGGGCTGCGCAGATTCATGACGAGCCGGTAGCTAATCCCTGCATGTCGTGCGCGCAGGATAATCACACCAAGTTGCAGGCATAGTCCAGCTAGCGTGCCTATGCAAAGTATGACCACGCCCAGTGAGTTGCCCAATGTCAGTACAAGTATTGCGGTGGTCAGCGGCACCAACATTCCAGCATAAGCAGGCCAGCCAAATTGACCTTCTGAGTTGAGAATGCATTCCATGAAACCAATCAGTACCATCAGCAGAAGCGCTGGAAAGATAAAAGGTGACAGGCTGATAGCGCTGCTTGTAACATCAGCATTGATCCCCGGAGCGGTGAGAAAAATTGCCTCACGACGAAAGATGAGTATGAACAAAGTGAGTACTACTGCACCCACAATCGAGAGATTTAATAATGTACTGAAGAGAATAGATGCTTGCTCTTTTCTCCCGCGCGAACGTAAGCTTGTATAAACTGGTATGACCGAGGACTCAGCAGCGCTGCCAATTAGCTGCGCCATCAGGATAGGCAAGGTGGAAGCGACAAAGTATGCATCCATACTTGCTCCTGCGCCAAAGTGACCTGTAACGACAACCTGATTAAACAGGCCCCCTACACGAATCAATAGAGCCGCGGATGCAAGACTTAACAATGCACGAAAAATCTTTGTATTGGCAGATTTGATCTGCACAGCTACCAGCTGTGCACTATCAGTACTTAAAGGCTGAGAAGGCTCAGGCATTTATTATGACCATCCTGATAAGAAAGCAAAAATCAGATTAACACAGAGAGCTTCTTACCTTTTTCAGAGTAGAAACACTTTTTCATCATTGTGACCTCGCGTCATATTGCGAGTATCTACAATACAGCGTGCTTCACGTACAATCCAGGAAACATCGTAATAACTATGATCCGTGACGATGACTACACAATCTGCTGCTTGCAACAGGCCACTACTGAGTGATTGTGAATGTAGTGTCCGGTTGCCTAGTGTCAGGGAAGGTACATACTCGTCGTTGTAGATTACGACTGCTTTGCGCAACATTAACGCCTGCATAATGTCAAGTGCAGGAGATTCACGTACATCGCCTACATTGCCTTTATAGGCAACGCCCAGCACCAATACCGTCGCTCCATTGAAACTGCGACGCTGCTCGTTCAATGCCTCGCTGATTTTATTCACGACATAATGCGGCATGCTGCTGTTGATCTCTGCTGCCAGTTCGATGAAGCGAGCTGTATAATCAAGTGTTTTGAGCTTCCAGGAAAGATAGTGGGGATCTACAGGAATACAGTGTCCGCCCAGGCCTGGGCCAGGTAAGAAAGGCATGAAGCCGAAAGGCTTGGTTGCTGCTGCCTCAATGACTTCCCATACATTGATATGAAGTTTCTCACATATGATGGCGATTTCGTTCACAAGGCCAATGTTAACGGCTCGGAATGTATTCTCAAGCAATTTGGTCATCTCTGCAACGCGTGCAGAAGAGACAGGTACCACAGCCTCCACTGCCCCTCCGTAAAAGGCCTGTGCCAGTTCTGTGCAAGCTCGTGTGATGCCGCCCACAATTTTAGGCGTATTACGCGTGCCAAAGTTGGGATTGCCTGGGTCGATGCGCTCCGGCGAAAAGGCCAGGAAGAAGTCGACACCCACTTTCAGGCCGGTGGATTCTAATTCTGGTAGCACGACTTCATCAGTTGTACCAGGATAGGTTGTACTTTCCAGCACAATGAGTTGTCCAGGATGCAAATGTGCCCGTACTTGTTGTATGGCTGAAATAATATAGGAAATATCAGGATCGCGTGTCTTCCGCAATGGAGTGGGAACACAAATACTGATGGCGTCGACATCATCTAATGCAGCGTATTCATTGGTAAAATGAAGGCGCTTTGTATCAATGAGTGCCTGTAATGTACCGCTCGAAATATCAGGGATGTAGCTCTCACCGCGATTGGCCTGATCGACCTTTTGCTGGTCTATGTCGATGCCAGTAACCTGGAATCCAGCTTCTGCGAATGTCGTCGCGAGTGGTAATCCTACATAGCCGAGACCCACAACACCAACGCGCAAGGAACGTGCGGAAATCTTCTCTCGCAATAAGCGATCCAATGGTTTCTCCTTTTTCAGATATGGCAGTTTATAGTGCAACAAACTGCCATATCATGATTTTTCCCCGCTATTCCTTATCTTGATGGGAAATGGCAATGATATCGGGGTCTGGATCCACCGTACCGTTCGTAGGAGGGGTGGTAGGAATAGTGATAGACGAAGCATCTACAGGGTGCGCGTGAGGCTCTGTCAGATCAAATTTTGCCTTAGGTTGCCGCCTGTCACTTAGATAGTGGCGAATATCACCATAATCTGACCAGGGACTCTTATTAAGAACAACTCCTATTATTGTGGCGTGGGTTCTGTTCAACACTTGCCTGGCACGTAAAAGTACCTTGCGAGGTGTTTTAGAAGCATCGATAACTAGCACCGTTGCCTGGACGTACGAAGCCAAAATCTGTGTATCTGCTACAGGAAGTAGCGGAGAGGTATCAAAAATGACATAGTCAAATGGTCGTTTTTTAAAATGATCAAAGAGTTGGCTAGCTAACGAAGATTGTAGCAACTCTGCGGAGTTAGAGTGATTTGACCCTGCTGTCAGCACACGCAAGGTTGGAATCCTGGTCTCTTGCCCATCCAACTCGACTTTGAGCTCGGTCCATGCACTTGATAATCCCTCATGATCTTCAAGTTGAAAGCGTTGATCCAGTACTGGATGATGTGAGTTAGCATCTACCAGCAACACATGCTTGCCTGTCACTGCTAAAAAGGAGGCAAGATTCGCGGCAATGGTGCTTTTGCCTTCATTGGCCAGGGCGCTTGTAACCATCACTAGCTTGAAGGGCCTGGTTGTCTGTGCAGCATTCAGACTGGCGCACAACGTGCGATAGCCCTCTACTAAGGCAGGAATCTCTTCGACCTCCTTGCTGCGTTGTTTGCGTGAGAGCGAAGGGAAAACCGCCAATGTATCCGTCCCCAGAAGCTCTTGCACTTCTTCAGAATTGGATAGACGATCATCGATCCATTCGAAAATAACGATTAAGGTCAGTGCAAGACCCAGACCTACCAG
>WNGP01002296.1_pt1 | contig 33294 bp, 21 predicted proteins | sample 5407671 | NCBI WGS metagenome assembly WNGP01 (sample SAMN13153381, study PRJNA577476) | soil metagenome | isolation source: 40 cm soil or saprolite under Garry oak tree replicate 2 | place: USA:California | collected 2016-06-15 | reverse complement strand
TGGCAACCTGTTGACCGGTAAAAGCGCTAAACTTACTCCTGTGCGCAACATACTTCGCATGAAGCGCTCAGCGGCTTGCTCGAGTTCCTCGCGTTCAGCATCCATCCTTCGCTGAGGCGCTTCCTGCTTGTCCTTACTGTTTGTCATGTGTTAACCTCCCTTTTCGTTACTATCATGGATACTTGTATTCATGCTTCCAGATCCTTCTCTGCTACAATCTTTTTCGCGATAGAGCCAGACAAGAGATTGCTACTATGCATCCAACAAGAGGTATACATTAAAGTCAGCCAGGAGCGCATCGACAGAATCGTGTAATTCCTTCTTTGTATTACTCGGGGAACCGTCTAGATAGAATTACCTAGCCCTCTTTTTTCCTTTTTTGCGGAGTTAAAATTTGCCTTGCAGTAGAGTATAGTAAATCATGAGGTCAGTAGTGCCACGTTTCATCAGCGAGAGGGAGGGTGAACCAGAACGTTGATCCTTCCCCTGAATGACTTTCAACTCCCACCTGACCACGGTGCTGATGGATAATTGTCCTGGTGATATATAATCCTAATCCCAGTCCACCTCCTGATCCTACCGGCTGTCTCTGACCTTGCTGGAAACGCTCCCATATCCTACCTTGTTCAGAATCCGGGATTCCTGGTCCCTTGTCCTGCACAGTTACACGTGCCTCCGCATCACTTACTTCCAGATATATTTTGATTGGCTGATCGGCAGGAGAAAACTTGAGCGCATTGGTGAGGTAGTTTGTCAGTGCTTGCCTGATGCGATCCGCGTCGGCAATTACCGCTACCAGGTCATCGACAGGCAGTTCCTGCTCAAAGAGCCCCTGAGCAGGTAATTCTTGCTGATTTGTGACGGTTTCTCGCACAATTTCGACCAGATTGCACCAGGCCAGAGAGAGTTCAAACTTGTTTGACTCGATGCGAGAGGCATCCAGCAGATTTCCTACCAGTCGCATTTCCGCGCTAATCTGGCGCTCAGTTCGCGCCAGCAAGCCCTGAAGTTTTGTAAGCAGATCGATCGCATTGTCTGACATGGGTGATTCGAGCGCACTCAGGAGAAGACGACGAGCCTGTTGTAGTGCACCCCGCGTTGTTGTAAGGGGCGTGCGCAACTCCTGGCCTACCGCGTTTATCAATTCCTCTAAAGCTGCATTCGAAAGAGAATATTGTTCTGGAGAGGAAATAGAGATCTTCGGGGGTTGCCGCCGGCGCTGTTGAAGAAATGCCTGGAAATCCGCGTCTTCAATGCGGTAGCCCGCACGGCCAAAAGGAGTACCTTTCAGTTCACCGCTGCGCAACCAGCGACGAACGGTATCGAGACTCACGCCAAGACGTGTAGCCACATCTGATGTTGTGAGATAGGATGGCATACGGGCCTCACCCTTTCAGCATAACATGTTATCATAAGATATGATAAGCGGTTATAAGATATAGACAGGAAAGAGCTCTTGCTTGCTCCTGCCTGAAGGTTCTCCCCATACTTGAAGAAGGGAGCTTGATTAGCGATGCCTCGGAAGAAGACGGCAACCGCGAGGTTGAACCAACCTCATTCCAGCATTCCTCGTCGGCCACCAGAACTGGATGCCTTTGTGGATCTATTCCTTTCCACAGTTTGCGACACGAGTCGCCGCTATATTCTGGAACTGCTTGCGGAGCCGAACGGAAAAGACCCATCCGTTCCCTACGAGCGACGTTCAGGAGAAATCGCTGAAGAACTGGGCTTGAGCAGCCCTACCACGTCGGGGCATCTGCGCCAGCTCGCCGATCTCCATCTGGTCACGACTCGCAAACAGGGAACTGCTGTCTACTATCGATTGTCGAACCATCTGCTCGTCCGGGCTTTTCTAGACTTGCTACAAACGCTGGATCGTCAATACCAGAAGCAGCCGTCCTGAAAGGTTTCTGGATTCTTTCAAGTAGCGCGCTTCAAGCGTTACTCTCCCCGTCCTCACATCAACCTCATCTTATTCGGTAATGGACGAAATACATATTTATTATATGATACTGGCGACCTATCGATGCTGTTTCTAACTTCTCCTCTCTCACCCACGCGCTTATCTCAATTCTTCGGTTTAAACCGAAATATCATTCTATAGCGTGAAACGAACGGTGGAGGTGTGATGTTTCATGGTGGAGGAAATAGGTAATGTGGTAAACTCTACGTAATGCTTGATTTAAATATTTCCTCCGATGTGCAAGACGACCTGCTGCTGGAAACCCTTGGGGGAACCGTTGAACTGCTCATCGAGAATATACGCGCGTTAAAACATGCATCGGTGAGTGTGATCGAACGAACAGCGAGTACGGCATCCATAAAATATCAAGGGCCAGTAGATCCCCTGGCCGGTGTGCGCCTGTACTCAACGTGTAGTATACTGCTGGCGCCAATTCAAGCCAGGGCTATGCCTTCAATAGACACTTTATCTCGACGATTAGATGACTCACTCTCTACCGGCCTCTTAAGCGCATTGCAACCTGCCGGGGGTCCTTTACGCTTCCGCATAAGTCCCCTGCGCTACGGAAGATGGGAGATCCGCGACTTTCTGACAGAGCATTATGGATGGGTCAACGATCCCAGTTCCTGGGATATAAACCTGGAAGTGTGTGGCAGCTACGTGGTAGCGCAGGTCGGCGCACTATACTATACTCGGCGCTTCCGGGCCTTAGCCCGTACTCCAGCCTCGACCAATCCAATTGCAGCGACCGTCATGATCAATCTCCTTAAAGTTCTGCCTGGTCAGACAGTCTACGATCCATTTTGTGGTGCAGGTACCCTTTTAGTCGAAGTTCTAGAAACGGTACCAGGGACACACGTAGCCGGTAGCGATATCAATAAAGATGCGCTAGAAGCATCTCGTCATAACATGGCGTCATTTCCTGGCCGCTGGAAGATCCGTAATATAGATGCCCGGAGCATCCACGCAGCTGATGGCTCAGTAGAGCGCCTGGTTAGCAATATGCCATTTGGGAAACGAGTGGGTTCGCATAATAAGAACCAGGAACTCTATCCTCAATTTGCTGCCGAACTCGCCCGCGTGCTATCCCCTGGTGGTCTTGCAGTGCTGCTTAGCGAGGAGAAGGAGCTTTTGCGACAGGCTATCAAGGCAACACATTCCTTGCGAATCGTAAAAGAGCATATGTTAACTATCGGCGGCCTGCACCCTAATGTTTTTGTAGTAGCCCATAGGCGGCACTCAATTTCGCGCAAGTGACTTCTGAGACAGAAGACAACAACTAAGCTTCCCTTATCAAATGGTCACAAGGCTTTTTTTACCGGCTAAGAGGTGAACGATGCCGACAAATTCTTGTTGGGCTTTTTTTACATCTCCTGCAAATATCAGTCCCATAGGATTTTTCGTCATGCGGCAGATAATTCTGGTTCCGTCCTGCTTCAAAACATCATCCCTTTTAAAGATCAAATCTCTTAGCCTTACAGGGTCTACGTTTTCAGGGAGGTGATGTTTATCGAGGGTAAAGATCCCTTCTTGTATGACTCTCCTCATATTATTGATGGTTTGTTCTTTCCTGTTTGCGCCTATAACGGTCATGATGGCATCAGTATAATTGGTCCAGCGGGGATTACATTCGGCAAGATAGTGAGCCGCTTTCTGGCCTCTTTTCTGCTGCAGCCTTTCTTCCAGCCTGGATGGGATCATGATATCGATGTTGGCTACACCGCGTATCGAGGCAAAGTCAATGTCGCACTTTTGTGCAGTCTTTCTCAGCAAGGCCTCAAAGAAGATCGCCGTTTGATCTTCATATTCTTGCTGCAGGCGGGACAGGTAAGTGTTTTTTGGTGTGTAGGTACTTGTGCCAATACAGGCCTTACTACCTTTTTTTTGTAACTGGCCATTCCAGCGCAGGGATTCTACCCGACCGTCGATGATAACAACAGACATACCCGGAGAATCAGCCATATCTAGAAAACGGCTGATGACGATTCTTGCTTCTCTCTGTGGATTCATGGTGGCAGCAAGGTGTTTTTGTGAGACGGCTAAGGCTTCATTCCAATTGGTATAGTACTCTGCATGCTCAGCATCTCCGTCTGGCACTACTATGATGAGGTCATCTTTCTCGTAGACGAGGCAGCAGCCATAATTTCCATCCGATTCGGCTGCCCGCAGCATCACCCCCAGGGGATATTTTGCCAGGCCTGCTTTTTTAACTAAATCTTCGCTCTTGCTCAGGAAGCCGAGTGCTTCTCTGCTTAAATCAGCCAGGTTTGAAATTTTATAATCCGGAGCGCGGAAACCATCCAGGTTGAATTCATCAACAAGTTGATAAAAATCAGCTTTGTTTTTCAGAATATCGACCATGCTATCTGGTAAGCCCCATGACTCTGCTCCCAGCTCACCCTCTATGCGTTTTGTTGCCTCGGGAACATTCACATATGGCACAACCAGGGCCTTGTGCTCTAGAGAGGTTTTTTGTTCATCTTTTAGTTCATCGGCAGTAAAGGCTTTCATTTCTTTGCCAAAAAGTTGGCTGAGATAGGCCATTTGTGTCTGAATGTCAACTGTATGAACACCGACTAAGACCCCTGTTCTTTCGCAATCAAGAGGTATATGCCCACATCTTTCTCCATAGTGGGCTTCTACTTTTTTGACCATAGCCTCATTAGATGCTCGTAAAACTCCGCTGCCGACATTATGGAAGCCGACTCCTATTTTTCTGTGTCCATTTGTTGCGAATAATGAAGTGTTGAGAATACTCATTAATATATCATTCCCCCGTCGTCACCCGTATTTTTCTTTATTCTTATATATTTTCAGGTGTCTGAACAAGATTATACTAGTTCTGCCAGCTTTCTGCGAGCTTTTTACCAAAAGATACCGGACATCTTGACAGAAATCAGGGAGGATTGGAAAGAGACAAACATGGTATACTAGTAAGCAAGTGTATTTCTCCGATGTGAGGAGGGAGTTTCATGGCCTACGAGATGACTATTCGCTTAACTGACGAAGAGTATGCAGCACTGGCAGCAGAAGCAGCTAAAAGCGGCAAGCAGCCTGAGACGGTACTGCATGAAATCATGCTGCAAAAGCTCCAACCACCTCAGCCAACAACCCGACCGTTAACAGAACGTGAATTGGCAGAGCAGCTCTACCGCGAAGGCACGTTGCTCAATCTTGCAACACGAAAACCGTTAACATCTGAAGAACAAGCTGAGCGCCAGCGACTTGCCCAGGTGTTTGCTCACGGCAAGCCGCTTTCCGAGATGGTCATTGAGGACCGGGGACCTTACTAGTGGCCACCTACTTTCTAGATACGTCTGCCATTGCCAAACGCTACGTTCCTGAGCGAGGGCAAGAGTGGATCGTTACACTGTGTGATCCTGCACAAGGTCACGAACTCTACATCTCGCAAGCAGCTCTCGTGGAAGTCGTGGCAGCCATCTGCCGAAGAGCTCGTGAGCAAAGCATCTCCATGGACGACCGAGATCGGCTGATCAACTCGTTCCGGCAGGACTGCCAGAATGCCTACGACATCTGGCAGGTCACAACGGCTCTCTTCATCACTGCAGGTGATTTATGTCGCTCATACCGGCTGCGGGCATATGATGCTGTGCAATTAGCCTGCGCGCTTGGTCTCCGTGATAAAGCTAGAGTAAGACAAGCCCGAGCTCCTATCTTTGTCTGTGCTGATAATAACCTGCTTACTATTGCTGCTGAGGAGGGATTGAGTGTCGAAAACCCCAATATTTATCCATGAGCAGAAGAAGGCAAGAAGTGCCTTTCACTTTTTTGCATTTAGCACACTTATGGTAAGCAGGCAGCCGTGTATAGTAGTGGCAGGGCTTGCCCTCATAAGGGTGAGCTTAAGTTGTCAACCAGTGTCATCCTGAGCGCAGCGAAGGATCTTTGCGTCCTTGCCCTGCCTACAATGCTCGTTTCGCTCACATGTCTGTCATCTTGAGCGTAGCGAAGGATCTTTGCGCCCCCGATGTTCGTCTACCGCTACGAAAGGTGCCATCCTGACTGTCATGCTGAGCGCAGCGAAGCATCTCTGGGCCCATCGAGACAGATCCTTCGCTTCGCTCAGGATGACACGGTTCAGCAACTTAGGGAGGACTCTCACTGCTTGACCATAGCCAAAGAAGTCCGAGGAAAAAAAGGAAACACTCCCGGTAAATCATCAAGTTCACCCTGGCAACTGTCCCATAATCGCCTGCCAGGTATTTGCGTAAACCCCCGCCAACCCTTCACCCAGCCCGGCGCGATTACCGCCTGCATCCAGCAGCCCAATGACCGCCTCCAGCAGCGCCACCATATTGCGGTTGCCACCTGCCGTGGCCTGATTGCGGATCGTAACGAGATTGTTACGCCACTCACTGCGCCGCTCAGAGGCCGGACCGAGCACCGCCAGCGTATTGCTGATAATGGTGTCGAAGATGCGCGGGTCCACGCCACTGGCCTCGACAGTAGCAACAATGCCCTCCCACGCCTGCCTGTAAACTCCTTTGAGATCGCGCCCGAACTGTGAGAGATCTTTGCTGAACAAGGCCAACTGGATCGTATTGATGAGCCCCTTCAAATTATCATCTGTCGTCTCGCTGGCCATAGCAGCCAGATACTGCATGTGCTCCATCCTCTGCTGCGGACTGCCCAGCAAAGCCGCAATGCTGCGAGGCAGCAGTTCACCATCAAAAGGCAAATCAACTTCCTGGGCCGCGGCCAGCTTTGCAAACGCCTCTGCGATGCCACTGGCTTTGCAATCGCGCAACAGCGCAAGATAAAGTTCCAGCATACGCACAGTACGTTCCTCCCCGGCAGATCGGGCCTGGGCGATATTCTGTTCAAAGAGGGTCTCGACCTCCGGCTGAAAGAGCAGTTCCTGCTGTGCTTCCACCACGTGGCGCGTCGCACCCCAATTATCTGCATTGACGAAATCATTCACAGCTTGCACGAGCTCACGAGAAACAGTGATTGAACCGGTTCCGCTTTCCTGGCCTCCTGCAGCGATACCAGCCTGGATTGAGTTGATCGCATCAGCATAGGGGTGATCGCCTGGCAGAGAAGCGGATTGACCAGCGAGAATGGTCAGGATAGCAGTAAAAAACTCCATGTCTTGCACCCGGCTCTGGGGTTGCTTCAACATATCGCTTATCGTGTCACCCCATTCATCGCGTTTCTCCGGCATGACTGTCATCACGGCAATGGTACAAGAGACGGCTGAAGTTAGCCTGTGCAACTGCTACCCCTTGTATATCACCCAGGTCCTGCGAACTACGTAGCGATTGCTCATAGAGCTCCAGCGCTTCTTGTGGCTTGCCTAACTCCACCAGCAGACTTGCTAGCGAATTCTGTGTCGCCGCCACACCTCGAAGATCCCCCAGTTCCTGCTTGGTGCGCAACGACTCGTCATAGAGGGCCAGCGCCTCCTGCGGCTTGCCCAACTGCCTCAGCACATCGGCCATCGAATACTGCGTCACCGCCACTTCTCGAAGTTCCCCCAGTTCCTGCATGGTGTGCAACGCCTCGTCGTAGAGGGTCAGCGCCTCCTGTGGCTTACCCAACAGGCTTAGCACATTGGCCATCGCATGCTGCGTCAACGCTACACCACGCACATCTCCCAAATGCTGATATATTTCCAGTGCCAGTTCATATAAGGCCAGTGCGCGTCGATTCTGGCCTAGCTTCTCATAAGGTCTGGCAAGGTGATATGCCAGTGAGCTTCTGCCAGCGGGAGGGAGATACAGCAGGGCAGCTTCAAAATCGGGCAGGCTCTGGCGTACCAGGTAGCGCGTCAGTGAACTTTGATCGTAGCCTCCTTTGGGTTGGTATGCCTGGCGTGCAAGGTTTTCATACACTTCGCCATAACGTGCTTGCAGTGCCGCATCTCGCGCTGATAGATGATGCTGGATGTACCAGCGCAGCATGGGATGCAGGTCCAGGAGGATCAGTTCGTCTTCTTTGAAGGTTTTCACGATCGCACTGAGTAGGCCCAGGCGCACCAGGTTTTGCAGGTGAACCGGCGTCTGCTCTTCGTCGTTCAAGATGTATGCTGCGAACTCTACAAGGAATGGCGCCTGGAAGAGGCTGACCGCGTCGAGGACGCTGCGCTGTTCAGGTGTGAGGCGCCGGATACTGTTATCCATACAGGCGTAGAGGGTTCTCTGGCGATCGGGGTCTTCCAGGCTGGTGGGTGTTGCCTGTTCTGCAACTTCGAGTTCCGTTTCGCTTTGCTTGAGGAAGGTGGCCAGGTCGGTGGTGGTTTCTGCAAAGCGACCAGCCAGGAGGAGGATACTGAGTGGATGGCCCTGGACTCGCCGACTGAGGGCCAGACGATCAGCAGGGGGAGCGAGGTGTTCACGGTCGGTGGGGAGCAAAGCGAGGAAGAGGTCGGCTCCGGCGTGCGCCTCGAGGCCAGCAAGCTCTATCACCTGGCATTCACCCCAGTCCGCGGGCGGCACCATGCGCGAGGTCAGGAGAAGCGCGCCATTCCCTTCTTTCAAGCGGCTGATAAAGGTGGCCAGTGATCGTGCAGCAGGGTGATCTTTCTGGGTATCGATGAGGGTTTCGATGTTGTCGCAGACGAGCAGGGAACGCACATGCGCCCGGCGCTGCAGGATAGCCTGCTGGAGTTCGATACTGGTGGGATACTGCCCAGGGTCGAGCTCATAGAAACGAGCCAGGCGGTTGTAGAAGCGGTCGGCAAAGGTCTCATCGACGACGCGCTGGTCGTTGGCATCGAGGCGAGCGAGGGTCTCGAAAGAGATGGCGAGCACACGGTCATCGTAATGCCAGCCAATGCGCTCGGCGGTGGCCCGTGCCACGGAAGTCTTGCCGATGCCACCCAGCCCGTGCAACACCACAAAGTCGGCGGGACGAGAGGCGAGCAGGACATCCAGGACCTCACTGATATCTTTGCCGCGGCCCACGAAATGCGTCGCCTGCGGGAGCGCAGTGAGATCACACGTTTTCTGCAAACGCTCCGGGTCAGGCTGGATGCTGGGTTGCCCATCCACAAGCTTGAGCGGGGCGGCAGGTTGCTCGCGCAGGCTGGTGTAGAGCACGGGGATACCGGCCAGCCAGGGAGCGTTGCGCAGGTTTGTGTTATGCTCCAGGGCGCGGCGTGTACGCCGTACTGCCTCTTCGACGCCACGGCCTTGCAGCAAGAAATCGTACAGGGCCTGGCTCATAGCCAGGGCCACATCGTCGGGCAGCACAAACTGCATGCCAAGGGCATAGGGCACGCCCTCGCGTACCAGCCCCCGGGCGATATTACCGAAGGCCGTCCAGTCCCAGGCCACTGCCGAGCGACAACTGTTGAGCACGACCAGGAAGATGTTGGTAGCAACCAGGCTATCGGCGAAATCGGCAGCCTCGATCAAATAGGAGCACCCGTGCGCCTCCTCAAAGACCAGGAAACCTTTGCCGTCCCGGCTGTCGCTATGCCCCATAAAGTGGACGAGAGTCGTGCGCTCGCTGTTGAGTGCCCTCTCCAGCAGGTCAAGGGTGGGCGGCCGTACTCGTGTCAAAGTGAGCGCCTTCCCTTGCTTGCTGACTGCACCTACCACACGCTGCCACTCGCCTTCTGTGTCCAGGACACGTGGGTCATCGACCGGTGAGACGGGCACAGCGATGACCTGTAGTGGAAGAGTGAAGTCCAGCTCTGCATTCTGCTGCGCCCCTGAGACCGAGCGCACCAGGTTGAGACGCGCTGCCAGCAGCCTACCCTCCGCATCGCGCAGGTATTCCCAGGGGATAGCTGCCACGAGGGGATCATCGATCACCAGCACCAGCCGCTCATTGGCCCGTAGTGTGGTCAGGGCCGTGCGCAGCGGCCCGGCAGGAAAGGTTTTTTCAAACAGCTCCTTCCCGTAAGCAATGGCATCGTCGTAGATGCGCTGGCCCGTGGTAGCGTCCGGGGCAATATTGGTCCAGGGAACGGAAGCAGACTGTTCACCGAGGCGAATGGTCAGGATATCATCAGTTCGTTGCAAATGCAGTTCTGGCATCGGGTGATCCTCTCTATAATGTCCAGATGATGGAGATGATGAGCACAGCCAGGGCTACCGATCCGAGGGCAAAGAGGATGCCAGCTATCCGTAGCCAGAACATTTTGTGTTTTGTGATCTTCTCCAGTTCTTTGCCCAACCTGCTCACATTATACGTATACCGTCTGTAGTAGCGCGGCTGAATGGCCCAGATTGCGGAGCCCATGGCCGCAAGGTAGAAAATGAGCGTGATGATGACCAGTTCTTTTGCCAGAAGATTGCCTTTGAGGTACGCGGGCGGAAAATTGCTTCCGAATGCTGTCACCCCAAACAAGACCGCGAGGAAGGTGGCAATGCGTTCGATGACACTTTTACCTGACTCGTCGAGAAAATCGAGTTGCTTGCTCTCCATATCGTTAAAAAGAGCAACAAGCTGCTTACTTTCTTCTGACGGCTCTTGCGAGTCCTGAATGGGAATCTGCTGTTGCTCATTCATTTGTAACCTCTGCAATCCTCGTACGCTACGACTTCTACTCCACACGTGTCACATTTGAGGTGTAGCTCATCCAGTTCCGCGTCCGCACTATTCCCAATCTCACGGGCCACATCTCTGGATGCTGAACAAACACGTCTTTTGTCGAAGTAGCTGACGTGGCCATTCTTACATTTCACGCCAAAGATATGCTGTGCTTCACTGCTCGGTTGTTGTTGTGTCATAGTGTTAAGAACCTCCTGCGTCCTAATGCGCTCTCAAACTATCAATTTGCCGTGCCCGGCTTTGCTCGCAAAGCTGCCGAACATAATGTCCCTCTCCACGGGTAAGTTTTTTCAACCCCATCGTGGTCCGCGTAGGGGCAGGGGCGGAGTCGGGTGGTGTGGGGCCCCTTGTGGGTGCCCGCCGTGCTTTTTTTCCTCCTTATGCACAAACTACACGTACAATGATCCCACACACGGGCGGCCACAAGGGCCCCCACCCTCCTCCACACCTCTCCCGCCCCTACGCGATCCGCCAGCACCACAAGTGACCACATAAAAACTTATCCATATCCCTCCTGTGCCAATGAGATGAAGATGGTGGTCATGATGATGTCCCTCCTGTTGTTTCAACTCCCGCGACGATATCTTCCCAGGCCTGGCGGTACGCGCCTTGCAAGTTCTGGCCGAGTTGGGAGGGGTCGCTGCCGAAGAGTGCCAGTTGGATCGTGTTGATAAGGGCTTTCAGCTCCTCGTTCGTCGTCTGGGCCGAGAGTGCAGCCAGGTATTGGGCGTGCTCCATTTTTTCCTGCGGGCCACCCAGAAGGGCCTCGATGCTGCGGGGTGCCAGTTGGGCGTCGAAGGGGAGCGGCTCCCCGGCCGCGACCGCGAGCTGCTCGAAGGTTGCCGCGATGCCGTTGGCTTTGCAAGCGCGTAGGAGCGTGAGATGCTGCTCCAGGATGCTCGCCGCTTCCTCTTGCCCAGTGGCTCTGGCCTGTTCGATGTTCTGCTCTAAGATGGTTTCGACCTCTGGTTGGAAGAGAAGCGCCTGTAGTGCTTCCACCACCTGTCGCGTAGCATCCCAATTCCCGGCATTGACGAAATCCTGGACGGCCTGCATTACCTCTTCTGAAACTTCGATGACCTGTGGTCCACCCGAAGCAATACCAGCCTGAATTGTTGCTATTGCTTGATCATAGGGATGATCGGCGGGTAGTGTAGGTGCTCCCCCATCGAGGATACCGAGGACGGCAGAGAAGAAGTCGATCTCGATCTGCCAGTCAGCTCCCCGCTGCTTGGCATCCTGTAACGCTTTTGCTATTACCTCGCGCCATCCAGCACGCCAATCCTGCACTGTCGTCATTACGGCAACCGTGTTTGAGATGATCTGCTGAATTTCCTCTGTAGATATAGTGGAGGAAGCACCTGTCTGTCCTCCAATCGGAGCGCTGCAACTTCTCAGTTGTATTGCCAGCGGCATCCTGAGGTAAACCGGTTTTTCGGAGTACAGCAATAGCCTGTTCCATGTGTGTGATCGCTTTCTGAGGGCGATTGAGATGCTGGTAGAGCAGTAAGGCAAGACCAACCAATCCAGCCACCTCAGCAGCAGGGTAAATGATTTGTTGTGAGAGCAATACAGACTGTTCGAAGGCCCCCAAGGCTTCTGTATAGCGTTGCAGAGACTGGTAGAGGTAGGCCAGGCCATTTAAGGTGGCGGCTTCGTCTGCCCGGTTGCCTACTTCGCGGCTGATGGGCAAAGCTTGCTCATAGTACTCGAGGGCTTGCTGCGGCTGGCCGATACCGGCATACACCAGGGCGATATTGTTGAAAGCTTGCAACTTCAGTTCTTCGTCTCCTAGCTCTTGAGCAATTTTGAGCGCCTGTTGGGTCAATGTCAACCCAAGGCGCCTATCAACCAGCCGTTGCAGTATCCATCCCCAGCGGAGCAGGTAGTAGCCCCGCTCTACGCCTGTCACATATGATATCCCTCGCTCAAGATCCTCACGCAACTGGAGGGCCAGGTAGGCCGCGAGGCTGCCGCGATCCAGCTCTCTATGCAGAAAGCGGACCAGCTGGGCATACGCAGCTCCAAAGCCTGCCAGCAGGGTCTCGCGTTCGTCTTTCTGCGCCAGGTATTGCTCGACGTAGGGATGCATGGTCGGCAGCAGGCGGTAGAGCAACAGTGTGCCCTCGCGCAGGGTGACTGTTTCACGCGCTAGGAGACTCCGTCGCCAGAGGGTGTGTAACTGATCGTAAATGGGAGAGCGGTTGTCTTGACTGCCTTCAGTATCTTCAGCCTGCGGATCGAAGATAGCCACGGCTGTTTCAGGTTCGAAAGGTGCATGAAATAGCCAGAGTTTACTAAAGAGAGTGCGGAGTTCGGCATCCAGGTAGCGCACGCTGGTGTCGATACAGGCGTAGAGAGTGCGGTGGCGATGGTCTATCCCGGCATATTTGTTTTCGGCCTTGAGCAAGTGCGCTTCGTAATCGGCGATGAATGCCTGCAAGGAGATGGAACTTTCATTGAAGGCTTTTCCCAGGAGCAACAGGCCCAGAGGGTGGCCGTCTAGCTTCTGGCTGAGTTGTTGTGCCTGGACGCTGGCAATATCTTCGCCGCGCTGGGGTGCGCTTTGTTGGAAGAGAGCGGCTCCTTCTGCCGGCGAGAGACCGCCCAATTCGAGAGACACCTCTCCACTCCAGCCCAATGGGAGGCGCGAGGTCACCAGCAGGCTGACGGACGTACCCGGCAATTGTTGGATGAACTGCGCCAGCTGGATGGCTGGCGCATCCTTCGCCTCCACTGCCTCCACCAGGGTTTCGGCATTGTCCAGGACAAGCAAGGTGCGTTGTGACGCGAGACGGAGCAGCACCTGCCGTTCGAGTTCGGTCGGCTCGCTCACCTCCTGAGGGTTGAGACCCAGGAAGCGGGCTAACTCGGCGACAAAGACGGGTCGATTGGGCAGGTTCTCCAGGGTAGTGATCCAGGCGCCGGCAGGCCAGGCAAACGCGAAGCGTTCGGCGGCTTCGCGGACCAAGGCGGTCTTGCCCTGGCCGCCGCCGCCATGAATGGTGATGATGCGGGGGCGGCTATCGCCGGTCAGAGCCGTGCCAAGGGTTTTGAGTTCATCGATGCGTCCCTGGAAGGTCCCTTCCGCGCGTGGCAGAACGCCAGCTTCTACGCGTGGCTGGTGTTCTAGGATGATGGGTTTACCCGTGTGAGAGGCAAAGCCGGCGGCGGGTTCGGCGAGGGCGGTGTAGAGCACGGGTACGCCAACGACCCAGGGGCGCTGGCTGCGGGCGAGGGTGAGGCGGGCCTGTAAGAGGGCTTCTTCGACGGTGGTGCCGCGCGCCAGGTCACCGTAGAACTCGCGAGAGAAGTCGCGGGCATCATCGTCGAGAATGTTGAAGCGCATGCCCAGGGCATAGGGTATCTTCTGGCGAACCAGAGCGGCAGCCAGGTTGCTGAAATGGGTCTCGCCCGGGGTCGCGCTCTTACAGGCGTTGAGGGTGACCAGGAAGACAGTGTCTCGCACACGCTTCACGAACTCCCTGGACGTTATCACAGCCAGATCGCCATTGTCTTGCTCGAAGCACAGGATGGCTCCCCCCTGTTCATCTCGCCCTCCATGCCCCATAAAATGCACGACCTGATGGCGCTTGCCCGCCACGAGGTGACGCAGCTGCTCGATGCCAGGAGGGCGGGTTCGCTCCAGAGCGATGCTCTCTGGTATTTCCTGGACAATGTCTCGCAGGCGCATCCATTCGCCATCGATGTCGAGTGGCTCCACGTAATGACTGAGAGGATTGGAGGGAACCGCCACGATATGCAGGTTGATATCTTTCAATACAGGCGGCGGAACGCGCTGCTCAGCAGGCAGGCCGCGTACGAAATGACAATCGAGGACGAGGAAGCCATCGGGGCCATTGGCGTATTCCCAGGGAATGGCGTCGAGTCAGGGTTGGTGGTGACAAGTAAGATACGCTCTGGTATAGTGGCAAGGGTGCGTTGGGCCGCTGTCTCTGGCGGGAAGACGGCGGTATAGAGGGTTTTACCGTAGGTGATAGGATAGTCAGGTGAATATAGTAGCTTCTTCTCGTCTGGAAGGGGAGGTAGATCAAAGGTGTGGGAGGGTTGGCCGTCGCACGCGACGGCAACCTGGGTTCCGGCCTGGCGGGTGAGGGTGAGTTCCATGTGGGATTATTCCTTCCTCTATATCACTTTCGTACTGGCTGCCTGCGGCAGCCAGTACAGGAAAAAGAATGACTGGGGACACCCCAGACCCCGGCAGGAGGCTCCGCCTCCTGCACCTCCGTAGTCGATTATGAAGAAACGAAGCTTTTGCATGCAGAGTATAACAAGTTGTGGAGCAAGGGTCAAGCAAATGTTTGTGCCAGTGCAGGGAGAGGCAGAGGCTCTGCCTGCACCTTTTTATAGTTTTTGTACATGTTTTGTGTGTTTTGCGTGCGCTTCAGCGCACGCAAAACACACAAAACATGTATTACAACGTGGGGTAATGCTCCCGCACAAAAATCGTACGCCACCCATTGTGCTAATTGTGCCGTCACCTGATGTGCTATGATATGTAAGCAAAGTCGCGCCTACGAATGGGAACAAATTTTAATGGGACTATGTCCTTTGTGGTCGCACTGGGGTGGGAGAACAGAATGGCGGGCGGCCATAAAGGCCCCCTCCCCACATCCGCTCCTCTCCCGCCCCTACGCGATCCACGATGGCTTTGAAAAACTTACTCGTGAGAACTGGAGGGGAGAGGTCTCTGCACCATACATAACCATGAAGCTTTACGCTATTAGTGATTTACATCTTGGATTTGAAATAAACCGGCAGGCGCTTGAAGCCATGCCTGCTTACCCGGAAGATTGGCTTATTCTGGCCGGCGATACCGGCGAGACGACGGCGCACCTGCGCTATGCTTTGTCTATTTTGACCAGGCGCTTCGCCCAATTGTTGTGGGTGCCGGGCAACCACGACCTGTGGACGCTGCCGTCTTCTGCCTCGGAAGATGCTGCGCTGCGCGGAGAAGAAAAGTACCTGCGCATGGTATCGATTTGCCGGGATTATGGGGTGCTGACCCCTGAAGACCCGTATGTTTTGTGGCCGGGCGAGGGAGCGCCGGCCTGGCTGGCTCCGCTCTTTTTGCTTTATGACTACAGCTTTCGACCTGGCTATGTGCCCGAAGAGGAGGCTGTGGCCTGGGCGGCGGAGACACATGTTGTCTGTAGTGATGAATATCTCCTGCACCCTGATCCCTATTCTTCGCGATCTGCATGGTGCTTAGCTCGCTGCCAGTATACCGAAAAGCGCCTGCAGGAGGTGGCACCTGGAGCACCCCTTGTCCTGATCAACCATTTCCCTTTACGTCAAAACCTGGTGCGGCTGTATCGTATTCCCCGCTTTTCACTCTGGTGTGGAACACGTCGCACAGATGATTGGCGTATTCCCCGCTTTTCACTCTGGTGTGGAACACGTCGCACAGATGATTGGCATACGCGCTTCCCCACCTCGGTGGTCATTTATGGGCACCTGCATATACGGGCGACAGATTACCAGGATGGTGTACGCTTTGAAGAGGTTTCTCTGGGTTACCCGCGCCATTGGAGGCAGGAGAAAGGGGTGGAGGGTTATCTGCGGGAAATTCTTCCCGCAAACCCTGGGAGGATTGTATAGGTCAGGGGACCTTTTAGAAATAGGAGGAAAGCAAGGGAACATCTCTTTTTGCGCGCCGCCTACGGCGGCTCAGGAGATGAGAAAGTTGGGGCACAGCCCCAAACCCCAGGTTAAGGGCTGCCGCCCTTAACAATCCCGCCTACGCACTCCGTTGCTTTTGCACTAAGCGCTCGATAAGCGGGTAAACGGCCTGGTTCATTTGCATATTCCAGGCTTTAAAAGCTCGAATACTGGTGACTTTTTCAGCCATGATGCCTGGATCACTCGCTAATCTGGTAATCAACTGTTTTTGAGCTCCGGCCTCCAGGCAGACCCAACCCAGGTTGTTCCGCTCAATAAATCGAAGGTTGAGTGTCTCCTGTCCTGGAATATAAAATGTTGCGAGGAATGGCTTCTCCAGCATAATTGTTTCATACATAAAGGTCGGGCCGGCTTTGCCGGCAACTAAATCGGAGGCGGCCATGTAGGGAGCAATAGTTTCAACGTATGGCAGAACTCTTAGATTAGAGATACCGGAATAGCGGGCTGCCAGCCGCCTATTCGTTCCGGTGGCCAGGATTATTTGAATGGGTGTGTCCGAGGCCAGCATGCTGTTGACGGTCCTGTCTATCCCGGCTGTTCCTTCCCCGCCTCCCTGGAGAAATACGGTAAATAGGGCCGGGTCAAAATTGAGGCCGGTCAGTGTCGCGGATCTGCTTGTCGTGTAGTCCTCTAAAAACTGCTCGCGTACCGTCCTGCCGGTGAGGTGCAGGCGACTTTCATCTATACCACATTCTAGCGCTTGATTAAATATTTCGCGTGTTGGCATGAGATAGGCATCCCCAGTTTTCTCGGTTAACCATGCGCTGTGGATGTAATCCAATTCGGGCAGCAGAAATACAAGCGGGATTCTCTGAGAAATTTCCTCATTGACTCGCGCAATCGAGTAGTGCAAAAACGGGTGGATGGATATGATGAGCTGTGGCTTGCTCTGTTCGATGAGAGCGAGCAAGCGCTTGTGGATAAGGGAGCTAACAATTTTTTGTATTCGTAATGCTGCATGCTCATTATCAGTGGCATTGAAGCTTAGTTCCCAAATATTAAAAGCGTGCCTTTCTGTCCAGGTATAATAGCGTTGAATGATGCTGGGGAGGGGAAAGGCGAAGTCAGTTTCGTAGTTGTCGCCGAGAATGTCTTTGATAGATTGGGCGAGGGTGACGTGTCCACCGCCGGTATAAGAGGTGAGGATCAACACTTTCGGTTTTGGGGTTTTCAGTATGGATGCTCCATGCTGGGAGGGTTCATCGTAAATTTCCATAAAATTACTTTTTCGTTTCTACGCGAGGGCGAGCCCTTCTGACTGCCAGGTCTCCCAGCCAGGGAAAAAGGTGCTCGATGCCTATTATTGCGTGATAGTAGCCTGGAATAATTACTTCGCGGCGTGGCTTGACGACGAGATCAGCAATTGTCCGCGCCACTATTTCTGGTCCCGGCATGGGTATGCGAAAGCTCCTGCTCATTGCGGTACGGACAAAGCCGGGCGAGACAAGAGAGACTGAGACGCCTCTTCCGGCCAGCTCACGCCGTAACGAGAGCGAGAAGCCGCGCAGGCCAAACTTGGTTGTGGAATACAGGATGTCGACAGGCATATGGGCTGCTACAGAGGCTACGGTGATAATGGAGCCTCGGTGGCGCTCCAACATCCCCGGCAGCACCGCACGGGTCAGGTGCAAGGTGCCAAGCAAATTGACATTGACTATTTGCGCGATCTGCTCGATTGATAGCTTCTCAAAAGGCTTTGTCCAGGCAATTCCCGCGTTGTTGACCAGCACATCCACGCGCCCGAACATGTCCAGCGTCTGTTCTATTAAACGTGTTACCTGCGCGGGGTCTGTGACATCCGTGGGAATAGCTACTGCCTGGTGTCCAGCTTGTGTTATCGCGCTCACCTGCGCCTCGAGCTCGCTCTCTCGCCGAGCTGCCAGGACCACCTGCGCTCCGCGGCAGGCAAGCTCTCGCGCTGTGACAGCTCCAATGCCTGAACTGGCACCGGTGACGATGGCAATTTTACCTGTCAGAGGCGCGGATTTAGCGCTCGCTTCTTTTTGTTCTTTATTCGATCTCGCTATGCTCATGGACAAGACTACCTCCGGCTTTCCCTACATTAGATAGCACGTTGGAGATCGATGATGAAGATTAACAAAATAATCGGGGGGGGTTCCCGTAGGCCGATAAATCGGCGGTGCGCACGATAAATCGGCGCCTACAGTGGCTTCGTCGCCAGGATGGGATATCCCACTTAATTTATTAAAGTCCATTATCGATTTGATTTGCATTAACCTCGTGAATGTACTGTTCTTAGAAGTAGTAGGTAGCGCAACCTACCTGGATGCCGGACCCTACAGTGATGATGAGGCCAATATCTCTAGGTTTCACCAGGTGCTGCTCGCGGATATGCTCCAGTGCGTAGGGCAAGGATGATGTAAAAAGGTCTTTGCGCGCTACATCCACAAACTTGTCCCGGCTAATATTCATTTTAGCACTCAAGCTGGTAATGAATTGCGCAGAGATTTGTGGTGGAAGGATGACTTTGATCTGAGCAAGGTCCAACTTCTCGATACTCATTAATTCGCAAACGGCAGCGGAGATACATTCTAGATAGTAGGTTTCAATGTCAGGATCTTCATCGAAGTGCATGGTTGTCTTACCGCTGCGCTGCAGCGTATACGCTTTAAATGTCTCGATGTAGTCGGGGAAATACTTAAAGACAAAGTTGCCGAAACCGGTAGAACCGTCTGCACTTGCATCTAAAATCACGGCCGAGCCCGTCTCCTGAATGCCCCGCAGTTCCGCCGGGAGAGTTTCTGCGTTGTTTTCAATTTCCGCCGTAACAACCATGGCGCTCTTCATCTTTTTGGCCTGGATCATACCTAGGGCAGCCTGGCAGGCATTGAGAAAACCAACGGCCCCGTTAAAAACGTCGAAGGCGAACGTTTTCTTGTCCAGCTGTGACTCTATGGCGTCATTCATCATCAGTTTGCCCTCGACCATCGAGGCAAGGGCGGGCTCGCAAAGGAAGTCATCGCGATAGACGCCGGCATAGATGAGAAGGTCAATGTCGCTGCGGTTGTATGAAGACCCGACGAGGCAGCGCTCGGCCGCGGCGCTCGCCATCTCCAGGGCTTGCTTTCCGTAGAGCACGGATTCTTCCTGCACGTCCACCAGCGAGGCCGTAGGACCCTGTCCAGTGGACAGGTAATGCGAATTTATCATATCTGCGGGCGAGGGGAGCAGACTGCTCGTACCCTGTTTCTTCACCCCGGTTCCCTGGGGGAGAATACCAACACTTTCTACGCGCACTCGAGGAGCACGAAGATGCTGAGGCAGCAAAGAAACGGCGGTTCGCGATTCGCTTTGCACGCTGGCTTTTTCCGGCTTCTGGCCGCGCAGTTCTATCCGGCGCAGGCGGTCGGGCAGGTCATCAAAGGTGTAGAGCGCGGTGCCAATGGTGGCCCCGGAACCCGTGATGCCAAAGACGACGTTGTCCCCCGTCTTGATCCTGTTAGAGAGAATATGATCCATGAGAGCCACAATATGGGTGGTGGTCGCGGTATTGCCTCGTTCAGCCAGGTTGTAGATGACATTATCCTGGGTACAGATCTCTTGCCCGAAATGGCTGTTGATCTCGCGGGCAGCGTCATTAATGGTCGTCTTTGAGGTCTGGTGCATAATAATGTGTTGAAATGTATCGGGCGCCACTTTGGAGCGCTTTAGCACATGAGCTGCATGTGAAACCGCCTGCTGTATATTGACCGAGGAGACCTTGATCGAATCGGTGTACATAATCGCGCCGCCGTGCTCTCTATCCGTGGCCCTGGCAATGCAGTAGTCACAGTAGCGGCCCAGGGTGTACAGCTCGAGTTCATGGAAGCCGACCTTCTTGTCAGGCGCTTCCTCGAGGATCATGGCAGCCCCCGCATCGCCCACTGTTAAACAGGCAAGTCGTGAATCCAGGTAGCCTTCAATCTCTTTTTGGGCGGTTTGTATGAGGTGAGTAATGTATTCCCCACTGACCACCATACCGCGCCGGATCAGTCCGGCCTTGATGAATGCGTCAATGATGTCGACGGCAGTAAAGATGCCGGTACAGGCATTGGAGATATCAAAGACGAGGGCATTGACAAAGCCAAAATGGGCTTTAAGCTGCATGGACGTACTCGGCTCAAATGAGATGCGAAAATTTGGCCCATCGCAGCGCGAGATGTTGGCGCAGATCAGCAGGTCAATATCCTGCGGATTATATTTAGAATGGGCCAGGCAGTCTGCCACGGCTTTCTTCGCCAGATCGATGGAGAATTCTGTCTCACCGGCCATACGCCGGGAGTTGATACCGGTAAATTGTTCCAGTGGGAATTGCAGCGGCTTACTGCAATTCTGCAAGATTTCTCTGGTGGAGACAGCTTTTGGAGGCAGGTAGATCCCAATGCTTTCAATGATGGTATTGCCCATGCTGTTCACGCCGGTCTCAACAGGTTGCTGTGCAGTAGATAGCTCTGCCTGGGGCTTATGCACATCATCCCGGTGGTTCGTTCCGGACGAGACGGGGACAGATGCACCCGCACCGGCTACGGCGGCTAACTCCGCAACCGTCTGGTGTTCAAAAAGCATTTCGGGAGTCAGTTGTAATCCTGCTTCACCGGCTTTGGCAATGATCTGCAGGCTCTGGATAGAAGCGCCGCCCAGGGCGAAAAAGTTATCGTGGATACCGACTTTATCGATACCCAGAATCTGGGACCAGATTCTGACCAGGATTTCCTCTACCGGGTTGCGAGGAGCTACAAAGGCTTCTTCCAGCTTGGGGCGCAGCATATCTGGTGCGGGGAGCGCCTTGCGGTCCACTTTGCCGTTGGTTAACAATGGCAAAGCATCCAGGAAGACAAAGGCCGCGGGAATCATGTAGTGGGGCAGCTTGTCCTTCAAAAAGTTGCGTAAATCTTCGACAAAGAGAGGGACTTGAGGAACGAGATAGGCTACGAGGCGTTTATCGCCGGGTACGTCCTCACGCGCCAGGACTACAACTTCCTTAATGGCAGGATGCTGGCCCAGCACCGCCTCTATCTCCCCGAGTTCGATACGGAAGCCACGAATCTTTACCTGGTGATCGACACGGCCAAGAAACTCGATAGCACCATCTGGCCGGTATCGAGCCAGGTCTGCCGTCCGGAATAATCGATCGGTGGCATCTTCACTGAAAGGATTGCGCACAAACTTTTCGGCGGTCAGTTCAGGGCGATTGTGGTAGCCACGGGCTACGCCGACACCGCCGATGTACAATTCACCGGGCACACCAATAGACACGGGATGCTCTAATCGATCTAAGATATAGATCTGGGTGTTGGCGATGGGACGACCGATGGGAACTGTCCCATCATGGCTCTGCGGCTGGCATTGCCAATAGGTTACGTCGATGGAGGCTTCGGTCGGACCATACAGATTGTGCAACTCGGCATCTAAACGAGAGAAGAAGCGTTTTTGCAGTTCAAATGGCAGAGCTTCTCCACTACAGATAACACGTTTCAAGCTTTTGCAGCACTCTTCAAGTCCGGGCTCCAGCAAGAACATGTTCAGCATCGAGGGGACAAAGTGGAGGGTGGTAATCTGTTGTTCGTCGATGAGGGATGCGAGGTAGGCCGGGTCCTGGTGACCGCCTGGCCGGGCTACCACAAGGCAGGCGCCAGTTAATAGGGGCCAGAAAAATTCCCACACCGAGACATCAAAGCTGAAAGGGGTCTTCTGCAAGACGCGGTCTTCCGCTGTCAATTGATAGGCTTGCTGCATCCAATGGAGGCGATTAGAAAGGCCGCGATGAATATTGATTACACCCTTGGGTCTGCCTGTCGAACCGGAAGTATAGATCATGTAGGCCATATTGCCAGGTTGAACATCACTGACAGGATTCTCTTCTGATCCCGAGGGTTGCCAGTCGCTGTCCAGGCAGATGATCTGCATATCACCAGCCGGCAGCACATCTCGCCAGCGCCTTTGCGTAAGCAGAACAGGCATCTGCCGTTCCTGCGGGTAGGTTGGATCTAACGGGACATACGCTCCACCGGCTTTAAGGATAGCCAGCACAGCCACGACCAGTTCGATAGAGCGTTCCATGCAGACTCCAACGAGCACCTCGGGTCCGACGCCTCGTGCCTGTAATAGATGAGCCAGCTGATTGGCCTGGCGATTGACCTCGCTGTAGGAGAGTTGTCTTTCTTCAAAGACGACAGCCAGAGCTTCTGGCGTCCGCTGCACCTGCTCCTCGATCAACTGGTGCACACAAGCCTGTTCTGGATAATCACTTTGGGTGCTGTTCCAGGTCAGCAGCTGGAGCTGCTCGGCCTTGCTGAGCATGGGCAGGTCTGCGATCCGCTGGCCGGGATCGGCGACAAGGCTTTCGAGCAGGGTCAGGAAATGCTGCTCGATGCGCGCCATAGTAGTGGCATCAAACAGGTCGACGTTGTAGCGCAGGTCGGCAGAGAGCAGGCCATTTAAATCCAGCATTCTTAGCGTCAGATCAAAAGGGGCTCCCTGTTGTCCATAGATAAAGGGTTCCAGCCTGAGTCTCTCCTGGGCCAACCGGGCCGCAGTTTCGCCCTCTCCAGAGCGCGATGCCTCCCAGGGTTCGCGTGACCTATCTAAAACAAATAAGGTCTGGAATAACGGCGAGTAGCTGGCGTCACGCCTCGGTTGAAGGCGCTCTACAAGGAGAGGAAACGGATAGTCTTGATGGTCCAGCGCGCCAATGACCGTCTGACGGACGCGGCCCAGCAGTTCTTTGAAGGTGGGATTGCCAGAGAGGTTTGCGCGCAACACAACGGGGTTAGCTACATAGCCCACGATTTTTTCCAGCTCGGCTCGACTGCGGCCCAGTGTAGTAGTTCCTATGAGGATATCGTCTTGATCAGTATAGCGATAAAGCAGTGTCTGAAATGCGGCTAGCAGGATAGTATAAAGGGTGGTCTTCTCAGCGTTTGCCAGCGCTTTGAGTTGTTTAGATAATTCCTCACCGAGCTCAAAGGTGCATGAGGCACCACGATAGGTCTGTACTGACGGTCGAGGTCGATCGAGGGGCAGGTTGAGCATTGGCAGCTCGCCGGACAGCTCGTGCTGCCAGTATGTCCAGTGGCGCTCCCCTTCAGGGCCAGCTAACATGTCAGCTTGCCAGCGTACAAAGTCCGTGTATTGCGGCACCTGCGCTGGAAGCGGAGCCTCCACGCCTGCTCTTTCTGCGGCATAGAGCAGGCAGAGTTCATCAATGAGTATATCCAGCGACCAGAAGTCGACAGCGATGTGGTGGACGGTCAATGACAGGATGTCATCCTGCGCGGCTTGCCGGAAGACCTTGATGCGCAGCACGGGTCCTCGTTCCAGGTCAAAAGGGCGATCACCTTCCTCGAGGAGTTGCTGATTTAGTTGCTCCCGACTCCAGGATGAAGCATCGATGACTTCCACACGCAGCTTGTAGTCGGGATGAACGCGTTGAACAGGCTCGCCATCACGCATGGTGTAGGTCGCGGTCAGGAGAGGATGGCGCTCAAGCAGGGCTTGTACCGCACGCTGCAAGCTCGGAATGTCCAGCGAGGAGCGGACGTGCGCCGCATACAAAAGGTTGTAGGCCGGGCTCTCTGAAGCCAACCGGTACAGGAACCATAAGGCCCGCTGACCATGAGAAAGGGGAGACCAGCCTATAGTAGTGGAAGTGTGTCCATTCGTGGCCTCTCCTCCCCCCGCTCCCTTTGCTTTTTTACGTAGTAGTTCTGCCAGCAGCGTTCGCTTTTCCTCACGAGAAAGATCAGAAACTTTTTTGTGGGTATCGCTCATTAATTAATCGGACTCCTTTTGTGACATCTGGCTGAGCAATGAGTCTACTTCCTCATCCGAGAGCTGATCGAGATCTGCCAGCAACTGTTCAGCAGCTTGCTGGTTAATACCATCTCCATTGCTTGCATCAGTTGAATCAGCCTGGTCATCCTCTTCCTGTGAGATCTGGCTGAGCAATGCATCAACCTCCTCATCCGAGAGCTGATCGAGATCTGCCAGCAATTGTTCAGCAGCTTGCCGGCTAAGGCCATCTCCGTTGCTTATCTTGACGCGACCATCCACTTGTGTACCTGACGGGATAAGAGGTATCAACGGTGTAGAAGCACTTATTACTAACTGATCGAGTAACTGGGCAGAGAATTGAGCAATACCAGGCTCCTGGAGAAAAATCGTTATGGGAACTTGCACGCCCAGCTCCTCTTCAATCCAGTTCTTCAGTTCCATAGCCATCAAGGAATCGAGTCCCAGGCTGCTGAGAGACTGCTCCGTATCCAGCTTTGAAGGAGAAAGCTTCAGTACGGTGGCTACTTTTTCGCGTATGTAGTCTTCAAGTAAATGCTGGCGCTCCGCCGGTTGAGCTAAAAGGAGCCCCTCGCGGATATGCCTGCCGTTGCTTTTCGGAGCAGCGGTAGCTGTGGTATCTACAGTATCCCCGGTATTGGCAACATGCATGGTAGCGCCAGCCGACAGGACATTGGAAGTTGCAGCTAAATGCCGGGCAAGAGCTTCGATAGTCGGGTATTCATAGACCAACGTTGGAGAAAGTTCGCGTCCGAGCCAACCGGCTAAGTTTTCAGCCAGGTTTACTGCTTGAACCGAGTCCATGCCGTAGCGGGTCAGAGGCTCCCGAACATCTATTTTAGAAGGCTCAATTTTCAAGTGTTCAGCAATATGGGAGACCAGCCAGGCTTGAATGTCTTCCGCTGTTCTAGCTTCGGCAAGGAGAGCATTCTCAGGCTCTGCAATTTGAACCTGGCTATCCTCAAGCGTCCACTCTCCAACCACCTCCAGGTTTCGAGCCAGGAATGCCTCCCGTGAGGCTCTGCGTTGGAGCTTACCACTGGAAGTCTTGGGAATGCTACTCATTTTAATGAGGACTACCGCGTAGACTTGCAGTTCGTGGTGTTCTGCTATTGCCTGGCGAATGGTCTCAACCATTTCATCTACATTCAAATTCCTGTATTGCCGCTCGACTTCATAGACAATCACCAGCCGCTCTTCACCTGATACGTCTACTGAAAAGGCTACGCCGCAGCCGGGTCGTAGAGCTGGATGAGATTGCTCCACCGTCAGTTCGATGTCCTGGGGATAATGGTTGCGACCCCGGATGATGATCAGGTCTTTGAGGCGACCCGTCACGAAGAGTTCGCCGTCCTGCAAAAATCCCAGGTCTCCTGTGCGCAGGAATGGGCCTCCTGCGCTGTTCGCCAGGTATGCCCGGAAAGTGTGCTCGGTTTCTGCGGGTTTCTGCCAGTACCCCTGGGCGATGCTCGGACCGGAGACCCAGACCTCTCCTACTTGATCAGGCAAGCATGAGGTCAAGGATTCTGGATCGACAATGACAATCCTCTGGCTGGCCGGTGCCTGACCAGAACCTACGAGTGTGCGCAAACCTTCATTTTCATTGAAGGCTTCAGCGCTGGCTGGGACAACCAGGTTTTGTGCAAGCGGCACGGTCTGGAATGTTTTAACGACTGGGAGAGCAGTTCTTTGTCCGCCGGCAACCATGAGGCTGGCCTCCGCGAGGCCATAGCAAGGATAAAAAGACTCACGGCGGAAGCCACAGGGTGCAAAGGCTTCAACAAAGCGCTCCAGGGTTTCCGGGCGTACAGGCTCAGCTCCATTAACGGCAATAGTCCAACTGCTGAGATCGAGTGTAGCTTTCTGCTCAGGAGTAATTTTACGGACGCAGAGGTCATAGGCGAAGTTAGGTCCGGCGCTGATGGTAGCCCTGGTGTTAGAGATGGCCTGTAACCAGCGGATGGGACGCTGCAGGAAGGCGACCGGTGACATGATCGTGCTCTCAACGCCAGCGTATACGGTGCCGAGTATCATGCCAATGAGCCCCATATCGTGATAAGGCGGTAACCAGGTCACACCTCGAACCTCAGATGTGATCTCAAAATAGCGCTGGATGAGCGTCAAATTGTGCAGGAGGTTGCCATGCGTGAGCATGACTCCTTTCGGCATCCCTGTAGATCCAGAGGTGTACTGCAGAAAGGCGAGCGTGTTGCTCTCAACGGTAGGATCGCGCCACACCTCTGCCAGGTCGTTAGCGATATCGTCGGTGGTGATCAGCGGTATTCCCTGTAGTTCCTGGGCCTGCGCAAACAAACTCTCAACCATTGATGAGAGCGATGAGATGGTGAGTACGACTGACGGTTGGACATCATCCATGATGCTTCGTAACTTGGCCAGACTGCGTTTGGTGCGCGTTTGCGGAGGATACGTGGGAACGGCAATAACCCCGGCATAGAGACAGCCGAAAAAGGCGACTATAAACTCCAAGTCTGCGGGATAGACTAACATAGCACGCGACCCGCGTTCCACACGCTGTTGAAGCACTGCAGCAATGGCGCGAGCGCGGCGGTCTAATTCACCATAAGTAAGATGAGCCCCCTCTACTTCTCCATCGATCAGGAAAGTGTATACCCTGTTCTCAGGCTGTTGTAGTGCTCTTTGATAAAGGAGGTCTACTAGCGTAGTAGCCTCAGAAGGCACGTCTAAATCGTAATTGCTCAATGGTTGATGCTATCTCTGGTTAAGATTAATTAAAAGGTTTGGTGTGAAATAGGTGAGACTTAACACGAATAATTGAGCCTCACCTATTTCACACCAAACCTTTAATGTGCATTGCATCAATCTTAACCAGCCCCCGGGAAAAATAAACTGAAAATTACACACCGACTACTTGGCAAGTAGTATATATTACTGATAGACGCTTGTCAATAACCGTCCTTTGCCGGCCCTTTCCCTGCTAGGGATGATTGCGTGCTGTGACACGCTGCCAGAGGGCTTGAAATGCTGAGCCATAGATGCGTGGATGCTGGCTGAGGAGACTGCGCAGGAGGGCAAAGAAGCTGCTGTCCATGGCAATGATGGGCGTCTCCAGGAGAGTGCGCTGCAGGACTTGACGGCCTCCTGGCGATGCAAAGAGGCTGTAAAGCATGCCAACATCGGCATCGGATTTCATACTGTCAAGGACCAGGCGCAGCCAGTCTTCAATGCGGAGGTAATGCCCCAGGCGGCCCGCCTGTGATAGATTGCGCAAATAGGCTTTGATGGCGCCACGCTCGCCGTTTAATACGTCATTTGCCACGGCATGGGCCGCCAGTCGCCCGCTGATAAGAGCCGGGTAGATCCCTCCACCTGTTGCCGCACCACACAGCCCGGCTGCATCCCCAAGAAGCAACGCCCGTCCCCGGCTATCGTCACGATAGACATGTCGCAAGCGGCCCCCCGTCGGGATGATGCCGGCTTTGCGCTCCACGACGTGCATCTGGCTGAGGTCCGCTACCTCCTTGAAAAGTGCCTGTGCCGCGCGCAGTGAGGTAGTCGGATTAAAGGCACGGGGATGGCCGGCCACACCCAGCGCGACAATATCACCATGCGGAGCCAGCCACATACAATAGCCAGGAGCCAGCTGCTGGCCCATTACGAGGTAGAAGGTCTCGCGGTCTAAGGCAACGCCTTCTAGCAGCCATTCCGCTCCGGCCAGAAAACGGGTATTCTGATCCAGTTCCAGGCACTGCGCTACTCGCGAGCGGGTGCCATCCGCGCCAATAAGGAAGCGCGTGTAGAGGGTATCGCTTTCCCTGGGTGCAGTTGACGCTCCCAGTGTCACACGCATCACGCCGTCCTGTTCGCGTGCCGCGTCAAGGAACATGGCACCACAACGGACAGTTGCGCCGCGCTCCTCAGCCTGTTCTGCCATCCAGCGCAGCATGCCCGGCACATTTACCATGTAGAAGCGATAGGCACGCGTGCTGACCTTGATAGGTGGATGGTCGGGAGGCTGAAGCTGGATACGGCGGACAGCGTTCATGAGATAGCGAGCGGGCACATCGATGATGTCGAGCACATCACTGAAGAGAACGCCTGTAGTGCGAACCACTCCGCCGACCTCGGCATCCCGCTCCAGCACAAGCACCCGCATGCCGAGAGCGGCGGCGACGCTGGCGAAACTGAGACCGGCAAAACTGGCCCCCACGACAATCACATCGTAGATATCCCTCTTCTGGTCAGGTGAGGAAGGCATGCATCGTTCCTTTTCTACACCGGCATTCTATATGCCCATTGGCAATAAAGCACGAACAATCATGCTGCATTATAAGTTGTTTCTCGGTGCCATTGCAAAAATGGACGATTGATCCCTTGCAGGACCCTCGAGCGGAGCGAACCTCATGCAAGCCACGCCTTTGTGCAGAAGCTGCTGCCTCTACGTCTTCTAAAAACTGCGTCTCTCAACGTTAACCACTTAGTTGACCAGGAATACCGAGTATAAAGGAGAAACTCACCATGCCCATTGGAGATGGAATCCGCAGAAATGTCGCCACTATTTCCCAGGCTGAAAGAAATAGGCTGCGTGACGCTATTATTGCCTTACACCATCGTTTCTACCCGGGTGGTAGAAACGATACCCCTGTTGGTGGTGTGAGCTATTGGTTTAAACAGGACGAAATCCACGCCCACACCCACGTCCACGGCTGCCCAGCATTCTTGCCGTGGCATCGTGAACTGATTAACCGATTCGAGGCCCTGCTGCGCGAGGTTGACCCGATGCTATCCTTGCATTACTGGGACTGGACGACGGACCCGCACAGTCTGTTCACCCTCGATTTCATGGGCAATGCCAACGGTGATGCTGGTGATCCCTGGTTGTCGGCAGGCTTCTACGTCCCAGGTGCCACCCCCTACCGCTCAGACAACGCATTCGACCCGAGCAACAACCCATTCGATCCCCCACGTGACCTGACCAGGTTCGTCGGTGCAGGTGCAGCGAACACCCCGACTCAAGACTCCGCCACTGTCAATGCAGCCACCTTCCCGGACATGGACATTCTTCTGACCGGAGAACACAACGCGGCGCATGGATTCATCAACGGGACGATTGGTAACGCACATACCTCTTTCCGGGACCCCTTCGTCTTCCTGCTGCACTCTAACGTTGATCAGCTCTTCGCAACCTGGCAACGGCAGCCTGGACAGGAGTGGCGGCTGGACCCCAACCAGGTCTACGGAACAGATGCTAGCTCGCAGGGCAGTGGCGATGTACAGAGCGGTGACCCTTTCTGGGGCATCCTCAGTCCTCTGGAACCCTGGGCAGGAGTAGGAGCACAAACGGCGGCAACCGGAATTGTCGCGAACGTCCAGGCCACAAGGCCCTGGGCTCCCCCTGAAAATGAGCAAGTGGTGAAGGACGCAAAGCATCCCACCGTGGTTGCTCCACCGGACTATGATACCTTCACGCGGGTACACCTCCCGACAAAAAACAGCAGCTTCATGACCCAGGGCAGGTTTGGCAGTAGAGGAAACTTTGAGATGGTGGTGCCGAGGTCATCTGGCGGCCTTGCCCACTTCTGGCGGGTGAATGATGATCCCAGTCTCCCCTGGAACGGGCCACGGCCTTTCGGCTCAAGCGATACCTACGCCGCCGTCACTCTCATCCAGAGCAACTTCACCAGTTTAGGGCACGGGGCAGGAAACTTGGAGGTAGTTGCGCGGACAGGGAACCGTCTAGACTTTTACTGGCGCGAGGACGCAGCACCGTTTACCTGGCACGCTGGGACGATTGCCTTGGAAAGTGGAGTAATCGGTAATCCGGCACTTACCCAGAGCAACTTTGGGGTGATGGGCAATTTCGAGATGGTGGTACCCCTGGCAACGGGTGGTCTTGCCCACTTCTGGCGAAACAATGATGCGCCAGGTCTCTCCTGGAGCGCGCCGATCCCCTTCGGCTCAAGCGATGCCTATGACGCCGTCGCTCTCATTCAGAGCAACTTCAGTAGCTCCGGTATTGGCCATGGCAACCTGGAAGTTGTGGCGCGAAGCGGGAACCGCCTGGATTTCTACTGGCGCGATGATGCAGCACCGTTTACCTGGCACGACGGGCCGATTGCTTTTGAAATCGGTGTGACAGGCGCTCCGACATTCATCCAGAGTCGGTTTGGCCGGAGGGGCAACTTTGAAATGGTGGTTCCCTTAGCAGCCGGAGGCCTTGCCCACTTCTGGCGAAACAATGATGCGCCAGGTCTTCCCTGGAGCGCGCCGGTCCCCTTCGGCTCAAGCGACACCTATGACGCCGTCGCTCTCATTCAGAGCAACTTCAGTAGCTCGGGCTATGGCCCCGGCAACCTGGAGCTGGTTGCCCGCAGTGGGAACCGCCTGGACTTCTACTGGCGCGAGGACGCAGCGCCGTTTACCTGGCATGGGCCCCAGACCATTGCAACTATATGAACTTGTAAGGTGCTCGTTCCGAGCACCCAAATGCTTACCATGGCCTGCCTGATGCGCCTCGCCGGCGCTCGCGCCGGCGAGGTTGCGGCGCTAGGGTTCTCTTAACGGGGTCACTAGTAAAAAACCACCTTTTCAGGCGTCTACCTTACGGATGGAGATATATTCTACTTTTTGAAGGAGCACTGCATTGATTTCCACCTGTCGCTATGGCACTATGTGAGCACATACACATATAGCAAAGGAGAAGCTGTTATGGCAAAGGAAGATGCGCTCATCGCTATCGATGCTGAAGCGGTGGAGGCAGCACGTGCAGCGGCTCTTCCCGAAGCGCACCTCTTACTGCTTGTCGAGACATTTGAGGCGCTGGCGGACCCGACACGCGCTCGCATCCTTTATGCGCTGATACAACAACCCTTATGCGTACGCGATCTCGCCATTCTCGTGGGAATTTCCGAGTCTGGAGTCTCGCACCAGCTCCGCTTTTTACGGGATCGTCGCCTGGTCAAACCGCGGCGTGAAGGCAATATCATCTACTACGTCGTCGATGATCACCACGTGGCAGCCCTCTTCCAGGAAGCAGATTACCACATCGACCATGTGCGGCAAGGGCTCGGCGATCATCCCTATCCGTAAAGCTTCTCACATGCGTGTTGCCCACGTGAACCGGGCTGCACGCCTCTTTTTTCGGCACCTATTTGACTACTTGAACATATATACAGTGAAAGGAGGCCATATGGCTTCGTCATCTTCTGCTCTGGTGCGTTTTCAGAGCGCGTGTGTGACCTGTGTGCGTGGAGGGCGGCGGTTCGTCGGACGCTACCGTGATTTTCTTCTCAACCCAGGCACACTCTTCACACTGGCAAGTCTCCTGCTGTTGATTACCGCCACCATTCAAACACCCGATGGGCTCGTCAACTCCAATCACGCACACACCTGGCTCTATCTGGCGGCAGCTCTGGTTGGCTCTGTCTACATCTGGTGGTCAGCCATCCAGGGCATTCGCGAGCGCGATTTTACGGCGGATATTCCGGTCTCGTTTGCGACGGCAACGGCGCTCATCATCGGCCAGTATTCCGCCGCCGCTGTCGTCGCCGTCCTCTTGCTCCTGGGTGGGATGCTGGAAGAGTTCGTCTCCGCTCGTGCGGGCAATGCCCTGGACGAGCTTTCAAAGCTTCTCCCGGATCGGGTGACCCTCAGGCGTGACGGGGAGGATCGCGTAGTTCCCCTGGAGGAGGTGCAAAACGGAGATCTGGTGCTGATCCGCTCCGGAGATCGCATCCCGGTTGATGGCGTAGTTGCCCTGGGAACAGCTTCGATAAATCAAGCCGCCATTACTGGCGAAAGCCTGGCGGTTGAGAAACAGCCGGGCGATACCGTCTTTGCGGGAACGCTCAATGAACTGGGAGCACTCGAGGTGCGTACAACCAAAGTGGGAGAGGAAACCACGCTTGGCCAGATTCGCCGCATGGTTGCGGAAGCCCAGGAGCAGAAAGCCCCGATTGAGCGTATTCTCAACCGCTACGCCAAGTTCTACACGCCCGCCGCGCTCATCCTGGGGGCATTGGTCTGGTGGTGGAGTGGGGATATCCTGCGCGCCATTACCATCCTCATTGTGTTCTGTCCCTGTGTGATGGTGCTTGCCACGCCAACAGCGCTGGTCGCCTCCATTGGCAATGCCGCCTTGCGGGGCAGCCTGGTGAAGAAAGGCGCAACCATTGAGGCGATGGCGAAAGTCACCGCGGTGGCTTTTGACAAGACCGGCACCCTCACCTTTGGGCAGCCCAGGCTCACCACCATACAGCCTCTCGGGCCAATGACTGAGACCGAGTTGTTACGTCTGGCTGCCACTGCGGAGAATCTGAGCGAGCATCCGCTGGGACGTGCCGTGGTGCAGGCAGCCCTCACGCGTGAGGTGACCGTGCCTGATCCGGAAGAGTTCACAGGTCTGCCGGGACTGGGCGTACGGGCGCGCATCGACGATGGTGAGGTAATTATTGGTCAACCTCGGTTGCTCTCCGAGCAGGACATTACTGTTAACGCGTCTGTGAAGGCACGCGCGAAGAATCTGGCAACCGTTGGACGCACTGTCATCCTGGTGGCGCAAAACAAACAGATCGTTGGGATGCTCGTCCTGGAAGATACGCTGCGGCCTCAAGCCAGCCAGGTGATCACGGGGCTCAAGAAACTGGGCATCCGCACGGTCCTGGTGACTGGAGACAACACCGTGACCGCTGAGCGTATTGCCGGAGAGCTGGGCATCAGCGAAGTACATGCCGAAGTACTCCCGGCGCAGAAGGTCGAGATCGTAAAGCAGCTCCAGGCTCAGGGGTTCAATGTCGCCTTTGTGGGTGACGGTGTCAACGATGGGCCAGCCATCGCGACAGCGAATGTGGGAGTGGCGATGGGGTTAGGCGGTACTGACGTTGCGATTGAGACGGCAGAGATCGCGCTCTTGTCCGATGATCTGACAAGGCTGCCCCACCTGCTGAGCCTCTCCCGTCAGGCGATGAAGGCCATTACGCAGAACCTCATTTTCTCACTGAGTGTGCTGGTCATCGCGGTGGGGTATGCTCGTCCGACTACACTGAGAACCAGATTCGAGCGTCCATCTGAGATAGTATGTCTCAACCTGGTCGTCTTGTCAACAGACAGATCTGAACCATCCACGATGCGGCAAGATACATCGCATGCGCTCTCGTTGGATGTCACATTTCATTCACCACGCGCAGCGTGAGTCAACACACCCTCTTCCAAAAGAGAGGTGTTCTCTGAAAGGAGTAAGATCTATGCATTCATTCGCACGTCACCTCCACAGCCGATCGGGCGAGGTGCCGACCAAAGAGACAAAAGGGCTGATCCTCAACGGGGGCTGGCGCTAC